>Ga0114949_10003249_pt1 | contig 10300 bp, 10 predicted proteins | sample N074metaG_FD_83505 | JGI IMG/M metagenome (GOLD analysis project Ga0114949, IMG submission 83505) | Deep subsurface microbial communities from Kermadec Trench to uncover new lineages of life (NeLLi) - N074 metaG | ecosystem: Environmental > Aquatic > Marine > Ocean trench > Sediment | place... | reverse complement strand
TACAAAACCCCATGAAGTTTTATCATCCGGACTATGGAGAAGCCACATCTGTAAACAGCCGGATTCCGGACCGGCGAAATACACTATATTGGAACCCTGATATTTCAATGACATCAGGCAAATCAGAACAATTGCAATTTTACACCGGTGATGCTACCGGAGCATATCTGATGGTGATCAATGGAATAACTACAAATGGGACTCCATTGTACCAAACAAAAAAAATAAGCGTAATAAAAAGAAATACGCCATGAAGGTAAAGTCTTTGCCAACTCAAATTCTTGCAATATTATTATTCCTGCCCTTCTGTGGTAATGGTCAAAATAATTCATATCAGGCGCTGCAAAAAAATAATAGTTATAATTATACCACCTCACTCCAAAGCCTGCATTTTCAACAAATTAGACAGGGGAAACAATATCATTACATTTATCCAGCCATCAAAGGGCACCAATATTGGGATCATCCGATCTACAAAGTAGGGGTACTTACTTTTGAAGGAATCACTTATCAAGATATTCTCTTGAATTATGATAGTTATAACAATCTTGTGATGACTGCCATTGTTCAAAATGGTCTAACCAGAAATATAATTTTGGATAATTCCAGGATCGATGAGTTTCGAATTAATGATCATAACTTCGTTAATATCAGGGACAGTACCAACATATTAACTCCTGGCATTTATATTTTGGCTTTTGAAGGGCCAAGCTTACAATTATTTGTAAATACCCAAAAGAAAGTTGTTGGCAATACCGGCCGGCCGGGTGAGCCCTTGAAGAAATTTACGGTAGAAGAGTCCAATATACTTTTGGTTGATGGGGAAAAACATATTGTTAAAAATAAGAAGGATGTAATGGAGGCATTTAGTGAAAGGCCCCAATTGGCGGCATTTATTGGATCCTCCAAGCTGAGATTCAAAAAGAATAATGAAATGACTTCTTCCTTGTTGGTAATTTTGGGAGAATTATAGATTGGACTTCACTTTCGAATTTACCGTAGAAATCCTATACCTTCAAAAACATCTTGTTCCTATACATAATATATAGAAACACCCAAACCAGCACTACTGCGCCAATGGCCTGAAATACTTGGTGCCAGAGTTCCGGTGCAATAGAATAAATACCTCCAAAAACTAAACCGGAAGTATAATTGAAATTTATAAACCTATAGGCAAAATAAATCAACAAGGAGTTCATCCCAATTACCTTGAAAATGAAAGCCCATTTGGTAAAGCCTTTTACGTCAATAATCCAGTAAAAAAGCGCTAAAAATATAAAGGCCATTCCAGCGGTAAGCAGTATAAATGAACTGGTCCAGAGATGTTTATTAATAGGAAAGTACAAACCCCAAAGGAGGCCAATGGCCACTCCCCCAATACCTAAAAGTAACAGCTTGAGTGTCTTGTCAAACTTCGTAGTATCCTGCAGAATTTCACCGGCCCAAGCCCCCAGAACAGTTAAACATAGTGCTGGTAACTGGGTTAGGAGTGCCAGTTCATCATAAGTGACCTGACGCAATATTCCCGGCATAAAAGTACGGTCAAACCAACCTACCAGATTGCCTTCAAATGACAGGTCGCCGGCACCATATCCGGGTACAGGGATCAAAAAAAGAGCTGCAAAATAGGCCAGCAAAATTCCGCTTACCCAGTACAAGCGCTGGGTCCAATTGAAATTGACAAACAGCAAGGTGGTAAAGAAAGTAGCAATGCCGATGCGGCCCAGTACACTGCTATACCTAATTTGGGAGGGTTCAAAAAAAGGCACCGGTGCGTTTTTATAGATGATCCCAAGGCATATTAGAATCACTAATCGCTTAAAAGCCTTTTTATAAATAGTGGTTTTGGCCAGACCTAAACGTTCGCTCTTACGAATTGAGAAAGAAAGTGAAACCCCCGAAATAAAAAGAAACAATGGCATGATGAAGTCGTAAAAAGTAAACCCGTTCCAGGTTGGATGGGTTAATTGATTGCTGAGCATGTCAACCCAAGCCAATCCGGTCTTGCCATTTAGCTGGACAATAAATGCTCCGCCGCCAGCGATCAATAGCATATCGAAGCCTCTCAGGGCGTCTACAGATAAAAGTCTTTTTGAGGTATTTAGGGAATCCATTCTGTGAGCTGGTTTTTGCGAGACATGATAAGGCGGTTAAATATATTGAGATCTGATATAAATTGAAACAGAAATTGCCAGTTTTTAGAACGCCTGCTTACAGTCTAAGAACCCATCTTTAACCTCTTTACCCGGCCCTGATAATATTCTTTGGTAATCACCTTGATTTCGTCCTCCAGAAATGATCTGTTGATCAGATTATATACTAGTACTTGCGGTGAGATGAACTCTTCAATAATTTTCTTCACTCTTGATTCATTAATCCCTAATTGTAGACCAAATGAATAAAAATCCTGGTAGGTGTAAAAGCCGTACGCTTCATAGGTTTCGGAGAATCCGTCCGTAAATAATGTAAGCGCCATGTCGGACTCACTCGGTGAATGGATTTTGGTACAAAGCAGGTCATAAGCTGGAGTAAGCACATAATCCCCTTGAGTAGACTGTATTGCGGAGAAGTTTTTTAAGTGTGCATCTCCATTGGAGAATGTATAGTTGAACAAGATTAGGCGAAAGAACTTCTCGATTTCAATACGATAGGTCACGATGTGTGTTTTTATAAGATCAGCAATCTCTTCGTAAGACAAATCGTACTTGTAATTTTCGCCATGGGTCTCGGAAGTCATTTGGGCTATCTGAGCAAAGTCCTCTTGTTGGAATTTCCCCTCATCAGGCCGCAGATCAAACCTTCGCACCAGGTATGCCGGAGTATTGTCATTAAAGAAAATAAGGGCATTAGGAGGAACAAGAAGTTTAAATGCCTGATTTGCTATTTGCATGGTCAGGTGCTCATTGGCAGGGGCTTGTTCCAGGTGCTTGAAAACTCCAATTGGAATGGGTTTTAATATGTATTGTCCTCCCATTTCAGTCAGCACCAAATCACTGTCTTCCAATTTTAAGGAGTATTTTACCTGTACTCCTGAGATCGATATCTTTTTTATATGATCAAGAAATACCTCGGACCTTTCACTATGTGGCGAGTTAAACGGCAATACTGAGTTGACCTTCCTCCCATCAAAAAGCTCTTTCCTGCACTTTACACAGTATCCTGCCTTAAAATCTTTCAAGCATCCCGGACAGATCATGAATTGAGTTCCTTTATGGTGATTGAGCCAATAGTGTCAGAATTGGCCGTTTTAAGCAACCGGCTGAAATGATCATTCTCATCAATTTTCAACAATTTACATTGGGTTTGCTTGTTCACCCCTTCGGACAAGAGGCCGAAAAAGAAGGGAAATAATTTGGTAGAACGGTATTCTTGATCTGTTTTAGATAGTGTTAAACTAATTGCTGAGGTCTCCGGGTTGTTAAGGTAGTTTTTATCATAAGTAAAGACATATTTCCCCAGCTTGGTTTTCTCCAATATACCGGTCAAGATCCCATTGTTATATACTCCTCCCTTTTGGCTCATTTGATTATGCTCACTTCAATTTCTAGTCCAAGTACTTCGCACAATTTCATCAGGCTTTCTAATTCCGGGTTTGTCAGCCCTTTTTCAATATCACGCAAAGTCCTTTCCGATATTTCTGAGATATCGGCCAGGTTCTCTTGTGTGATCTTGAGGAACTTCCTCCTCTCTTTGAGTGCGGTTCCTATTTGCTTTATATCCATATCCAGCAATATTCTGCTGATTTCATGCAAATAAACAAAGAACCGAGGGTAAACAAAATAATTTCGGCATAATATTGCCGAGGAGTTAGCCCTAGATTTCTTTTAAAAGCCCTATTGAAGTTAGACAAATTGTTGAAGCCTGACTCAAAACATATTTGATGAGGACATAGATCAAAAGCAGGAGTTTATAAGCAAGTGTAATGCCTTTTTTGAGCATTCTGAAGGGCGATTGAAAATCGTACCTAGGGACTAAATATAGACCCGAAAACTTACTCTAAATTTGTATAACGCGTTTGGGGGATTTTTTTGCTGCAAGGCCTGAAGTTTCATAAAAGTGCACCACCTTAGTTTTCCTACTTCGTTTTTGACCGGCTTCCCATAAATCAGATGAGTTAAAATATCTCCAATTCGATTAATCATGGTCATTAAACCTAAATTCTTTTAGAATAGGAATAGTTTAATACCTTGAGTCTATTCAAATTAGTATTGACCACTGTTATATTTCGGTGTCATTCTGTGTTTAGTACCTTGTTCATAACTATAGGCGATTTCCAGTAGGGTTGATTCAGACCAAGCACGACCAAAAATGGACATTCCTACTGGAAGACCGTCAATTTGCCCCATCGGTAAGGTTATCGTTGGATAACCGGCAATGGCTGCAGGAGATGAACTTCCAACATGGTATCTATCTCCGTTGGTTAGATCCGTTTTCCAGGCGGGGCCTCCGGTCGGGGCGATGATTGCATCCAGGTTATGTTTATTCATTACTTTATCGATTCCCTCTTCTTGGCTTAATTTGAACATAGCAGCTAGTGAAATTTGGTATTCATTAGAATTGAGATCGCCTTTTGATTGAGCTAGTTTCAGAAGTTCGTGATCATGGTATTTCATTTCAATACTGTCAGCAAAAGTCTTTTCTATTAGGTCCTCTAAATTTCTTACCTGAGCCGCAGATCCCATATTCTGGAGATATTTGTTTAGTCCATCTTTGAACTCATAGAGCATCACCTTATCGGAATGGTCACGGGTTTCAGGAGCAAGAATTTCATTCAACTCGATAATTATAGCACCTTGATCCTCAAAATAGGAGATTGCTTCTTTCATCACCTCCGTTAATCTCACATGATTTCTAAGTGGAGACTTGTAATATCCTATTCTCTTCCCTTTAATAGCGCCTATTTTTAAAAATTGAGTGTAGTCTGAATAGCCAATTCGTTCTGCTGCTAATGTTTTATTGTCAAGCGTATCTGAATCTGTTAATGCGCCTAAACAAATGGCAGCATCTGTTACAGTTCTAGCCATTGGGCCACCTGTGTCATGCGAATAAGATATAGGAATAATACCTGTTCGACTGATAAGTCCAACTGTAGGTTTAATACCAACTATTCCATTATTATTGGCAGGATTGACGATTGATCCATTAGTTTCCGTTCCTATGGCAAGCACGCAAAGGTTAGCCGCTACGGCAACGCCCGATCCAGCACTTGAGCCACCCGGATTTCGGCTTAGATCATATGGGTTTTTCGTCTGACCACCTAATCCACTCCATCCACTAGAAGCGATATAAGAATGAAAATTAGCCCATTCGCTTAAATTGGCTTTGCCAAGAATTACTGCCCCCGCTTTTCTAAGTTGGGCAGCCAAAGAACTGTCCTTAAGTGGATAAGAATCTTTCATAGCTCGGGAACCAGCTGTACATGGCATTTTATCACCCGTATCTATATTATCTTTGAGTAATACAGGAATACCATGCAAAGATCCGCGTATTGTTCCATTTTGGATTTCCTCATCAAGCTGAGCTGCTATTTTGAGTGCATCAGGATTGATGGTTAGAACAGCATTTAGCTCTGGCCCCTCAATGCTTATAGTATTAATTCGGTCTAGATAAAACTGGGTTAATTGAGTTACTGTAAAATCTCCCTTGCTATATGCTTGTTGAATTTCATCAATGGTGATTTCATCGTGAATCTCTAAAACCTTCGATACTTCGGTAGATTTTTGCGATTCACAAGAGGTACTTAAGACTATAAGTAATACGAAAATTGTGATGCCGGAATTTAAAAATTTAAGGTAGTTCATAAATTCTATTTGCGCTTAAATATCCTACAATATCGGCAAACATGATAGCTGCAAGTTGACGTGAATGAGACATGGTATTTCAACTTACAAAGATTACCATAAAAGTGCACTAGTTAGAATTTGGTCAACGGCCGCTTTGAAGTCGATTCCGGCCTTCGTCAATCATCAAGGCGTTCTGGGAATAAAACTAACTGTTGCCTGTCCTCACCAGAGATAAATTTTTTCATAAATGCTTCATTATAAACTCCAATTATTAAACTAAAACAACACTATGGAATAAGTATTAAATATCATTATTAGAAAACAGTATAATACTGGATTAGACAAACATCAAGCATCCATTTCGGTATCAAACCGAGAAGGTGATGAAATGATTAATGATTGGCTGGAATTAGAAATGACATCAATAGCGGTCATTGGGACTCACTTTTGAAACACCAGTTTAATCAACGGTTATGTAACATTAGCTATTCGTTAGGGTGGGTATAAATTTACCTAGCTCATTTTGATTTCAAATCGAGTAATGCCCTTAATAGTTTCTAAATTGAAATCAAAGTCGTGATTCACCAGAATTTCCCTGGTCATGGTAAGCCCAATTCCCTGGCCGTCTTTCTTGGTACTAAAAAAAGGTGTGAATAATTGGTTTTTGATTTTTTCAGGAATGCCTTTACCATCATCTTCAACCACCATTTCCGGAGGACTATTCACTATTAACTTTATGTTTCCATTACTTTCGATAGACTCCACTGAATTTTTAATGATGTTAATCAACACCTGTTCCATTTGATTGGTATCGATGTCTGCCATCACCGGCTGCGCCGGTGTTTGAAGTTGTAGTTCGATAAATTGTTTTCGGCAGAAAGGCATGGTTAAAATTGAAACAGTCTTTGCAAGCTTTACAATATCGTAACGCTGCTTGTTTGGGGCTGGAAGTTTAACTACATCTGAAAAGTTTTTCATCAAGTCAATTAGCTTGGTATTTCTATCAATGGCCACGTTAAGCACGTTTTCGTAATCCTGCTGATTCTCAGTATTTAGTTGCGGGCTATAGTTTAATATAGATGTCAGGATGGAGTTTATGGCACCGATGGAGTTGTTGACCTCATGAGACATCATGCGTATCACATTCTCATAGGCGCTTTTTTCAATGTGAAGCAGTTCATTAGTCAGATCCTCCACCACCATAAAAGTCTGCTGAAATCCATTGTGCAGGAATTGATCTTTTTGACATTTGTATTTTTTAGATCCTTCAAGGTTAATAACAGAGCTTTTACCTATCTCCAACTCCTCAAGTTTTGCTCCAATTCTGCTTTCTATATCTTTTAAAGATTTGCCAATCAGCTCTGTTCTTAACAGGCCCAAAATGCGCAATGTGGCAGGATTAATGGTTTTAATTTTCTCATTTAAATCAAGGATGATAATTCCTGAGGGAGAAGCCTGCACCAGTTTATCCAAAAAATAATTCTGCTCAACTTTATTGAGTCGCTCTGACCTAAGTTCATCTATCATTTGATTGTAAACATCTATTAAACCATCCATTTCATACTGCCCAACCCTCAAAAACTTTGTATTAAACTCTCTGTCTTTCAGTGATTGTATACCCGCATCTATTAGTTTAATTGGGCTTGAAAAAGCATTCATGAAATAAAATGAAATCGGTAACGACCCTAAGATGACAATCTCCGCAATAACGAAAAACAACTTGCTCTCCTTGAGAATAAGGACAGCAAGCATGGCAAATGTCAGATGAACTACCAAAACATAAACAATGTACCTAGTATGGAGCCTCATGTGGTATATTGTACTTATCCAATCGTCGGTATAGTGCCCCTCGGCTTAGTCCTAGCGATTTGGCAGCATGGCTTATATTGTTTTGGTAAAGCTTTAGGGCTTTTTTGATCATTTTTGACTCAATTTGCTCCAGGGTCATGGATCCGATAGGGGGTAGGGTTTCCAGCGCTTGTTTGTTGGGTATATCTTGTATCTGTTTTAGAAAATCATCGATTCGCAGGTGGTCTTTCTCAGAGACCAAAACCGTTCGTTCCACCAGGTTTTTTAGCTCTCGTATATTTCCAGGCAACTGAATGCCGGTTAACCATTCCATGGTATCTTTTGACACTTCCAATTTGGGTCTATGGTACAATGTTCTCAGGTTATTTAAAAAGAAATCCACCAACAGGGGTATGTCAACGGATCGTTCCCTCAAGGCTGGCAGCGAGAACGTGATGAGATTAATTCTATAAAACAAATCTTCCCTGAACTTCCTTTCTGCTACTAATTGACATAGATCCTGATTGGAAGCACAAATTACCCTTACATCTACCGTTCTTTTACGGCTATCCCCTAATACTTCAAAGCTTCTATCCTGAAGTACACGCAGTAATTTCACCTGGCTTCCCATATCCAGAGCTCCTATTTCATCAAGGAAAATGGTGCCCTTGTTTGCTAACTCAAACCGGCCTACCCGATCGCTTTTAGCATCAGTAAAAGCCCCTTTTACATGACCAAACATTTCACTTTCAAACAGTGAAACCGGGATTCCACCCATGTTCACTTTTACAAAAGGTTGATCACTCCTGGAGCTATTTTGGTGAATAGCTTCAGCGATCAATTCTTTTCCGGTTCCGCTCTCTCCTTGAATGAGCACGAAGGCGTCTGTCTTGCTGACCCTCCCAACCGTGCTAAGCACCTTTAGGAGGCTTTTATCTTGCCCAATAATATTTCTAAAGTCGTACAGGTTATCTAATTGGGCTCTTGAGTGAGAAATTTTCTTCTCGTAAGATAAGCTTAAAGCAGTTTGAACGGATTTTAACAGGTGGACTGGGTCCCAGGGCTTGCTTATAAAATCTGTGGCTCCGTACTTCATTCCCATAACTGCCAGGTCGATAGACCCCCAGCCGGTAATAAGGATCACCGGAATTTGTAGATTGGCTTTTTTTACTTTCTTCAATAAAGCGAGCCCCTCGTCTCCAGAGGTTTCATTGGAGAAATTCATGTCCATGATCACCAGTCGTATGGGGTATTGGCAAAGTAGTTTGATGACCTGATCCGGACCGGGAGCCATCACAGTAAGATAACCTGCCTGCTTTAACTCTAAAGTTATTGAGGTCCTTACAGCGAGATCATCATCAACGATTAGAATCATAAACCAGTTGAGTTTAAATTTTTAATTAAACAAAAAGGTGCAAAACCTCAGCTATTCTTCATGCAATGCTGTAGCAGGTTGGATCTGCGAGGCAACCCGGCTAGGATAAAATGAACAAACCACGATTAAGGCATAAATAAGGAGAATGGCACCAATTATACCCAACAAATAACTCCTCAATTCTATATCAAATACATCTAAAATCGGAAATTGTATAGCAAACAAACATCCCAACGAGATGGCAAGCGTTGCGGCAATGACCATCTCTCCAATAAATTGCCATTGAATATTAGGCCGGTTGGCTCCAACCGCTCTCCGTAGCCCGATTTCGGCATATCGTCGACTGATATTGTACCAGAGGACTCCAAAAAGCCCCAACATGGTATTTAAAATTAGAAAACCACTAACATTTGACAAAATAATAATAGGAATAAGGTTACGTTTTATATTTGTTCCCCGGATAACCTCCAGATAGGAAATATAAGGATTCCAATCTCCTGGGCTGATTTTTTGCACATCTTCCCAAAGACGCGCTTCAAATTTGGCCCCTGTCCCTTCTTTTACCCTAAATATAAGATTGTTAAGGGGAAGACTTTCAATCGAGTCTGTGCTTTCTAAATTAAATCTCAAAAACATAAGGGGTTCTTGTCTGGAGAAGTCTCCCTTGTGCTTGTAATCACCGATAACGCCAATAATCTCGGCATTGTCAGTGTAATATTGTACGGCAAGTTTTTTGCCAATTACTTCTTCATTGGGGAAGAATTTCTCACGCATGGTTTGATCAATCACTACGGGCATGAAAGCTGCTCCATTATCCCCTCGTTGAAACCAACGACCTTCTACTATTTCAATGCCCATAAAAGAGGCATATTGGTCGTCAACAGATAAGCATTCGGGTGCCAGGTTACGATTATCCACTTCTATGTCTCTATAACCAATCCATCCGTAGAAAGGTACATCATAATGACTGGAAGTAACGGAGCCTACTACCTCTTCGTAAGATTCTATCCTGTATTTTATTTGTTTTACTATTTCTCGAATCTCCTCAGGTGTATAGCTGTATAGCTGGAGGTTAGTTTCTGGGTGTCGAGTTATGGGCCAGTTTAAATATAAAACCCAGGCATTTTGATATTGGAAGCCCAATGGCTTTTTGTAATTGATGAGCAATTCGGTTCCCAATGTGGCCAAAACGAAGACCACCATAAAGGATAGAAATATCTGCAGAATAAGCATGAAGTTGCTTTGCCTTTTATTCCAGATAATTTTAAATAAATGCTTTAGCATAATGGTAGATTGTTATGTGATTAATCGCTAAGCGCCACCCTGTTTAAGTGCACTAGCTGGATGCAACCTT
>Ga0114949_10003247_pt1 | contig 10301 bp, 11 predicted proteins | sample N074metaG_FD_83505 | JGI IMG/M metagenome (GOLD analysis project Ga0114949, IMG submission 83505) | Deep subsurface microbial communities from Kermadec Trench to uncover new lineages of life (NeLLi) - N074 metaG | ecosystem: Environmental > Aquatic > Marine > Ocean trench > Sediment | place... | reverse complement strand
TGCCCGACGGCGCATCGATCTTGTGGTGGTGGTGCATTTCGAGGATTTCGATATCGAAATCCTCGAAATGCACCACCACCACAAGATCGATGCGCCGTCGGGCACCGCGTTGGGGCTCGGCCAAGCGGCGGCGGCGGGCCGCGGCGTTGATTTCGACGCGGTCAAAATATTGTCGCGCGAGGGCGTCACCGGCGAGCGCAAGCCGGGCGACATCGGTTTTGCGACCTTGCGCGGCGGTGACGTGGTGGGCGAGCACACGGTAATCTTCGCCGGCGCCGGCGAGCGTATCGAGCTGTCCCACCGGGCCACCGACCGGGCGATCTTTGCCCGCGGCGCGGTGCGCGCGGCGCTCTGGACCGCCGGTAAACCGGCTGGGTTTTACGCGATGAACGATGTACTCGGATTGTCGATCTAGGCCGGCCCCCCATGGCGCAGATGAACAAAAACCAGATCGAGACCTTCTTCGAGCGGTTGTCGGCGGCGGATCCCTCGCCCACGACCGAACTTCGGTATACCAATAACTTTACGTTCCTGGTGGCGGTGGTGCTGTCGGCGCAGGCGACCGATGTCGGGGTCAACAAGGCGACCGCTAAACTGTTCAAAATCGCCGGCACCCCGCGAAAGATGCTGCAATTAGGTGAAGACGGATTAATCGAACACATCCGCACCATCGGTCTTTTCCGTAACAAAGCGAAGAACGTTATTGGGCTGAGCGGCCAGCTTATCGAGCGGCATGGCGGCAAAGTGCCGAACGACCGCGACTCGCTCGAAGCGTTACCGGGCGTCGGGCGCAAAACCGCCAACGTTGTGCTCAATTCCGCGTTCGGCGAGCCGACAATCGCCGTCGATACCCATATCTTCCGGCTGTCCAACCGCACCGGGCTGGCGCCGGGCAAGAACGTCGTCGAGGTCGAGAACAAGTTGCTCAAACGGGTGCCGGAGCAATATCTGCAGCACGCACATCATTGGCTCATTCTCCATGGCCGTTATGTCTGCAAGGCCCGGAAACCCGATTGCGAAAATTGCATCGTTGCCGATGTTTGCCGCTACCAAGGCAAAACTATTTCCTGATTCCCCGCCTGAACCGGGTTATGAGGTCGCCGCGGGCCGCACCAATGCGTTGTAGCAGTCGATGATTTTGGCGCCCTCGAGCCGGCCCTGGATGTTGCGGGCCTCGAAGTACTCGACCGCGCCCGGTTGCCCCACCGCGCCCTTGGCGTACAGAAACACATGAAACGTACACGCCGTATCGATGTCGCGGTAGAGCCGCACTTCCGCCGGCCCGTCACGACGCACTAACTCCGGCTTCCCCAGTAACTTATCGACGGCATCGCTTGTGAGACCAATCAGTATATCCGGGGCCGGAGGCGGTGCAGGCACAGAACGTACACTATCACGTACGGTCGGGCGCGGTTCTGGCTGGGAATTTGGGTATGATATTTGTGGCGATGGTGCTTTGACCGTGCTCAGGGGGGCTGTATCTGTCGGCGCCGGGGTATTTTGCGCGCCGGCGCAGGCCGCCAGGAGGCAGGCGGTGCAAAGGGTTAGAAAATTCCGGATATGCATTAGTTGCACCGCAACACCACCGCGAGGAGGGTCCGAGGAATTAGACGACCAACAACAGGAGCATGAGGGAAACGGTAATCAAGCCGCCGGACATGATGGCGATCCGCGAAGGCGCTGTGTCGTTCTGATCAGCTGACGATGCGCCGAGACCTAGAAATTTAAGAAGAGACCGCAAGATCGCCATGAATTTCACCGCCATTCTCGATCTCCAAGTGACCATATCGAACTTTACCGGTCACCCGACCCGTGCTGGTGATGCGCAAACGGTTGTTGACCGTTAAATCACCGTCGAATTCACCGCTAATCGTTGCGTCGTTTAAAATTGCGGTTCCTTTGAAAGAACCGCCCTGTGCGATTTCCATCGTTTTCGCATTGGGCACCGTGGCCTCGAGGCGGCCTTCGATAACCAGAAGCTCGCATTCGGAAATTTCACCGGACAGCGTGATTTCGCGGCCAATCGTCAGGGCCCGGCCATCCAACGGACGCGGGCCATTGCTGGCACTGCTGCGTCCCAGCGATAAATGGGGAATGTCCGCTGCACGCGCGGGACGGCTCTCCAAAAAGCTCAGATCGGGTTCGCCGTGCTCGCTCGTGTCGTCGTTCGTCGCGCTCATGATCACGTCTCCTAAGGAATCGACCGGCGGCACCACGCCATGAAGCCGCGATGTAGAGCCAGTAGTCCAAACGCCAACAGTGCGCGCGCTGTATATAACACTTCCCATCTTATCTTGGCAATTAGACGGAAAGTCTTGAAATATAGTTAAATTACTTAAACCATTTTGCCAGTGCGGCGGCGCTCGAAGGTGTGCAACATGAACGCGGTGCCGAATAGGGGGAGGATGAGATTGACGATCGGAATGATGGAGACGACGGCGATTACCAAGCCCGCCGCCAAAGTGGGCAGCCGGTATTTTCGCCGCAGAATGCGTATCTCGGCAGGCTCCAGCCGCCGGCAGGCGACCAACTCGAAATATTCACGGCCAAGTAAATAGCCATTCAGCGACCAGCCGACGATGAAGTAAACCGGCGGGAAGAAAATGAGAGGCAGCACCAGAATGTTGAGCACGATCAGAATCGCGCCATAACGCAGGCCGATCACCACCGCTTCCAGGATCGACTGAGCGCGGGGGTCGGGCAGGTGTCGATAGTGACGCGCCTCGACGGCGCGGCAGATCGATTCCAGCATGAAGCTGGCAATGAGGCCGACGAAAGCGGGCAGCAGTAAAATCAATAAGACCACCGCCGCGAGGCTGCCAACAATATCGGCGATCCAGTCGAGCCAGGCGAGGCCGATGAAGTCGGTATTGTTGAGTGTCGTGTTGATGGTGAACCACAAGGCGACAGCGGTCGCCAGACTGCCGGCGATGCTCAGCCACAATACGCGCTGAAATGGCGCCGTGGGCAGTTGGCCGAGGGTCTTGAACAGTGCATCGAACATAACGCTGTCATAGCCGTACAACGGGGGCCGCACAACGGGGCGCCAGCAAGGCATTCCTTGAAAGCACCGCGTCGTTTCCCTTGCCCGGCGGACGGCGGTGGCTATACTCCGCGCGCCCGATCACCGGCCAACCCCAACCCTCCATAGGACTTACATCATGAGTTCCGAATCAGCGCCTGCCGCCGATTTTGATGTGGTGTGCATCGGGAATGCCATTGTCGATGTCTTGACCCAGAACGATGACGCAACCTTGGCGCGGCTTGGCCTGACCAAGGGGTCGATGTCGTTGATCGATGCCGAGGCTGCCGAACAGCTCTACAAGGAATTAGGTCCGGGCATCGAAACGTCGGGCGGATCGGCCGGCAACACCGCGGCCGGCCTGGCCTCGCTGGGCGCCGAGTGCGCCTATATCGGCCGGGTGCGCGACGATCAGCTCGGAGAAATATTCATCCACGATATCCGCTCGGTTGGCGCAGAATTCACAACCGCGCCGGCGACTTCTGGCCCACCGACAGCGCGTTGCCTGATCCTGATTACGCCCGATGCGGAGCGCACCATGAGCACTTTTCTGGGGGCTTGTGCCGATTTGGGGCCCGACGATATCGATGACGATTTGATCGGCCGGGCGAAGGTGACCTATCTCGAGGGCTATCTCTGGGACCGCGACGCGGCCAAGCAGGCGTTTTTCAAGGCGGCCCGGCTGGCGCATGCGGCGGGCCGCATGACGGCACTGACCCTGTCCGATTCTTTCTGCGTCGACCGCCACCGCGATTCGTTCCGCGATCTCATCAGCAAGCATATCGATATTCTCTTCGCCAACGAGGCCGAAATCCTATCGCTCTATGAGGTCGATAACTTCGATGCCGCCCTGCAGCACGCGCGTGATGATTGTGCGGTTGCCGCACTGACCCGGTCGGAGAAGGGCTCGGTGATCATCGCCGGCGACGAAGTGCATGTGGTCGATGCCGAGCCGGTCGCCAAGGTGATCGATACCACCGGCGCCGGCGATCAGTTCGCCGCCGGTTTTCTCTACGGCTATACGCGCGGCGACGATTTGGCCTTATGCGGGCGTATCGGCGGGTTGGCCGCGGCGGAAGTCATCTCCCATGTTGGCCCCCGGCCGCAGGTTAGCCTGTCGGGCCTGGTGGAAGCGCGGCTCAGCGCGCGGTAGTCGTCGCCCAGAAGGTTTCCAGGCGCACGCCATAGACCGGCACCGTTTCGGGCCGCGATAATTTGCGCCAGTAGGCGATGCGCTGGCCGGCGTCGTGGTAGAGCGGCAGCGCGTAATAATTCCACATCAGAATCCGGTCGAGCGCGCGCGCCGCCGTGGTGAGCTCTGTGCGGGTGCGGGCGGCGCCCAGGGCGGCGATCATCGCATCGACCGCCGGATCGGCGACCCCCGTCCAGTTGCGCCCCCCGGGCTGGTTGGCGGTGAGCGAACTCCAATAGTTCTGCTGTTCGTTGCCCGGCGACAGCGTCACACCCCAGAACCCGAAGACCATGTCGAAATCGTAACTGTCGATCAGGCCTTGGAATTGCGCCGATTCGACCAGCCGGACGCGGGTCTCGATTCCAAGCCGCTTTAAGTTGCGCACGTAGGCCAAGGCAATGCGCTCGTTGGAGGGCAGGCGCAGGGTTATCTCAAAGCGGAACGGCGCTCCGCCGGGCGCGCGCAACACATCGTCGCGCACTGTATAGCCAGCGTCCTTGAGCAGCTTGGCGGCCTGGCGGAGATTGGTGCGGTTGCGCCCCGAACCGTCGGTCGCCGGCGCCCGGAACGGTGGTCCGAACACCCGCGGCGGGATATTTTCACGCCACGGCTCCAGAAGCTTCAACTCTTCCGGCGACGGCGGACCCGCGGGCGCCAGGGTCGATTTGGAGAACATGCCGGCGGTGCGTGCATAACCCTGGTGCAGCAAGGTGCGGTTGAGCCATTCGAAATCGAACGCGAGGGTCAGCGCCTCGCGCACGCTGCGGTCGGCGAACAGCGGCCGGCGCAGATTGAAGGCCAGGGCGCGCAGCCCCGACGGCGTCCCGTTGTCGAGGGTTTCGCGCACGACGCGGCCCTCTCGCAGGGCCGGAAAATCGTACTGGGTCGCCCAGCGCGCCGCGTCGCCCTCGCCGCGATAATCGTAATCGCCGGCCTTGAACGCCTCCAGCGCCACCGCGCTATCGCGAAAATAGCTGTAGCGGATGGTGTCGAAATTGAACTGGCCCTGGTTGACCGCAAGGGCGCTTCCCCAATAGTTCGGATTGCGGCGGTAGACGATGCTGCGGCCGGGCTCGATGCGGTCGATAACGTAGGGGCCGCTGGCGAGCGGCGGATCGAGGGTGGTCGCGCCGAAATCGCGGTCCTGCCACCAGCGCTTCGACAGTATCGGCAAAAAGCCGGCGACCAGCAGCGGCAATTCCCGGTCGCTATTATCGACGAAGGTGAAGCGCACGCTGCGCGGCCCGGTCTGTGCGACATCGGTGGCGCGCGACCAGGTGGCGCGGGCGTTCGGGCTGCCCTTTTCTTTCAGTGTGGCCCAACTAAAAATAACATCATCGACCGTGACCGGTGTGCCGTCGGAAAATTGCGCTTCCGGCCGCAGCGTGAACTCGATCCAGCCGCGGTCGTCGGCCATGTCGATTGTTTCGGCGAGCAGGCCATACAGCGAAAAAGGTTCGTCGCGGCTGCGCCGGGTCAGGGTCTCGAAGTAATATCCGAAGCCATGGCGAAGCCCGGCCGCCGCCTTGCCCTTGATGACATAGGGATTGAGGGTATCGAAGGTGCCGATGGCGTGCAGGCGCAGATCGCCGCCTTTCGGAGCGCTGGGGTTCACATAGTCGAAATGGGGAAAATCCGCCGGATATTTGGGTGTGCCGTGCATGGCGATGCCGTGTCGGGGTTCGGCCATGGCGGCGTGTGCGAGAACCACGGGCAAAACCAATGCCGCGGCGTAAGCGCATGCCGATGCGAAAATTCTTGCCAACGCCGGTCCCTCGCGATTCATTCAGAACAGTTTACTGTCAACGAACGAGCCACGGCCCACATATAGGTTGTGCTCAAATGATTCGATACTGTTCGCCAATCGCGCGACAGTAGGAGAACCGACAGTCCAACCGGAGACGAGGCGATCATGCATATCGGCGTTCCCCGTGAGATTAAGATCCAGGAGTATCGTGTTGGTCTGATTCCGTCATCGGTGCGTGAGCTGATCCATCACGGCCATGCGGTGACGGTGGAAAGTGATGCCGGCGCCGGTGTCAATTTCACCGACGACGATTATCGCGCCGCCGGCGCCGGCATCGCACCAGACGCCGCTTCGGTGTTTGCCGCGGCCGACATGATCGTCAAGGTCAAGGAGCCGCAGGCGGCCGAATTTCCGTTACTGCGCGAGGACCAGGTTCTATTTACCTATCTGCACCTGGCGGCCGAACCGGAAGTGACCGATGCATTGATGGCGTCGAATTGTATCGCCATCGGCTATGAGACGGTGACCGACCCGAAAGGCGGGCTGCCGCTGCTGTCGCCGATGAGCGAGGTCGCTGGCCGCCTGTCGATCCAGGTCGGCGCCCACTGCCTGGAAAAAGAGAGCGGCGGCCGTGGTGTTTTGCTCGGCGGCGTGCCGGGGGTCGAGGCCGCCGACGTGGTGGTCATCGGCGGCGGCGTCGCCGGCACCAACGCGGCCCGCATGGCGATGGGCATGGAGGCGCGTGTCACCGTGCTGGACCGATCGCTCGACCGGCTGCGGGAACTCGACATGCAGTTCGGGCCGACGTTGAACACCATCTATTCCACTGTCGATGCCGTCGAGCGCTATGTGCTCGCCGCCGATCTGGTGGTCGGCGCGGTTCTGGTCCCCGGCGCGACGGCGCCCAAGCTGGTGACCGCTGGGATGGTCGAGAAAATGAAACGAGGCGCGGTACTGGTCGATATCTCGATCGATCAGGGCGGCTGTTTCGAAACGTCGCGCCCGACCACCCACGACAATCCCACCTTCATCGTCGATGATGTGGTGCATTACTGCGTCACCAACATGCCCGCAGTCGTGTCCCGCACGTCGTCGGTAGCGCTGAACAACGCCACCTTGCCGTTCGTGCTGGAGCTTGCCGACAAGGGTTACCGCCGGGCGTTGCACGAGAATGTCCATTTCCGAGCTGGTCTGAACGTCCACCAGGGTAGCCTCACCCATGGCGCGGTGGCGAAGGCGTTGGGACGGCCATACCGCCATGCCGAGGACGCGATCCAGCCTTAGCTGCCGGGGTCGAGTTCGAGCGCGTATCCGGCCGAACGCACCGTGCGGATCAGGTCGGGCGAGCCCGGCGAATTCATCGCCTTGCGCAGCCGGCGAATATGCACATCGACCGTACGCGGCTCGATATAGGTTTCCTGACCCCATACGGCGTCGAGCAACTGCTCGCGGCCGAATACCCGGCCGGGATGTTCGAGCAGGAATCGCAGCAAGCGGAATTCGGTGGGGCCCAGATCGATCGTCCGGTCGCCGCGGTTAACCCGGTGACTGCCAAGATCCATGACGATATCGGCGTAGGTCAGCGTGTCCTTATCGAATACCGGGCGGGTACGCCGCATCACCGCGCGCACGCGCGCGATCAGCTCGCTGGGCGAAAACGGCTTGACCACATAATCGTCGGCGCCCGACTCTAGACCGCGTATACGGTCGCCCTCCTCGCCGCGCGCGGTGAGCAGAATGACCGGCAGGTCGCTGGTGTCCGGGTTGCGCCGCAGACGGCGGCAGATTTCGATGCCGGAGATATAAGGCAGCATCCAGTCGAGCAATATGAGGTCCGGCTTCGCTTCGGCGACCGCCAACATTGCCTCCTCGCCGTCGCGCGCGACGGTGACCTGAAATCCGGCCTTTTCCAAATTGTAGGTAAGAAGCTCGACCAGCGCCGTTTCGTCTTCGACGATCAGGATATTCGGCTGCAACGAGTCGGTGCCTTCCATCGCATCTACGTTTCGCGGCTTATTCCGGCTCGACAACAGTCATGCTTGCCAGATCGGTTTTCGGGCGGTCTTCATCGAGGATAACGCCTTTCACCTGATAATGGATCAGCTCGGCGATATTGGTCGCCAGATCGCCGATGCGCTCGATGTTGCGGGCGACAAACAGCAGATGGGTGCACGGCGTAATGTTGCGCGGGTCTTCCATCATGTAGGTCAGCAATTCGCGAAACAGACTATCGTACATGTCGTCCACTTCGGCATCGCGCATCCAAACTTCGTGCGCCTTGGCGACATCGTTGGTGACGAAGGCGTCGAGCACGTCCTTGGTCATTTCACGCACCATGCGGCCCATGCGCGGGATGGTGAACAGGGGCTTCACCGGCGGCATCTGGTTGATCGCGATGGCGCGTTTGGCAACGTTTTTGGCATAGTCGCCGATCCGTTCGACGATCGGTGCGATCTTCAGGCCGGTGACGATGTGGCGCAGATCGCCGCCCATCGGCTGCCTGAGCGCCAGCAGGCGGATCGCCATTTCATCCACTTCGGCGTGCAGCACGTCGATTTTCCGGTCGTTTTCCACCGCCGCTTCGGCGAGCGTCGAGTCGCGCTTTCGCAGCGCCTCGATCGACTGCTCGAGTTGGGTCTCGGCCAACCCGCCCATGCGGCTTATCAGGTCGCTCAGGTGGGCCAGTTCCTCGTCGAACGATTTGACGATGTGGCTGTGGTCTGTCGGCATAGGCGGCTGCCTCTTGTGGTCGGTCAGGTGCGCGGTCTAGCCAAAACGGCCGGTAATATAATCTTGTGTGCGCTGGTCCTCTGGGTTGGTGAAGATATGCTCGGTGTCGCCATCTTCGACCAGGACGCCGAGGTGAAAAAAGGCCGTCCGTTGGCTCACCCGCGCAGCCTGCTGCATCGAGTGGGTGACGATGACGATGGTATAATTTTGGCGCAGCTCGTCCATCAATTCCTCGATTCGCGCGGTGGCGATCGGATCGAGCGCCGAACAGGGTTCGTCCATCAAGATCACTTCCGGATTAACGGCGATGGCGCGGGCGATGCACAGGCGCTGCTGCTGGCCGCCGGACAGGCTGGTGCCCGGATGATCGAGGCGGTCCTTAACCTCGCCCCACAGCCCGGCGCGGACCAGGCTGGCCTCGACTAATTCGCTGAGATCGGCCTTGTTCGCGGCCATGCCATGAATGCGCGGGCCGTAGGCGACGTTCTCGTAGATCGATTTTGGGAATGGGTTGGGCTTCTGAAACACCATGCCGACCCGCGCGCGCAACTGCACCACATCGATGTTGCGGTCGTAGACGTCGGCGCCATCGAGCAGGATCGTGCCGCTCACGCGGCAGATATCGATGGTGTCGTTCATACGGTTCAGACACCGCAGAAAGGTCGACTTGCCACAGCCTGAAGGGCCGATAAGCGCGGTGACTTCGTGCTCGCGAATTTCTAGCGAGACGCCGTACAGAGCCTGCTTGTCGCCGTAAAAAACATCGACATCGGTTGCCGAAACCTTGACCGGCGCCGGGCTTTCCGGGGCCGGGTTATCGAGAACGGTTTGGGTCATTCCGGGTACCGTTGCTTTCTCCGTGGGGGCTGTTTGAATAACCGGGTTGCCAGCCATTCTACCACCGCCTTTCGAATTTCTTACGTAAGATTACCGCCGCCAAATTCATGGCGATCAAGAACGCCAGCAGTACCATAATCGCTGCCGAGGTTTTTTCCACGAAGGCGCGTTCCGGTGCGTCGGCCCACAAAAACACCTGAACCGGCAGGACCGTTGCCGGATCGGTGAAAGTGCGCGGGATATCGACGATAAACGCGACCATGCCGATCATCAGCAGCGGTGCGCTTTCGCCCAACGCGCGCGCCATGCCGATGATGGTGCCGGTCAGGATGCCGGGCATCGCCATAGGTAAAACGTGATGGCCGACGGCCTGCAGCGGCGATGCGCCTATCGCCAGCGCCGCTTCGCGGATCGAGGGCGGCACGGCTTTCAGGGCGGCCCGGCCGGCGATGATGATCGTGGGCAGGGTCATCAGCGCGAGCACCGTTCCCCCGACAATCGGCGCCGAGCGCGGCATGCCGAAAAAATTCAGAAAAATCGCAAGCCCCAGGAGGCCGAAGACAATCGACGGCACCGCCGCCAGATTGTTGATGTTGACCTCGATCAGGTCGGTCCAGCGGTTCTTCGGCGCGAAGGCTTCCAGATAAATCGCGGCCATCACACCGATCGGAAAGGATAGCGCCAGGGTTACCGCCAGGGTCAGGAGCGAGCCCACCGCAGCACCCCAGATACCCGCCAATTCGGGTTCGCGGCTGTCGCCGGCGCTAAACAGC
>Ga0114949_10003245_pt1 | contig 10303 bp, 11 predicted proteins | sample N074metaG_FD_83505 | JGI IMG/M metagenome (GOLD analysis project Ga0114949, IMG submission 83505) | Deep subsurface microbial communities from Kermadec Trench to uncover new lineages of life (NeLLi) - N074 metaG | ecosystem: Environmental > Aquatic > Marine > Ocean trench > Sediment | place... | reverse complement strand
TGCTGTTCCTGCGCCTTATCGAGGCGAATATCTTGAACAGGTCGAATTAATTTGCCACCCCACTTGACGATCATTCGTTCGAGACCAGCCGCGTGAATATAGTCGGGGTTGGTCGATAATTCAGGTGTATTGCGGGTACCGCCATAGGGATTTTTGATCACATCAACAAGGATCTTGTCAGCACCATTCACTGACAATGGCAAGAACACAACCACGACCATCATTGCCAGAACAGATTGGTAGCGCACAGAACAGACCTCCTTGAGATTACACATCAAGAGAATGTACAGGACATCTCTGCCGGGGTAAATGTCATACCTGGAGGCATATTTCTGAAAGCAATGACAATCATTATGTGGTTGATCATAATGTGAGACAGCAAGGCTATTCATTGAAAGACTATTCATTGAAAGACCATCCATTAAAAGATTATCCATTAAGTGTACAGTTAAGGGGAATATATGAATGTATCTAATGCCGTGGCACCCACTCCAGAACAGTTCCAGCAGTTTCTCGGCAGCGATTTTACCGGACCAGTTTGCATGGTCAACCTCCTGAAGTTCAAGGACAAGGCTGAATATGCAGATGGTCGGGAAACTGATTTGACGGGGCAGGAAGCCTATAGCCTGTATGGAGCGGATATGCGCGGTTTTGTTCTCTCCAAAGGTGGCAAGTTTATTTTCTATGGTGCTGCTGAACACATGGTCATCGGCACAGTGGAAGAAAAGTGGGATACGATAGCCATTGTCGAGTACCCATCAAAAGAAGCTTTTGTTGAAGTCGCGACTTCACCGGAAGTCCAGGGGTTTGGCGTTCATCGCAGTGCAGGATTAGCAGGGCAATTGCTGATCGCGACTTCTCAGGCCGGAGCCAGTTAGCTGGAGCGAATATTATGAAAATCTTGCTGGTCGTTTTTTGTGTCGTTATTGCGATTCCAGTATTACTGTTTACCGGCTTGTTACTCTATCCCCGTCCCGTGGATCACACTCCTGCCTGGGTTTTTGAGGGCGATTCAAGCACGATTGATTATTGTGAACTACCGCTTCTCGATGGATCAGGCTTAATGGCAAAGGATTTTGCCCAGGGTCATACACCGGATTGCGGCTGGAAAGCCTTTCCCCAGCCCGTTTTGCGAGGCTGCACAGAACCACTCTCAGAAGGCTCAGATGATCTTCGTGGTTTATGGCAGCAGGTTGAAGGTGGGCGAGTTGGCCATCTCGAACGCGTAGAGCAGTGTGGGAATCGTATTGTTGTCACTTCCAGTGGCGTCATCCATGACATGACAACGGATGGTAATCTCAGCGGTGCATCAAATGATGTCCGGCCACTAAAACTGGGCCCGTTCAATCTGTGCATCCGTACTTCAGCAACAACCGAGTGGAAAAATAACCGGCTGGAATTTTATGCCTTCGGCGGCCCCCGGGTTGTAACCCGATTCATGCAAGACGGGGATCTATATTGGGATTACCCCAATTTTGGCCGAACCAGGATGAAGCGAATTTGCAAGTTGCCGGGGGCGGCTAACGGAGAATAGAGAACCTACCGCGGACAATCCTGGTCAGCCTCCTGGACGCCCCCAATTAGTGCAATATCAAGCTTTCTCGCTTTGCTTCTTTATCAATCAGGTAAGCAAAAACCAGGAGCCAGATCGTCAATATCACCTCAGGCACAATAAATTGGGTTGCCATCGCGGCACCGTGAACGAGTGCTGCAATTGTTCGAATCACCGCGGCACAGCCGAGAAACAATGCTGCCGAATACAGCCATTGTACCTGGGACCGAATGGCGCCCCAGAAGATGAGAATCGTCGTCCCCACAAAGAGCGCACCCAGGTCGCCGATCTGGGTACTCCTTGCAACTCCTTCCAGTAGCGGCATACCAAGTCCTTTCGCTGTTTCTTCAGGTCGCGTTAACCAACCAATGCGTTCATGCCCATCAAAAAGCCGGGCAACGTTGCGAGTACTCGATAGATATTCTTCTTCATGGAATTTCCTTCAGTATGTTTTAATGATAATCAAGCCGCATCGATTCTAGCCGAGGATTGCATAATGGACACTTCTTGCCAATGCTGCATAGTCGGAGCCGGTCCAGCCGGTATGTTATTAGGGCTGTTGTTGGCTCGCAAGGGTGTTTCAGTAAAATTGTTGGAGATGCACCCTGATCTGGGTCGGGATTTTCGTGGTGATACTGTCCATGCTTCAACACTCGAGATACTGGACCAGATTGGACTTGCCGATGAAGTCCTGAAACTTAGCCATAATAAAATGCGCCGGGTCGTTGTTCACACGCCGAAGGGATCTCTCGATACCGTCAGTTTTGAGAGACTCAAGACCCGGTTTCCCTATGTCGCCGTTATGCCTCAGGAGGACTTCCTGAACTTCCTGTTAAGACATGCGGAACAGTACGATAATTTTGAAATGCTCGGTGGTACAGCGGTGACGGGTCTTGTTGAAGAACATGGGGTGATTAAAGGGATCACGGCTAAACAGCAGGGCATCGAAATTAAGATCGGGTCGCAACTGGTGGTTGCCGCAGATGGTCGTTTCTCGAAATTGCGGAAGGTGGCTGGTTTTACGGCAGAAAGTCTGTCACCGCCCATGGATGTTGCCTGGCTAAGGTTGCCCAGGGAGTCGACTGATGAAGAAGACGCCGGTGCTTTTTACATCGCCCACGGGCGTATTTGTGTTCTTCTAACGAGACCAAAAGAGTGGCAGTTAGGTTATGTATTTCCGAAAGGCAATTTCAATGAGATTAAAAAGCAGGGAATTGAATCGTTCAGGAATGATATCGCATCAATTGTTCCCTGGCTCGGTAACCGGGTTGATATAATTGAAGACTTTTCCAATGTGCATTTGTTAACCGTGAAATCTGATCGACTGGAGAAATGGTACAGGGACGGACTCTTATTCATCGGTGATGCCGCCCATGCAATGTCACCTGTTGGTGGTGTCGGTATCAACTACGCTATCAGCGACGCGGTTGAAGCGGCTAATGTGTTAACCGGACCACTGCTTGGCAATGAAATCAGTGAAGAGCATTTAGCCGAGGTGCAGCAGAGAAGAATAAAACCAACGCGCTCAATTCAAAGGTTACAGGCTCTAATGCAGAAATATATCGTCTCGCGTGCACTCATGGATCAGGAATTTAAATTGCCACTGATTGCCAGAATCATCCTGAAAATACCTTTATTAAGGGATATTCCAGGCAGGACAATGGCACTGGGTATTACGCGAGTCAGGTTAGAGTAAAAATGTTACCTTGGCCCCTGCCCATCATCGACTTTAATGATGGTTCCAGTCACGCATTCCGATGAGGGTGAAACCAGGAATAACAAAGTGCTGTCCATTTGTGCCGGATCGCAAATCCGTTTCCTGGGGAATCCCACGGTTATGTCGCCCATTCGCTCCAGCATGCCATCCATCATTTCCGATGAGAATGCACCAGGCGCAATACAGTTCACATTGATATTGAAACGTGCCCATTCAACAGCCATGGCTTCTGTCATTCGAGCGATGCCTAGTTTTGTCGTGCTGTAGAGGCCTGCTGCTGATTGTGCCGTTGTATTAAATGCGGCGATGGATGAAATATTAACAATTCGACCGGGCAATTTTTCTGCAATCAGGCGTTTTGCCACTTCAGACGACAGAATCCATGGACCCACGAGGTTTGTATCAAAGACATTGTCAATGAGTTCATCAGACATCTTCACAATACGCTGGGCGTCGGGAATACCCGCATTATTAATCAGGATGGTGACGGTACCGAAAGTTTCTTCTGCCTTTACCAGTGTAGCGCGAATGCTCCGCCTGTCGGTCATATCAATTGCGATGGGTTCACAGGTGCCGCCATCAGCACGAATCTGTTCTGCCAATTCCTCTAGTTTCTCTACTCTTCTTCCCGTACATACAACCTTTGCTCCGCACTTGGCCAACACCTCCGCGAATCTCTTGCCCAGCCCCGAGGTTGTGCCTGTGACGAGCGCTACCTGGCCTGTTAAATCCAGTGAAAAGTTGGGTGTTGCGAAATCAGCCATGTGAATTGTCCTCTATCAATGTGGTCTACATTATCGGGGAGTAACGTGTTAAACACCATCTTTGACCCCAATTTTGTGACAATGGCACCGTAGCAGCTGCCCATCCATTGGATAACAGGTAGGTGACAACAATAGAATGGCGACGTTCAAGGCGCTATAAAGTGGCGCTATAAAGTGGTGCTATAAAGTGGCTCTGTTAAGCGGAGCCACCAAGCGCGTTGTAAAACGCCGGGCAATGGGAGGAACAAGTGAGTGTATCTGAAGCTGAACTGGAAGAATTTACTAAAGAAATCACTAGCTGGTTAGAAGAAAACAAACCGGCAGATCCTGGATTTTTATTGCCCGAGACGTTTATGGAGGTGGGCACGGACCAGCAATTTGAGTTGCTGCGAGACTGGCAGAACAAGGTTTATGAGGCTGGTTATCTCGGGATGTCCTGGCCTGAAGAATATGGCGGCGGCGGTAAGGCACAGATATTCCAGGATATCGTCACCCGCGAAATGGCACGCCTTCGGGTTCCTTTCATGACCAACACCATTGGATTGAACTGGGCAGGTCCGTTGATTCTGCATATGGGAACCGAGCAGGACAAGCAGAAATACATCAAGGGAATCCTGAGTGCGGATGACATCTGGTGCCAGGGTTTTTCTGAACCCGATCATGGTTCAGACCTGGGCAATGCCCAGACCCGTGCGGTAAAAGATGGAGATGAATATGTGCTCAATGGGTCCAAGATCTGGACCAGCCTTGGTACCTATGCGAAATATATGATTCTTTTAGCGCGAACCTCAACCGGCGGTGACAGCAAGTATGCGGGGTTAAGTTACTTCCTGACGCCGATGAAGATAGAAGGGGTTGATCCTGTACCCATTAAAAAGTTGACGGGTGAATATGGTTTCTGCCAGACCTATTTCAATGACGCGCGGGTTCCTGCTGCTTGCCTGATGGGCAAGGAAGGGGAGGGCTGGCAAATTGCCATGACGACTCTCATGTTTGAGCGAGGGGCCGCGGGCGGGCAGGCAGGCGGCCTGTCCATGATGGATATGAGTATGAATGACATCCTGGAACTGGCAAGACGGGCGAAACGGAACGGCCAACCCGCCACGGAAGACCTATTGATTCGTGATCAACTTGTGCAGCTAATGATAGAGGAGCGAGGAAATCAGTTGAATGCTGTCCGGGCAAGAATACCGGCCTTGATTTCTGAACGCCCAACGGCAATTCCAATGTCTGGAAAATGGCGAGGCAGTGAGTTAAAACGACGCATGACCCAGTTTGCGCTCTCTCTGCAAGGAGCTAATGCCGCGCGCTACGTGAGCCCGGAAGCGGTTGATAATGGTAAGTGGCAACGCTCTTACTTCAATTCATTCTCCGCCACCATTGGCGGTGGTACCAGCCAGATACAGGCTAATATTGTTGGCGAGCGAGTGCTCGGCCTGCCAAAAAGTTGAGGGCCAGTGATGAGTAATGCAATTGAATTCAGTGAAGAACAAGCCATGTTGCTTGAAACTGCCATGGATTTTTGCAGCAACAAATCTGCGATAAGTAAAGTCCGGAAATCTATTGAGGATCCGACTGGTTTCGATCAAGCGCAGTGGCAGGAGATGATGGGTCTTGGCTGGCTGGGTATTGCTATTCCTGAACAATACGGGGGCCTGGGACTTGCATTGGGTGATGTTGTGCCGATCGTTGAATCCATGGGCAGGTATTTGATGGGTTCACCGTTTCTGGCTACGACACTGGCAGCCCAGGCCCTGGTCTCCAATGGAACAGATTCTCAAAAGTCCGAATGGTTACCGGCAATAGCCTCCGGCAGCATTGCGTCCCTGGCGCTAACTGAAGAAGACGGAAACTGGGAACTGTCTGAAGTTTCTGCAAAAGGGGCAGGGGCCGCGGATAAAATATCGCTTAGTGGCAAAAAGACCTTCGTCCTTGATGCTGGGCTGGCAGATATCATCATCACCTCGATCAATTATGAAGGCAGAAGCGTATTGGTGTTGATCGAGAAAGCATCCATCCCTGATGGCAATATCCAGCGCGAAATTGTTATCGATGAAACCCGGCGTAGCTATCAGCTTTCCCTGGATGGGATCCAGGTACCAAAAAATAACCTGCTGGCAAATGCTGACTTTTCGACTTTGGAAAATGCCGCCTTGTTGCTTCTTTCAGCCGAGATAGCCGGTGGTCTTGCTGGTGTCCTCAATCTCATTGTGGACTACCTGAATACCAGAAAGCAGTTTGGCAGGTTAATTGGCAGTTATCAGGCCCTCAAACATCCGGCAGCGGAAATACTGCTGGCACTGGAAGCAGCGAGGTCCCATGTTTATCATGCAGCGACATTGTCGGGTTCAGGGTCGGGTTCAGGTGAAAGTGTGCAGAAGTTTGAAATTGCCTTGCGTATGGCGAAGGCGCACAACAGTGAAGCATTTGCTTATGCAGGAGATCGTGCGGTGCAATTTCACGGTGGTTTTGGTTTTACCTATGAGTGCGATGCGCAACTGTATTTGAGGAGGGCGCTATGGTGCCAGTACCAATATGGAGATGAACGATACCACCGACAAAAACTGGCGCCGCTGCTGATAGATTAATGGTGTTCAGGTTTTCTATCTAACTGCTGATGTAAAAGAGTTTGGTAAAACTAAGGAAACAGGTAATGAAACTGTATCACTGTAATAATGCCCGTTCGCTTCGACCCCTGTGGGCACTGGAGGAAATGGGGCTCAAATATGAACTGATTAATATGGCATTTCCGCCCAGATTTGCTTATGAGGGCTACCTCGATATTAACCCACTGGGAACAGTGCCAACCTTTATCGACGGCGATCTCACCATGACTGAATCCAGCGGCATATGCCAGTACCTGGTTGATAAATATGGGCCACATTCAATCGGCATGGCCGTGGATGAGCCAGAGTATGGGGACTACCTGAACTGGTTACATCGCAGCGATGCAACGCTGACTTTTCCGCAAACGCTAGTGCTTCGCTATAGCCAGTTAGAGCCGGAGGAAAGGCGAATTCCACAAGTGGTTGAAGATTATGGCAAGTGGTACCTGTCTCGATTACGAAGCGTCGAGACTGCGATAGAAGGTAGGCAATTCCTCTGTGCAGGCAGGTTTACCATCGCTGATATTGCCGTTGGTTATGCTCTATTCCTGGGCGTTTCACTTGGTCTAAACGAGCGATACAAACCCAACTGCAAGCGCTACCTGGCGAGCCTGATGGAACGACCTGGATTTATTAGTGCCCAGGAAAAGCAAGAGACAGGAATTACATAGATAATTCCTGTCCGTAAACAGGTGTTTGCAATTGAAACTTGCAACACATAGAAACCGTTAGATTTATGAATCAATCACTTGCAAAGGAAGGGGCCGCCGAGGTGTAACCCGCTCGATATTCAAATCCGTATAGGAACTAGTTGGAGAGGTCGTTAAAGGGGTCGGAACATTAATGTTCTTTTTATACCTTAACATTAATGCTCCGGCCCCTTTCGGGCAGGTCCTGGCGGGTCAGCAATGAAGGCATTTTTGTTCTTGTCCTTGTGTACACGGTTGGCATCAAACACCGTGCCATTCATCACGATGTATACGCCAGATTCCTTTGATTGCACGGTTGCCAGTGCCATGCCGATATTGAACATTGCGTCGGTCATGGCAAATCTGGCAGGTGCAAGTGAGCCGGTAAGTACAATCGTCCTGTCAGCACAATCGGCGATCGCGCTTGCGGTTTGTGTCATGGTATCTGTGCCATGGGTGATCACGATCTGCCGGTGGGCATGATCCAGGATCGTATCGCGAATAAGCGCCCGGTTCTGGTCGTTGAGCTCGAGGCTGTCTTTCTGAAGGACTTCGACGATTTTACAGGGGTGCCTGACCTCTGCTTGTTCCAGCAGGCTTCCGACAATAGAGGAGCCTACCTCGTAACTGCTTTTAGCATCAAAATAGACCTTGTCGATGGTGCCACCTGTAGTGAGGATCAAGATCTCGTCGAGCGCTTTATCGAAAATTTCATTCATAGATGGTATCTACCTGGTGGCGGTTTTGTTATCGCGATTGATTCGTTGACACTTTTTCTAGTTGTTCCAGATAACCTTTTCAGTGACCTCATTGATGTCCCGGAGCCCACAAAATGCCATGGTGAGATCCAACTCGTTGGCAATAATCTGCAAGCTTTTTGTGACACCGGCTTCGCCCAATGCCCCCAGGCCATAGATGTACGCTCGGCCGATCAAGGTACCTGACGCACCAAGGGCCAGTGCTTTGAAAACATCCTGTCCTGTTCTTATTCCACCATCCATCCAGATTTCAATATTGCCGTCAACAGCATCAACGATAGCGGGTAGAGCATCAATTGATGCCGGTGCACCGTCCAATTGCCTGCCACCATGATTGGAAACAATGAGCGCATCAGCGCCACTTCGCACCGCGAGTCTCGCATCCTCAGCATCGATAATGCCTTTCAGTATGAGTTTACCTCCCCACCGATCCTTGATCCATTTAACGTCATCCCAACTCAGGGTTGGGTCAAATTGACCAGCAGTCCAGCGAGCCAGTGACCCCATTCCATCCACTGAATCAACATGCCCGATGATATTGCCGAAGCCACGGCGCCGGGTACCTAACATACCCAGGGCCCATCTTGGCTTCGTGGTGATATTGATTATGTTGCTTAAGGTAGGCCGGGGCGGAGTGGAGAGTCCATTTTTGATATCTTTATGTCGTTGCCCCAGGATTTGCAAATCAACCGTGAGCACCAGTGCTGAACAACTCGCGGCTTTCGCTCTGTCAATAAGCCGTTCGATATATTGTCTGTCGCGCATGACATATAGCTGGAACCAGAATGGTGCACTGGTGTTTTCAGCGACATCTTCAATAGAACAAATGCTCATTGTTGAAAGACAGAAAGGTACACCAAACTTTTCGGCTGCTTTTGCCGCTTTTATTTCACCATCTGCATGCTGCATTCCAGTTAATCCGACAGGGGCGAGTGCAACAGGCATTGCGGATTCCTGGCCGATCATCCGCGTTTTAATGCTGCGATTGTCCATGTCAAACAATACTCGCTGTCGCAGTTTAATCTTCTCAAATGCAGATATGTTGTCTCTGTAGGTACTCTCGGTCCAGGAGCCTGAATCCGTATAGTCGTAGAACATTCGTGGAACGCGCTTTTTATAAAGGACCCGCAAGTCCTCGATACAGGTGATGACTGTCACAGGATTCCCCAAGAAAGATATCGAGCAGCCAGAGTAGGGAAAGTCAGCGTCAGAGTAAAATAAATTAAGTAGCAGGGTTACCCTGCTACTTAATTTATTTTACTCTGGTGCTATTAAACAGGGGAGACAACAAATGCCTGAGCATTGGAAATACAAAAAGGGCCTGGTTGAAACAGGCAACGGAATCTACGCCTGGCTGCAACCGGACGGCGGGTGGGGGTGGTCCAACGCGGGCCTTGTTGTTGATGGTGACCAATCCTTGTTGGTTGATACGCTATTTGATGCGAAGTTAACACGCGAAATGTTGTCTGTTATGTCTGATGCTTCGGGGATAACGGCAGAAGAGATCGGAACAGTGGTCAATACCCATGCCAATGGTGACCACACTCATGGAAACGGGTTGTGCACACATGCGCAAATCATTGCGTCGCAAGCAAGTGCTCGTGAAATGGAATTGACCACACCGGAGATGATGCAGGGCTTGATGGATGCAACGTCCTCGCTGGGGGCCGCAGGTGAATATCTCAAGGAAATATTTGGCCCCTTTGATTTTCACGATGTGGCCGAGAAATTGCCAACAAAAACTTTTAGCGGCGAAATGGAAGTTCAGGTTGGGGATAAGAACGTGCAACTGATCGAAGTTGGTCCGGCGCATACCAATGGCGATGTGCTGGTCTATGTTGCTGCAGACAAAACCGTCTTTACCGGAGACATCCTGTTTATCGATGGCACTCCACTTATGTGGGCAGGTCCTGTAGCCAACTGGATCAAGGCTTGTGATCGAATAATTGATCTCGATGCGGATGTGATCGTCCCGGGCCATGGTCCTATTACCGATATAGCGGGAGTGAAAAGGGTGCAGGAATATCTTGCCTACATTAATATCGAAGCGCGTAAACGATATGACGCCGGCTTATCTGTTCGCGAGGCGGCCCATGATATTTCGCTAACGGATTATGACTCATGGATTGATGCAGAACGAATCGCGATTAATGTGGATACGCTGTTCCGCGAATACAGTGGGTCGAAGGACCCTGTTAACACCCTTGAATTATTTGG
>Ga0114949_10003244_pt1 | contig 10303 bp, 9 predicted proteins | sample N074metaG_FD_83505 | JGI IMG/M metagenome (GOLD analysis project Ga0114949, IMG submission 83505) | Deep subsurface microbial communities from Kermadec Trench to uncover new lineages of life (NeLLi) - N074 metaG | ecosystem: Environmental > Aquatic > Marine > Ocean trench > Sediment | place... | reverse complement strand
GATCCGTCACTATGTCGTCCGGGACTTCGCGGCGCGCCTCGAAACCAAACTGCTCCGAGTCGAGTATCGGCGTCCTGCTGAAGAACGGATAGACAGTTGAAATCTTAATGCCGATATCTCCGTAGTCAGAGGCTAGTGCATCGCTGAATCCGCGCAGGCCAAACTTGGCGGCGCAATACGACGAAATACCTGACGTGCCGATCCAGCCCGCCAGCGAGGAAATGTTGACAATGTGCCCGCTGCCCCGTTCGATCATCTGCGGCAGGAACAGGTAGCAAATACGCATTGGTGCGAGCAGATTAATCTGCAATACCTGTTCCCAACGAACCGAGGGCACGTGATCGAATCGACCACCCACGCCGATACCGGCGTTATTAATAAGTATGTCGGGACTGCGTTTCAGCGCCTGAACCTCATCGAAGAGCTTGCGGCAACCGCTATCGTCAACGAGGTCTGCGGCAATGCTGCCAAGAATCTGACCGGACTCCGTCTGGAATTCCGCGGTCAGCGAATCGAGTGAGGCCGCATCAATATCCGTCAGCAGCACCCGGGAGCCCGCTTGCAGAAATTGCCGCGTCATTTGCCGACCGAAACCGCCGCTGGCGCCGGTGATGAGCACAACTGCATCATTGAGGTCGGTCATTGCGGTAGCATATCAGCCCTCAGAATAATAAGAGAAATGCGGTGGGGGAAAATAAGGAAACACACCGGCAATCTGCGGGCACGCCCGATATCCGCTGGTTGGTCGCAGGGGCACTCGCCGGTCTGTTGGCAGCAGCGTTCGGCATATTGCGCCAGGCGGATTCAGGCAATGTATTGCCGGCCAACGCGCTAGCGCGGGTCAACGAGCGGATCATTACTCGCGACAATTATGATCGCGCGCTGGCGAGGCTTGGAACCAATAGCACTTCTGACGATGCTGGCGCGTGGGTGCTGCAGCGCCTTGTCGACGATGAGCTGCTCGTGCAACGTGGCCTTGAACTTGGCATGGCGCAGTCTGACAGCGCGGTGCGCAACGCAATAATCGATTCATTAATTGCATCTGTTACCGCTGAGGCGGATGCGGCAAGTCCGGGCGATGAGGAACTGCAGCAATATCTCTCAGAGAATGCCGATCGATTTAGTTTTGTGGCGAGTTTGTCGGTTGCGGCCTGGCGAACGAATGATGAGGCAGTTGCGCAATCGTTCGTGAATGCGTTGCGTAATGACAGCAACACCACGACGTCAGACACGATCGGTCCGATACCTGATCTTCCTCCCGGCCTGATGCCGGTCGAGGTGTTGCGCGATTTCCTCGGGCCGGGTATCACCGCGGCCGCCGCCGATATGCCAGTCGGGAGCAGCGCTGTTTTCGCGAGGCGCGGCCGGTGGCTGGTGGTGCAGGTGCTCGAGAAAGAGTCCGCTGTGGTTACCGATCTCAGTGCCATACGCAACCGAGTGCTGTTGGATTATCGGCGCAGCCTGGCCGATCGGACACTGCGCGATTATATCGACGATCTGCGCCGCCGCGCTGACGTGGATGTAGTGCAACCATGAGACGAATGCACCACTTTGCAGCAGCATTGATCGCATTCCTTTGCATTGCGATGGATGCCGGCGCGCACACCAGGAGCGAGAGTTACTCCCACTGGCATCAGTCGGACACGGCGATCACCGGCACGATCACCATTCCACTTCGCGAGGTAATGCTGCTTTATCAAACGGGTGACAGCGATTCGCCACCGGGCGATCTATTCCGGGATGAACTGATCGCGAAGACGCGAATATCAAGTGCAGCGGGAGTCTGTGGCCCATCGGCGGTAAATATTTTGCAGGCGGCGTCAGGATTCGTGCGCGTCGAAATGCAATTTGACTGCGGCGCGACCACGGCCACCGCAATTCATTACCGTGCGCTGTTCGACGCGGCTCCATCACATGTGCATTACGCGAAGTTACACCGGGACGGCCTGCGATTCGAGACGCTGATTACCGACACATCCGACACCTGGAACATTGGCGACATTGGGGACAACGGCTCATACTCGTTTTGGTCTTTCCTGGCGATCGGCATCGGACACATCTCCGGTGGTATCGATCACATCGCTTTCCTGATCGGCATGCTGCTGATCGCCGGGTCGATTGGCCGCAGCATTATTGCGGTCACAGGTTTTACACTCGGGCACAGCGTCAGCCTCGCTGCAGCCGTACTCGGTTACGTGCACGCCGACAGTACGCTGGTCGAGGCATTTATCGGCTTTACCGTTGCACTGGTTGCCGTCGAGTATTTCCTGCTACGCAAACGATCGGCAACGACCCTCGCCGTATCCAGCATGGTAGGCGCATGGGCTATCGGATTACTGGCCCTGACGCTCGACCTGATCCCGGTCCGGGCAATGTTGGTGTATTTTGGATTCGGCGTTTTCGCGTTTTGTTACCTGCTGGCAGCAAATAAACTGGAGCGTAAGGATGCCTCACGAGCAAGCGCATTGCTTTTCGTTGCCACGACCTGCTTTGGCCTCGTACACGGTTTTGGCTTCGCCGGATTCCTGATGGAAACAGGAATGCTCGGTACATCGCTGTTCATTCCATTGCTCGGTTTTAACCTCGGCGTCGAGGTCGGCCAGCTTATCCTGGTTGCAATTGCGCTTGCGATTGCATACATGCTGCGCGACAAAGTGCCACACGCCGCCACGCCGATGCTGGCCGCCAGTCTCTGCGGCATCGGCGTTTATTGGTTCGTCGGTCGAACACTTATTTAAGAGTTGGTCAATGAAAACCCTGCGAACACCAGACAGCCGCTTCGAGAAGCTGCCCGATTACGACTTTGGCGCGAACTATGTCGACATCGGCGGGCTGCGCATGCACTACGTCGACGAAGGACCGCGAGACGCCGATCCGGTACTGATGCTGCATGGTGAGCCGAGCTGGAGCTATCTGTACCGGCACATGATTCGGCCAATCGCGAATTCAGGTTTTCGCGCGATCGCGCCAGACCTCATCGGCTTCGGCAAATCGGATAAGCCCCGCAGAAGCAGCGATTACAGCTACCTTGGCCATGTCACCTGGATGCGGCAGTTTCTGGAGAAGCTCGATCTGCGCGAGATTACGCTGGTCTGCCAGGACTGGGGCGCTCTGATCGGTCTGCGGCTCGCGGCGGAGAATCAACAGCGTTTCGCCATGATCGTGCTGGCGAATGGCGGGCTGCCGACCGGTGATCAACAGATGCCGAAGGTGTTTCGACTCTGGCGAGCATTTGCTCGCTTCAGTCCCTGGTTTCCGATTGGCAGGATCGTTCAGTCGGGCACGATTGTCGAACTACCGCCTGAGGTCGTTGCGGCGTACGACGCCCCTTTCCCGTCGCGTGCTTACAAGGCAGGAGCACGGGCATTCCCGATGCTGGTTCCCACGACCCCGAACGATCCGGCGTCGGCAGCCAACCGTGCTGCATGGAAAGTATTTGCAAGCTGGCAGAAGCCATTCCTGACCGCGTTCAGCAATCGCGATCCGATCACTCGCAGCGGAGATCGACTATTTCAGAAAAAGGTGCCCGGTGCGCTGCGTCAGCCGCACACGACGATCATGAATGCCGGTCATTTCCTGCAGGAGGACCAGGGACCCGAGCTTGCGCAGGTCATCATCGATTTTATCAGCGTCGATTGAAAATTATAGTTTGGGGGACAGTTTGCTTTTCTCTATTACAATCGCTCTCTCTGCTGTACGACGCGGTGGAGATAAGTAAACTGTCCCAAAGCACTCCAAATAAGTGAGCCGGAATGAGCCAGGTAAGCATCGAACGCCGTGACGGCGTCGCCGTCATCTCCATCAATAATCCACCGGTTAACGCGTTGTCGCAGCCCGTCCGGGAAGGTCTCACGCGAAGCATCGACGAGGTGGCGGCAGACGACGACGTTAAGGCGATCGTGATTTTCTGCACTGGCCGTACTTTTATAGCCGGCGCCGATATTCGTGAATTCGGGCGCCCGCCGGTGCCACCTTACCTGCCGGATGTCGTCACCCTGATCGAGGCATCGGATAAACCCGTGGTCGCCGCCATGCACGGCACCGCACTTGGCGGGGGGCTCGAGGTGGCACTGGGTTGTCATTATCGAATTGCGGCGGGGTCCGCATCGCTCGGATTCCCGGAGGTCAACCTGGGGTTGCTGCCGGGCGCATCAGGAACGCAACGACTGCCGCGATTAATCGGCGCGGAACGAGCGCTGGACATGATGCTCTCTGGTAAACCGGTCAATGCCGGGACAGCTCTCGACTACGGGCTGATCGATAAGATTTGCGAGGATAACAATCTGCAGGACGCCGCTATCGAGTTCGCCAGGTCCCAGGTCGCAAACGGGCCGCGCCGAATCCGGGAAATGACGGTTCCAGACGTAGACCCCGATCTTTTCGAAAAAACCAGGGCCGGCATCGCCAGGAAAACCCGCGGCCTGATGTCTCCGGAAAAAATCATTCGCTGTGTCGAATTGTCGACGCAGGTCGGATTTGACGAGGGCTTAAAGGCGGAGCGTGACTTATTCGTGGAATGCAAGGATTCACCACAATCGGACGGCCTGCGTCACGCATTCTTCGCCGAGCGTGCCGTTTCCAAAGTGCCAGACATTGGCAAGGACACAGCCGTAACAGCCATCAATACGGTCGCCATTCTCGGCGCCGGCACCATGGGTGCCGGGATCGCTTACAACTGCCTCACTTCCGGCTACGCCGTACACCTGCTTGACAACAATGCAGAGGGTCTCGAAAGGGGCGCGACGACCATTCGCAAGTTATTTGAAGGGGGTGTTGCGCGCGGCAAAATCAGCGAAGAAAAAATGGCGGCAGGCATTGAACGCTTGAGCACCACCACCGATTACGGCGACATTGGTGACGCCGATCTCGTGATCGAAGCTGTATTCGAAAACATGACGGTCAAGAAGGAAGTTTTCGAAAAACTCGATTCAGTGTGTAAGGCCGGAGCAATTCTCGCGACGAACACGTCAACTCTTGATGTGGATGAAATCGCCAACGTAACAAAGCGTCCGCAGGATGTCATCGGCCTGCACTTTTTCAGTCCGGCTCACATCATGCGCTTGCTTGAAATCGTTCGCGGCGCGGCAACCTCCGCCGAGGTAATCGCAACTTCACTCGCCCTCGCGAAACGGCTGCGAAAGATCGGTGCGGTGGTCGGCAACTGTTTTGGATTTGTCGGTAACAGGATGTTGTACAGCTATGGTCGCGAAAATCAGTTCCTGTTGCTGGAAGGCGCAGCGCCGGAACATATAGACCAGGCAATGTTTGACTGGGGCATGGCAATGGGGCCGAATGCGGTTGGCGATCTTGCCGGCCTCGATGTCGGTTACAAGGTCAGGCAGGAGCGTACCGACCTTCCCGATGATCCGCGCTTCTATCGCATCGCGGATTTGCTGGTCGAACAGGGGCGCTTCGGGCAGAAGACAGGCAAGGGCATGTATTTGTATAGCGACGGCTCGCGCAATCCCGCACCGGACCCGGAGGTTCAGTCTCTAATCAATAATGAATCAGAGAAACTCGGCATTACAAGACGTGACATCGAGCCGCAGGAGATCATCGAAAGATGCATCTACGGCCTGATCAGCGAAGGCGCGCGGATCCTCGAGGACGGCATCGCAGCACGCTCAAGCGACATCGATGTCATCTGGACCAATGGTTACGGGTTTCCACGACATCGTGGCGGGCCGATGCACTTTGCGGACACCGTCGGCCTGACGGCAGTGTATGACAAGGTGTGCGAATTCAGGGACAGATTCGGTGCGGAGTTCTGGGAACCGCCCGCCTTGCTCAAGGACCTTGCCGACAAGAATCAGCGATTTTCTGATTTTGACAAATGATCATGGACGGTGTGCTCTGCGTGCCGATCGAGGTCTGTGGCCACCCAAGCACGAAGGAATGATCGTGTATCTGGCACTGACATATGCAAGTCCTTGATGGGGTTGATACAGCGAGCCACGCGATGGTTCGGGGAGAGATTGGTTGACAACGAACGAAGATTTGCAAAACGAAAATGGCGGGGCATTTTCGAAACGCCAGCAACTCTTTATCTGGTATACCCTTGCCGTGCTCGTCGATCTGACCGTACTCAATCTGTTCAATGAATACTGGGATTTCGTCTACATTGAATATTTCACAATTTCATTGCTCACTGCAGTACTGCTTCAGTTTTTGTTACAGGTAACAATCGCAATCGAGCACCGCGTTGCTGGTTACTTTAAGTCGAAAACTGGTTTAGGAGCGAGGGTACTGCGAGGCCTGTCAATCTGGACCATACTCTTCGCCTCGAAGTTGGTGATTCTCGAGGCAATCAACTTTGCCTTTGGCGATAGCGTTAAATTCAGTGGCCCGGCCCATGGATTGGTAGCATTTATCATCGTGGTAATTGCAATAATTACTGCTGAACAGACCATTAGGCGCATATACAAATCTCTGGCCTGATTTTGAAAAAATGTACCGGATCACTGCTGTCTCATAAACTCAAGATTGTTGGCAACACGGCGCATAGTGACAATACAAAGACCAGCTATCGCCCGCTGGGGCGGGCTCCTACGATGGTTTCGTAGGAGCCTGCCCCAGCGGGCGATAAGCATGTTTCCATGCGCATCAATTTACCTGAGCGCCCTGATAGCAATTGTCCTCAGGGCCTCGCACATTCTTTTTGTGCGACAGCAGTGATCCGGCAGCTATTTTATTTCGTCAGGCGCCAGCGGCCGTTCTCCATCCTGACGTACAGCTCTTCTTCGAGTCGGATGAGGTGCGCAAGTAGCGAGTGCTCGGCCAACTCGTACAGTTTCTCATCGACGTCCTCGTAAACGCGTGGCACCAGCTCCCGCGAAGTCGAATTCGGCTGATCCCTGACAGCGCCGAGTACCTTTGATTCGCGCTCCAGGCGATGCTTGATCAGCCAATCGACGGCTTCTTGCGGCTCCTCCATTAGCTCCCCGTGCCCCGGCAAAATCGCCTCCATGCTGATTTCCTTAAGTCGCTCAAGAGACCGCAGGTAGTCGCCCATATTGCCATCGGGCGGATCGATAACGACAGTCGACCCGTTAATGATGTGATCACCGGTGAACAACATATTGCAGCCTGTATGCAGGTAGCAAAGATGGTTCGATGCATGTCCCGGTGTATGAATAACGCGCAGACTGAATTCCTCTGTCTCGCAATTGCCGCCGTCTTCCAGAATGTGATCCGGCTTGAAGGTCTGATCCTGGTGCCGGCCTTGTGGCGGCATCTGGCCATACAGTTTGGCGCCGGTTGCCGTGGCCAGCAACGCCGCTGCCGGCGAATGATCCGGGTGTGTGTGGGTAACGAGAATCCACTTGATTGGACCGTCGGCAAGTGCCTGGATGGCGTCTACATGTTTTGGTATAGCCGGTCCGGGATCGATCACGGCGATTTCTTTACTGCCCAGCAAATAGGTATTGGTGCCAGGACCCGTCATCATCGAGGGATTAGGCGCAAGCAACCGCCGCACTCCGGGTGCGAGCTCGGTGATCTGTCCGACCTCAAGACTCATTGATCGATGTTTCTCGTTTGATCCGGGTCACGCTATTGCTGCCCTTCAGGGTTGCCGGTCTCGGCAAATGCGCGAAGCCGCGCCATTGCTTCTTCGAGCACGCCATTGACTGCAGGGGCCAAAGTGTCCAGTCCATCCGGATGATATCCGCCGACCGCGTAGTTCAGCGTTACCATCATCCCCTCCTCCGCATCGTCGAATTCCCAGGTCATGTTGCCGTCAAGGCCCATGAGACCAAGCGGACCTAGACCACCCGTCAAGCGCAATATGACTCCCGGACTGACGTAGGTCACCGTCATATGGACGATACCGGCGCCCTGGCCAAGATTCTCGCAGAAGCAGCCCGGTATGCGCGTATCGATATACATATTGCTCGCGAATCCGGAAATCGTGTGATCGCTGTGCCACCACCCGCCTACCTGTTCGACGGCCGCTTTGTAAACCGCCATGCGCTGTGCCTGAACCATCGTATTGATCCGGATGGTGAAGCCGTGAGCATCCGCGTCCAACACTTCTGCCTGTGCTGCCGGGGCAATGCTGCAGATGATAGTTGCCGCAATCGACGTCATCAGATTATTCGAAATTTTTGCAGGCATGCGCGACACCGTACGTCAACAAGAGTCGATGCAAGCTTAACCCAAACCAGTGGTGAGGATGTATGTCAGAATAACTGTATGGGCAGGAAAGTTTCCAGCAGGAACGCGGCGCAAAACACCGCGGTGCCGAAGTAGTATTTTCTCAATGTCTTCATTCGTGTCCCAGGCGAAATGTCGTGTTGCAGATCCATTATCCGAGTGCGGGCTGAACGCCAGCTGAAGCGCGGATTCTTGCTTATAACATATTGATATATAAGGAGTTATTACTTGTCCTTATTGCCGGTCTCAGGACAGATTAGCGAGATACAAAGTCTCGTCGGCTTTATTCGCGAGTATTCGCGCCTGATTGTCCTGACCGGCGCCGGTTGCAGCACGGACTCGGGCATTCCCGAATATCGGGACGACGATGGCAACTGGAAACATCAGCCGCCGATGCAATTTGCCGAATTCGTGAATGACGAGGGCAAGCGGCGGCGGTACTGGGCGCAAAGTTTTGCAGGGTGGCACAGGATTTCGAACGCAAAACCCAACGCGGCACATTACGCAATCGCCGAACTTGAGCGGCGTGGTCATGTGTCCTGCGTTATCACGCAAAATGTAGACAATCTGCACAAAGCGGCCGGCAGCCAAAATGTCATCGATCTGCACGGCATATTGCAGCGGATTCGTTGCCTTGATTGCGACGCGACAGATTCGCGTTATACCTATCAAGGCAGATTGCACCATTGCAACCCGGACTGGAGCGCTTCGATCACCGCAATCGCTCCGGACGGCGATGCCAGAATTTCAGTCAAAAACTTACGCACATTCGAAATACCCGGGTGTTCGAATTGCGGTGGAATCGTCAAACCCGATGTCGTTTTTTTTGGTGAATCGGTACCGGAGTTGCGTTCGAGGAGAGCTACGCATTTTCTCCAGCAGTCCGATGCGCTGGTTGTCGTCGGCTCGTCCCTGATGGTTTTTTCCGGCTACCGTTTTGCACGAATTGCGAGCCAAGCAGGGCTGCCAATCGCAATCGTAAACCGCGGTACCACCCGCGCAGATGACCTCGCTACACACAAATTGACGGCGAATTGCGCCGAGCTCTTGTCGCAAGCGGTAAGCCAACTCGCGGCCTGACAGAAAGGACTGAATATCTTACCGAAAGGCTGGGACATCGTTTATGAGGATAGCTCGCGCAGGGCCTGCTCGGACCGTGCGTTGGTGCTGCATGCGCTCAGTATTCCTTACGAAATCCTTTTGGCCGAAGAGCGCGCAATGATTGTGGCCCCGGCAGAGTTCGTGGAGCAGGCAAAATATGAATTGTGGCAATACGACCAGGAAAACCGGAAACAAAAGCCGCGTAGCTCTGAAATTACTCCTGTCTATCAGAGCGGCGTTCCCGGCGTCGCAACATACGTTGTCATCGTTTGCCTGGTCGCCTGGTTTGCCGGCATGGCACTTTTTAATCGCGACTGGTTCGCCGTCGGGCGCGTCGATGGTGAATTGATCCGCGATGGCGAATGGTGGCGGACGATCACCGCGCTGACCCTGCATTCAGGGGCGCGTCACCTGGCCGGTAATATCGTCTTTGGCATCCTGTTCGGCCTGATGGCAGGGCGGCTTGTTGGTTCGGGCATCGCATGGTTCGGCATCGTCGTTGCAAGTAGCGCGGCAAATTTCCTCAACACTTCCCTCCTGGAATCGGCGCACCGCGCGATAGGTGCATCCACCGCGGTATTTGCCGCGCTCGGCCTGGTATCGGGATTCGTGTGGCGCGCCAAGCTGATGGCGCAAGATCGCTGGCCATACCGGCTGGGTCCAATCGTTGGCGGCATTGCTTTGCTCGCGTATACCGGTACCGGTGACGCCAATACCGATATCGGCGCGCATCTCGCAGGATTCGTTTGCGGCTTTGTGTCCGGCATCGCCCTGACCATGACCACGAAATACCTCACACTCCGAAACCTGCAGCTTGCCAGCGGCATCGCCGCCATAGCGATCATTGTCCTGGCGTGGATTGTTGCCCTGCAACTCTGGGCCTGATGGCCTCTGTCGCTGTAGAATTTGCTGCTGATCGAATAAGACCTGGGGGCACATAGCTGCGTTGAAGAATTTCCTGTTATTTTTGCTGGCGCTTGCATTGCTTACGGCTATTGTTTTGCGCGTGCGCTACGGGGGTGGAGACCCTTATCGTGACTTGTCGGAG
>Ga0114949_10003243_pt1 | contig 10304 bp, 6 predicted proteins | sample N074metaG_FD_83505 | JGI IMG/M metagenome (GOLD analysis project Ga0114949, IMG submission 83505) | Deep subsurface microbial communities from Kermadec Trench to uncover new lineages of life (NeLLi) - N074 metaG | ecosystem: Environmental > Aquatic > Marine > Ocean trench > Sediment | place... | reverse complement strand
ATAGTTCCCATCGTGCCATCTTTAAGAGCACGTTCCGTATCAAGTACAGCGTTACGACTTTGCTCTGGAGTTGTATCTTCCAACTTCTCCGATCTCTCTGATAGAGTACCCGCCGCTTTCGCAGCACGCCATGCTTTCGTTATGTCGTAAGCCTTCGACATAATATTCTCGATAGTCTTTTGTATTGAAGGATCTACCTCGGCACCAAGAGCGTTCGCTATACGGGCTTGTTCAGCCTTAGTAAGAGCGGTTATACCTTGCCCTACGTTACGAAAATGAAAAGCAAGCTCAGTAATATCACCTGATTCCACATGTTCCAACAACTTATCCATATTGGCACGGTGCGCTGGCGTCATTTCCTCAGACCGCTCTGATAGAGTACCTGCCGCTTTTGCCATACGTTCTTTCGCTCTACTAAGCAAATCTTTGGCGGAGGCAATATGCCCAGTAGCGAATGCATCTCGTGCATCCTGTGCTTGCTCTTTAGCTATGCGTAACTGCTTACGTTGTTTACCAGTACGAGATATAGCTTCATTTTGTACAGCAACACTTAGCGTATTTGATAAAGCATCATCTTGCTTATCAAGTTCTTGAATGCGGTTGTTTATATTATTTAAGGTACCTAATATTTTCCCCTCCAGCGTCACCGACCGCTCCGCGAGAACAGTTGTATTTTTATATATCTTATCCTCTATCTTTTTAATAAATGTGTCGTTCAAAAATGATAAAGGCAGACGCCCTTCTCTACGTGACACCAACCCATCCATCCACAGTTTAAACCCTACAATATCTGCAGAGGACATATTAAATCCAAGTATCCCTCCAAGTTTAATGGATGGAACGAACTCCATAAGTTCAGCAAGATCGGCGGGGCTATTCTTTATCTTAATGAATAACCTGCGTTCACCTACTGTAAGTTTTATGGGGATCGTAATTGGTTTGGCTGGTTTATCAACAGGTTTACCCTTACTCCTGTCAATTATTTCATCCCTTTGCTTATTCGATAGCAATGTAAACAACTGCGAATATTCTTTTTCAGATGTAAAGTTTGCCCAGCTAACGAACATTATTTCCTTAAGAATATTATTGCGTGGCGAGAACTTGAGCACCAACTTGGTAATCATATCTATTAGTTCACGTAACATAGACCATCTTTTCTTAGGAATCCCGTCTATGCGCCCAGCAAGCAATGCAACAGTACTGTTAATGTCGTGCTTAGAAAGAAAAGTTTGTAACGCAGGGTTAGTGAACACCTCTGCGATAAATTCTGTTGGAGATATTAGTCCATAAGCCTGTGTAGGTAGTAAAGGCATGTATTGTTTATTTGTACCCAGATTCATGCTCATTCTAAATGCACGCCACAACGCCTGTGCTTCAGCACTCCCCAGCCCTGCGGTTTTCATTTCGCTTACAATTTGTTGACCTTCTAACTTAAGATCAGGACGGGAGATAGCATTAACATAAGCATCAAGAGACTGAGAATAAATTTCATTTACATAATTTCTGAACGATGCATCCGCATGGTATTTCATTATTGTTGCAGCGTGTACCATCTCATGTAACACAGCCAAAGTCATACCGGTCATATCGTTAGGAGTATAGTGTATATAGATGCCACGGTTACCACGGTTATATGTTCGTGGTGACCATGTATATACACCCATAGTCCCTTCAGGATGATTGAATTGTGCTGGGTCATTAAAAAAGAACATGGGTACGTCAAGATTTAAGCTTCGCAACTTTTTCGCGAGTGCATAAAACTTGTTGTTCTTTGGTAGCTGTGAGATTAGGGCGTCAAGGTATTCATTCATTGACATCCGTGAAGGACTGATCCCTCTACCTATTGCAGCCTCATCTACGGTGCCTGTTTCAATGAACGTCCTGTATAAAGTATTCCCCCCGTGTTGGATAAGGTTTACAAAGAAGTCCTTCATACGATCGAAAGCTCTGCGCTCTGTTTTGTTGGGCTCTCTATGTTCTTCAGTCTTTAACTGCTGCGCCTGTTCAAACAACATGTCGGCATCGTAAGGGTTAAGTTCATCCCCGACTCCGACTTCTGCTTCAATTTCTCTCTGGTGCTCGGCATCCCTGTACCCTTCGGCGCGAGCAATCTGATCTTCTATATCATCAGAGACAGTATCTTCAACGGTGTCATCTATGGCATTTGTAAACTCCATTATGGAATTAACAACATCAGCTGAAGGGGAAGTACCTACGATCCCTGCTATTTCTGCAGCGAGCCGGATGGTTTCTTTATGCTCAACAAAATCAGCAATGGCAGTATGTATTTTCTTTTGCTGTGCCGGAGTAACCGCCTTACGTATAGCTTCCAGCTTATCGAGGGCAGCCTTGCTAATACCCATGTCACTAAGAACTTCAAGAATCCCCCCTTCTTGTTCTGCGTCTTCTACAATAGCTGCGCCACGACGCCCGGATACCGGAACAGTTTCAGGATCGAATACATCTTCAGGTTTTGCACCGCGTACTGTTTCTTTTTTTGCTGCCGTTTTCTTGACAGGCTTCTTGCCTTCTTTTTTTACCTTCGTCTTGGTTCTTGATTTGGCTTTGACCTTCTTTACTTTCGGAGCAGCTTCTTCCACTTCCTTGTTTCGAGCTTCAATATCAGCATCTGAGCTACTCCGTGGTGTTTTCGGCTTCGTGGTTGGCTCTGTAACGGACGAAGTCGGAGGGACCTTGACCTTAGGTTGTGCCTTTTTAGCCTTTGAAGTCTTCGCAGCCGCCGCAGTTTTTACAGTGGTGCCGTTGATAATTGCATCGAGCTCAGCCAATGACTGCTCAAGCGCATCAAAACTCTGACTTGTTTCTTCACTGGCGATAGCCTCTGACACTTGATCGGCAATTATGAGAAGTTTTTTACCCAACATGTTCAGGTGCTTGCGGCTGGTACGATCTACCTTAAGTTGCTTACCACCTGCAGTAGTACGTACCTCTCGTGGAGCCTGCGCATTATTGGCTACAGTTATAGCTGCAGCGATAGTTCTATTGAAGTCAGATGGTAAGCCTTCAAGAGCTCCAAGCTTTTGCGCTTCAGTAATTGCAGCCTTTACACCAGTAGCAAGTTCACCAACTTCATTAGCATGTTGTATAAGATGGCGTGCTTTACCACCACCTTTCTTTTTAAACCGTGCTTTAATTGACTCATTGAATTTGTTAACTATTGCTCTTAGCTGAGTGAGGATAGGTCCGCCCTCACCAACAGTAGTTGACTCAATGCTGGCAACAACACCAGCAGTTACTCGCTCCAAACTCTTGATAGCTTCAGCTGGTTTGCCTGTTGCTACCGCTGCGAGATATTCTTTTAAGCCCGGAAGCTCCTCAGTGATATCAACTTGTTCTTGTAGTGTCTGGAAGAACTTACCAAGACTAGCGCCAGTGAACCGGCCGCCTACTGTGGGCAGTTCAACATCAGGATAACGCTGACGAATAGCATCAACGAGCGCCTTCCAAGCAGAACGAATAGGTTTCTGTTCTGCCGCTGTGCCTTTGAACTGCTCATTGATAACAGACTTGAGCTCCTTCGCTTTTATTAGCGGGCTCTCTTCTTCAATGACTTCAACAGTGTCCTCAGGTACTTCCGTAGGTTCAACCGTTGGCTCAACAACCGTTGGCTCAACAACTGCTGTCGGTTCAACAACTGCTGTCGGTTCAACCGGTGGCTCAACAACTGCTGTCGGTTCAACAGGCGTAGGAATCTCCCCCTCTACCGGAGCAACTGGCGCTGCTTTAGCTGTGGTAGTGGTCGCCGTTTCAGGCTCTGGAGAGGGGGAGGGTTCTGGTAGGTCAAGCGCTCCTTGCTCGCCTGCCTGTTTGTCTAGGGCTGTTTCTAATCCCGCTTTGTCTGCATCACTGAGTCCATCATCAACTACTTCATAAGACTCTGCCTCTGCAGCCACGTCGTCATCAATAGCTGCAGGGGGAGTGCCTCCTCCATCATCAATAGGAGTAGTAGTAGTAGTAGTTGTATCATCGGGAGTAGCTTCAGATGGTCGAGCAAGTTCACGAACACCTGCCGTAGCAGTACCTGCTGCAGTACCACCAACACCACCGGCGAGAGCTGCAAAACCACCACGTTCAGCGGCTTCAGCCAAAGACATGCCTGCAAACAACCCTTTTTTGGATGTACCCAAGTTCTCTGCTATATACTCAAGCGCACCTTCTTGGAAGGCTTCTGTTTGTGCTTCTCTCGTACCTGCTTTAAGCCCTGCTTTAAGGACTGCTTTATACCCAGCTTCAGCAGCTTCACCAGCGAGCTTTGCTGTTATTTTTGCCCCTGCACTGGTGATACCCTTTGCACCAATGCGCTCCAATAAAGCAGACATCATAGCGAACGGTAATGCTTGCGTCATACCTCCAATGCTAAGCTCATCAGGGGATACATATCCTTGAGCTTTAGCTATTTCAGCGTCAGTGCTCTGTTCTTTAGCTAACACCTCACTAAGACGAGTGTTACGTACGTTTTCTTCTGTAAGTTCTGTAGTACGTGCTATTACATATGCTGGCATGTAATATATAGTTGCTATCATGTCAGGTATTGATTCAATAAAGGTTTCGGCAGCGAACTTGAGAACTGCCGACCCTACCCCGGCAGCATCACCCTCTGCCCATGCTTTCTTTATTGGCTCAGTGGTGTGCCTCTTCTCTCCTCCCAAGTCTATATCTTGAAAGGCCATAGGCAAAGTTTCAGTTAGAAAATTTTCACCCACCTTTAGCTTCTTGAGCCGGTTTAACTCGTCTCGACTTACGATACGTAAGCCTTCTTCATCGCCCCAAACTAATGAACCTAAATTAAGGGACTCTTCAACAGACCCAGCTATTTTACCTGCGCCTTTTAGAAAACTGCCTGTTAAGCCAAGTGCGCGTTGGCCAACTAAGCGTGCCGTATTGCTAATGAATCCACGGTCTGATTCCTGCTCGGGAGGAGCTACGCGTGGTGGTGGTGGAAGCTCTTTGAAATTACCCCCACTTATACCGCCGGTACCTGTACCGCTACCGGAACTGTCACCCCATTCTATTTGGCTGAACAGTGGGTCAGGGTCGTCTTTGAAGCTTTGCTTTACTTCTCCGAACAAGCCCTCTTGAATTCTATTAAGGCTCTCGTCAGTGGGTGCAGGCAAGTCAAACCCTGCATGAATATTATCAAGGCTCTCGTCAGTGGGTACTGGCAAAGCAAAGCCAGCAGAAGTTTTTTCTTCTTCTTCATCTTCCCCAATTTTTAATTCCCTAAACGCCATCGTTACCCTGCCGGTAAGAGGCCGCGATTTTTCTGTATACGTTCACCGATTTCAGGTGGTATAAGATATGTACCGCCTTTGTACCCTACTTTCCATGCCCCAGTAGTATCGTCATACAGTACTTTAATGCTACTAAGTCCGGGAGGAGTAACAGTACTAATGTCTACGTCATTAAGATTCAGCTCATTAAAGTAAGCCATACGTGCTAGCTCACCTGCATCATTATCAGTAAGCGCTCTGGGGTTTGTGGCTGAAGGAAGTGGGTTATTCATAGACCTAATACTTTTCAAACCAGCCATAGTGGAACTGAATAGCTCAGTGTTACCGAAGTCCTCTTTTATCCACGGACTACTCAATGGGAACCCACTCATCTCTCCATTTTTAATTCTGGTTTCTATCTCTTCAATTTTAGATGCATTAGGTTTACCCCACCAAGTAGAAGGGTCTCCTTCTCCACCGCCATCAGTATCAAGAGCACCCTTGCCTGCAGCAAGGCGGTAATAAGCAGTGGCTTTATTAACTAATATTTCTGAAGGTGCCTTATCCTCTTTCACTTCTACATCACGTTCAACAAGCTCACGATCCAAGTCCTTATCTTCCTCATCAATCCGTTGCTGCTCATTCTTTCTGGCACCTTCTTCCATATTCAAATAGTTTTCAGGCGTACCTAAGCGGTCACGTATCATCGCCATCAACTCTGCTTGGCCATATGGTTCACCCATATTTCCATCGGGGCCCATAAGATACATTTTCCCATCGTTGGCTATGAACTCCATACCAGTGTCAAACGGTGACACCTCCAACGCAGTATTCATTAGCTTTACGGATTCACCAACCATTCCGTTTTTGATAGCGGTAACAGCCTCTCTGGCATACCCCATCATCTGCTGGCGAGAAGTGGCATTTTCTTTATCTATGAACAACTGCAAACCTTCAATCCCACCTGCTCGGGCGGCAGCGGCGTATGCCTCGTCATACCATTTCTTGTAACGCTCGCGTCTGGTTGGCCCCTGTGGTGGTCTAGCCCCGCCGCCACCTGCTCCACCACCTGCTCCACCACCTACATCTCCCGTGACATTCATGGTAGAGAGTTCCATCGGAGACTCCATCGTACCTTCTCCACCGAGAGGTAATGCTTCAGCGGGAGGCGGTTGTCCACCTGCAGCGGGAGGCGGTTGTCCACCTGCAGCGGGAGGCGGTTGTCCACCTGCAGCGGGACCTGCACCCGCTTCGGGTATGGCTGCCCCTGCTTGGGGTATGGCTGCTATTGGAGCTGGCTGCGGGGCATCTACCCGTCCACGACCGGCTAATATTTCGTTGTAAACTTTTTGAAATTCATGCGATTCAGCGGTGCGGCCTTCTGCGGCCTGTGCTCTGTTGTCTTTGCGTTGACTTTGGAATCCGCTGACTGCGCCTTCCCCAATAGCTCCCAAGCCTTGTAATGTAAGTCCCATCAGACTGCTCCTACTGGAATGGCCATCTTCGGTCCCGGTGGTGGCCGACCCGTCTCTTTCTCAATCATCTTGTCGAAATGTTTTGTCCCCAAGATTTGTACAACATCGGCCGGGATGATGTACTCACCGTCAGATATCCTCAGGGCACCACCATCAGAGGTAGGTCCACCGGGAGCTGCAACCGGGCCACCTTCAGCAGCATACCCCGGCATGGTGGCCACTCTTACTGGGCCACCTTCAGCAGCATTCACAGCACTTAATATGGTGCCCGCAGCTGCTCCCCAAGGAGTCATGGACAATCCTGCTCCAGCAATATTCGCAATGCCTGCCAGCCCAGACGCATCAGCCGCTTCAGCCGCTCGCTGGTCAGTAGCATAATTAAGGTCACGACCGTAACTGGTGTCCACAATACCTGCGGCGGTGCTGGTTGCAGCCCCGGCACCAGCCATCATGTCAGCAGGTGCTTGCTGTAATGCAATCCCTGTGTTCGCGGCCGCGTTACCGACATTCGCCCCTGCCGTACCAATGTTGGCAGCATTCACACCTGATGCTTGGGCATCACTAAGGAACCCGGTGCCAAGGTTTATGGCCTCGGTACGCATGTCTCGACCAATCTGTTTCGTACGCTCTCCTGCTTGGTTGGCGGCCAATGCACTCAGGGCTGCCTCTGCAACTCCAGCCTGCTTGTCCATAGCCAAGTAGCGAGTATCTGAAGGGTCTACTCCGTAGCCTTCAAGCTTACGTAGCTGGGACTCTCGTTGTGCCTCAGTAGCAGACTTGACGTCTTGAATAGCCGCGCCACGTTGACGATCTTCCTCTCCTTTGGAAGCGTATAACTCTGCTTCTCGAAAGAGGCTCTCCATTTGAGGCATTACAAATTCGTCGAAGCGATCTCGCTGGGTCCTAGCCCATTCAAACAGGTCCTCCGATGCTGGCAAGGACATGCTCATAAAGTTCTGAGCATACTCACCAATTCTCTGCATTTCCTCTTGCCCATTGTCCCACATGGACTGGGCCCAATCACGCATCAGATTGGCGTCTTGTGACAGAGCGTTAGAATACTCTGACGTATCAGGCGGCGGCGGGGCGCTTGAAGCTGATCCCATGATCTTTTCCTCTTAACCAGCGACACTGTTCGCGTGTCATAGAAAGTATGTACATATTACCCCTCTTATAAACGTCCTCAATTATGTACTCCAGCTTGAAGCCGAGTCTCAAATCGAAGGTCAGGGCACTGTCGTTTTCGCTATTGATAATACCAAGTACTTTCTTGACACCAAGTTGATAGAAAGCATACTCGAAAACAGCAGAAATTGCTTGTCTTGTCACGTACTTGGGATTACCAATTGCAATGTGCAATTGTATAGAACCATCTTCCTCATAGTGGTCGTAAATGACTGCCCACTTAGGAGTTCCATTGTCGTTAAGCTCCCCGAGAGCGGACTTACCCACAGGGCTCCACACTCCACAGCCCATGAGCTTCCATGCCCACGGGCCAAGAGCATTCACATCATTACTAAGCTGAGGGTTGTTCACCTGCACCCTCTGTTTCTCCGTTTGTTGACGGTTGTAACGCTACGTCTGGTGCCTTAGCGTTATCAATGACAAGTTGCCCTGACATCATACCCATCAGTACAGACTTAAGGTCTGCAATAGCATTCACATAAGGAGTGGGTATCATTACCCGCTCGTCGTTCAATGCTCGGAGGCTGTTCTGAGCCATCACCTTTACTTGTTCTGGAGACATTACCTTTCCTTATTTACGTTGTACAGGTGTACTACTACCACCTTTACCACTGCCACCACCAGTATTGGTGGATTTCTTCTTACGCATAAGCATGTAAGCAGCTACCCCAATCGCAATGATGAATATCATGCCGATAGGCCATGTTGGATTTGCTACTACTGTTTCTACTACTTCGTTCATCTCTTTCTCCTATATGTTACGAATTCTATCACTCATAATAGTCCGCATTCCATATTCACTGAGCATGTGTCTGTAGCTGTATCTGGCTCTTGATCTGTAACCGTCATCAGTAGGACGCCTGACTTGGCTCCACCAGTTGTAACCCTAATCCTTGTAGTAGACGAAGTAGGCGAGAGAATAGTAAGACCTCCCCCACCACTTTGCCAAGTCCATGCATAGCTATAGCTTGGTTCGCCTCCACTTGCGCTGGCAGTTATTAACTGAGAATCGAGTGGACAGTTATTGTCTTGGTCAAAGAACGATGACGGCGAAACGCTGACTCCCAACGGATCAGCTCCGCCTGCAAGTGCTGCGTTTGCAAACACTGTTATGCTAGTAGACATTATGGGAAGACTCCTGATCCCCACATGTAATATACCGTTGCGGATTCACGCCAAACATTGGCAACTCCACCGGGAACAATGAAGCCCAAAGCACCTGCATCTATTCGTGTTGATCCATCGAGAACGTACAGCGTCGTACCAGACCCTTCGTTAACGATGTAGTTGCCTGAGGTGAAGGCATTGAGAATAGTGGTCAACCCACCTACTGGGAAGTCAAGGTCGCCGCTCGCTGCCAAAGTTAGAGTACGGTTAGTTGTGGCGTCTTTAAGCTGTACTGATCCACAATGCCTTGCTTCTAATGTGTCACTAGCATTATCGTTAAACTTGGGCAGTACATTAAAACCTACATCTCTTGCAGTACCACCGTGGTCATCGATGGCCGCACCAGACGTATTACCTGTTGCTTCATGTTGCTGCGTGAAAAATTCAGAGCCACCGTTGTGGTACAAAGTCACCGCACCATTCGCTACGCAATTTAGGGCAAATTCGGTGGAGTTCAGGCGCACAACAAAGTCAGTGCCAGAGACACAATCCAGACGAACATCGTCAGTTGCGCTGGCGTAATAAAGTTTACCGTCTGCACTGCCACCAAATTGTATTTCGCCGTTATCTACTAATGTAAGGTCTCCTCCTGTGGTCATTGAGATGCGAGTTGCAGTCGGGCCGAAGCTAATAGCTCCACCAGTAATGTTTATGTTGAGGGTGGAGGCAGCGCCGTTGCTCCGTGCAATTATCTCATTACCATCCATGATGAGGTTCGTGCTACCAGTAGAACCAATCTGGAAGGCGTGGGCTGTCGATGACAGAGACGCATCAGTTGTGCGGGTCAATCTAAGTCCTAAAGTCGTGAGGTCTACAGCGTTCCATGTGAGGCTTGAACTGCCCTCAATGTCATCAGCAGAAGCAGCGCCGACAGCGATCTGATCGTTCGTGATCGAGCCACCGATGCCACCACCAGCACCAGCAGGTACAGAATAGCTGCCTGATTCATCAAGGTAATTAGTCGCTGCTCCAGCTGTTGTCAGATTCACCCCATCGTAAGTGGCAGCGGTGAGCGCACCCGTCACTGCAAGGTCTTGGGAAATAATAACGTCACCTGTTGCGTCATCTATCTGAAAACGAACTAGCCCCGCTGGTGCGTTGAATATGATGAAGTCATCGGTGCCTGCTCCGGTTACCCCTACCTGCCACTCTAAACCGGACGCTGCATTCTCGAAAAACAGTTGAGCTTGTCCACTGACATCTTGAATTTCAGTTCCATGTGCCAGTAGCGGCGCAGTCGTAAAGT
>Ga0114949_10003242_pt1 | contig 10306 bp, 6 predicted proteins | sample N074metaG_FD_83505 | JGI IMG/M metagenome (GOLD analysis project Ga0114949, IMG submission 83505) | Deep subsurface microbial communities from Kermadec Trench to uncover new lineages of life (NeLLi) - N074 metaG | ecosystem: Environmental > Aquatic > Marine > Ocean trench > Sediment | place... | reverse complement strand
ACAAATATATTCGCATTCAGATCGGTGGCAAGCACTCCGCCCGGAAGTATAAACGGCGCCAGGACATGCTTCGCTGCACTTAATAATCCAGTTAAATCCAGCTTGCCAAGTTTGTTAAATACACCGGCAGCGCGCAAATGTACTTCGATGAATGTTTCCACCGATGGAAAGCGTGCGACGCCAATTCGTTCGTGACATTCATATTCATTAACACCCGCACTCAGTAACAAGGCATCCATCTTGTCGGCTTCCCCCAGCGACCACGGCGAGGCCAACCTGGCTGCGGCCTGCGCACCGGCATATTTTTTTGTCAACTGGACCAGCGCGTCATATCCGTGGCAATGCTCAAGTGGTGCCCAGATTGAAACCGCAACCCGCCCATTGGGTTTACAGACTCGCAGCATCTCTCTGATCGCAGCGATCCGATTATCTATAAACGTCAGTGCAAACTGGCATAGGACCCGGTCAAAACTGTTGTCCTCAAAAGGCAGGTGACCGGCATCGCCAAGTTGCCAGTCAATCGGTGAGGGCCGCAGGCGGGCCACCGCCAGCATCTCCTCATTGTGGTCCAATGCCGTCACTTTGCCGCGCATACCGACTTCCATACGTGCAGCACGGGCAACCACGCCTGTACCGCAGGCAACATCAAGAACCTCGTGACCGGATTCAATGGCGGCTATATCGGTCAGGTGGTGAGCCCACTGGGCATAGATTATTGGTACAAGATAATCAACGTGCAGCTTGACGAAGTCGTCACTTATCTGCGGAATAGTAGTGTTAACTGTCATTGATCCCCCCGGATGCTGACACCCTAAGCATGGCAGATAATCCCGAATTTACAAGCTGCCCCTTGATGATGGACTGGCATGAAAGGATCGAAAACCGTGCTGCCAGTACTATAGGGTATATTTAATGCATCAATATTAGATGAAAACCTTGTAGGAAATCCACCATAAACGGTGTTTTTTGAAATCAGTGGTCGACGACTGTATGCCCTGTGTTTATAGTGGTAACAAGGGAACGGGTCAGCAACGAGGGATCAAACACAAACCGGATCAAACCATAGGGGGAATCATGATCCAGATACTCATTATCGACGACCAGGCATTGGTCAGAACAGGGCTGCGGTATATTCTTGATAAAAGCAAGGAAATCGGCAGGGTCTCAGAGGTGTCATCGGGAGAAGCTGCGCTTAGCCATAACCGGAGTTTCAGGCCGGATATTATTTTACTCAGTGTCAACTTACCGGGTCTTACCGGCTTCGAAATAACGCGAAAGCTCAAACGCAGCCATCCACAGGCAAAAATCATCATACTGGCAGTGCATGCCAAGCCACCTTATCCGGCTCGATTGCTCGATGCCGGTGCCAGTGGCTACCTGACACGGGATTGTGAAGCAGACGAATTACTGCTGGCGATCAGGACCGTGGCCGACGGACATCGCTATATTGGCAGTGAAGCAGCCAAACAGATGGCTTTGTCCATGTTGCCAGGTTCAACCGGTTCGCCGTTTGAGGATCTGTCAGCCAGGGAAATGGAGGTCATGCTGAAATTGACCGATGGCAATCGGATTCCTGACATTGCCTCATTGTTATGCCTGAGTCCAAAGACGGTTTCGACCTATAAATACCGGATACTGGGCAAACTCGGTGCACGAAGCGAGGTGGACATGATGCGCATGGCTGTGCGTTACGGCCTGGTTGAAGCTGGCTGAGTGCCAACGGGCCTCTGTATAAGTGTACGGCGCTTCCGGGACAACCGGCCAGTGAACACTGGCCGGTTGTCTGAATTACGCCTTGGTATCGACCTGGGCTGACTTTTTAGCAGGCTCAGGTTTCAGGGTATACAAACCCTTGGTGCCTTTCTCTGGCTCAGCGATCGGGCCTCTTACGGGTTTGGCCACCTTGGGTTTGGTCGCCCTGGCGGCTTTAGGTACGCTGGTCCCGGCCTTTTTCGAATCCTTAGCGGCACTTGCCTTTTTGGCAGCAGCCTTCTTGCTGGCAGTTTTCTTACCTGCAGGTTTTTCAACCGCTGGTTTGTCGGCTGAGGTCTTTTGTGACGAAGTCGCTTTCACTTCAGCCGTTGCTTCGGTGCTGGTTTTCTCCACGGATGGCTTAACGGGCTTATCTGTGACGGCATCAACGGCTTTTTTCACTTCTTCGTTAAGCGGTTTATCCGGCTTGGCCTGTGACTTTGGCTTGCTCGCCTTGACCGGTTCCGGTGCGGTTTCTACTGTCGGCAAGGTGGCCTGAACCGGATGTTCTGCCTGGGTAACATTTCGCTCCGGACGCGGTTTAGAGCCACCGGTTTTATACGGGGAACGTCTTCTGCGACCGCCCCTGCGACTACTGCCTGCCTTCTTTTCCTGCCCGTCTTTGCGATGGATAACATTTCCATCCACATCGCCCGGCGCAGCATTCTGCCCATCCTGTGCTTCAACCTGCTGGTTCTGTGCAGGGCTGGACTGTACTTTTTTGGCGGTACGCTTCTTGCTGGTCCTTTGTTGCTGTGTGCCGGATCTGGCTCCCCTGGCAGTCTGCTTTCTGCCAGCCTGTCCTTGTCCCTGTGCCTGACGCCGATTGGACTGACCGCCTCTGCGTCTGTTTTGCTGGTTGGCCTGACTGGAACTGGATTTCTTTGCTGCCGCCTTGCGAGTTGCCGGCTTGCTTGTTTCTGCCTCTTTTGCACCTGAGAACAGGATATTTGCCAGGCGCGAGAATAACCCCTGGGTCTTGGCTTTAGAACGTGAGGGCGGCCGGCGTTGCGGTTTAATTCGTTGGACGGCGGGTTCAGGAACTGCAACCACGTTGGCCTGTGACCGCTCATTTGCAATCAACTGGGCTTCCGGCTTATCAATACGCTTATAGCTTGGCTGGTCTGATACCTCGGACTTTTTAACCCGGTGTATTTCAAAATGCGGTGTGACCATATATTCATTGGCAAGCATCATGATCGGTACGTTATGCCGACTTTCGACTTCAGCCAGCGCGGCGCGTTTCTCGTTATGCAGGAAATTGACCACATCGTTGGGTGCCTGCACGACAATCTGTCCGGTGAAATCTTTCATGACTTCTTCTTCAACCAGCCGAAGGATCGACAAGGAAAGTGATTCCACGCTGCGGATGCTGCCATGCCCGTCACACACCGGACAGGTCTCCTGGCTGGATTCACCCAGCGAAGGCCGCAATCGCTGCCGGGACATTTCCAGCAATCCGAAACGGGAAATTCGTCCGATCTGAACCCTGGCCTTGTCCACCTGTAAGGCGCGGCGTAAACATTCCTCAACTTCACGCTGATGTTTGCGACTGGTCATATCGATGAAGTCGATTACGATCAGCCCACCGAGGTCACGCAAACGTAACTGCCGTGCAATCTCGACTGCGGATTCCATGTTGGTGTTATAGGCGGTCTCTTCGATATCCGCGCCCTTGGTGGCGCGTGCGGAGTTTATATCAATCGAAAGCAGAGCCTCGGTATGATCAATGACGACCGCGCCACCCGAAGGCAGGTGCACGGTGCGCGCAAATGCCGATTCGATCTGGCTTTCAATCTGGTAACGGCTGAATAACGGCACCGGGTCCGTATACAGCTTTAATTTGCTCAGGTTGTGCGGCATCACCTGCTGCATGAATTCCCGGGCATCGTTGTATACGCTTTCGTTATCAATCAGGATTTCACCAATATCATCACGCAGGTGATCACGCAAAGCCCGTATAAACAGGTTGCTTTCCTGGTAAATCAGAAACGGTGCTTTTCGACTGGTAGCCGCCTGTTCTATGGCGGTCCATAACTGTAACAGGTAATCCAGATCCCACTGCAACTCATCGGCATCACGGCCTACACCAGCGGTGCGAATGATGATGCCAACGTTGTCCGGTGCCGTCACCAGTTGCAATTGTTCCCGCAAATGGTCACGGTCTGCGCCGGTAATGCGCCGTGACACGCCCCCGGCAGTCGGATTGGTAGGCATCAGTACCAGGTAACGGCCCGCCAGTGATATGTAGGTTGTCAGTGCAGCGCCCTTGTTGCCGCGTTCCTCTTTTTCGACCTGGACGATAATTTCCTGGCCTTCATGAACCGCATCCCGAATGGCAATCTTGCCATCCTTTTTCTTTGTATCCCTGGAATAACAGGAAGGGCAGATTTCCTTGAGTGGCAAGAACCCGTGCCGGGTTGAGCCAAATTCAACGAAACAGGCTTCCAACGAAGGTTCAACCCGGGTTATCCGACCCTTGTAAACGTTTGATTTCTTTTGTTCCTGGGAGGGTACTTCTATGTCCAGGTCAAACAGGTGTTGACCTTCGGCTATTGCCACACGCAACTCTTCTGGCTGAGTTGCGTTAATCAGCATTCTTTTCATTGTAAATTCCTCAGGCACCCCGCTACAGGGCATCAGTGGAGTGCGCAGCAGTACTGCTGCCACCATTCCACTAATCCAGGAATTTGTCGTCATTGACCTGCGATGGCCAGTTAAATCAACAAAGTCCTTGCCCGGCGGATGTCATCCATCTGTGCCGGGGTACCAAATTATGTTCTCATTGCCAGGTGACACTCACCTGGTCCTATTTGGCAGCTGGTGTACCTGCCATAAAATTCTTGTTGCCGACTTTTTCATCAGTTGGCAAATTCGTTTTAATCTGTCCGAAGCGCAACGTGTAAACTGTCGTTGTGCGGTTTGTTCAGCCTGTTTTCGGATGTTCCGACACTTTTAAAGCGTTACATAATTATCGTTCAGGTGAACATTTCGGCAGGACGAATTCCTAAGCGGCATAATATAGCAGTCTTTCCATTTTCTATCAATGAGTTGGAGTCCGGTGGTGGCAAAAAAGGCTACTTTTGGTGTAAGTCACGTTGAAGTTACTCAGGACCGCGAGGGTCAAAGGCTGGATAATTTTCTCATGGCCCGGCTAAAAGGTGTGCCGCGTTCGGTTATTTACCGCATTATCCGCACCGGCCAGGTACGTATAAACGGCGGCAGGAGTAAGCCGGCCAGCAGACTTGAGTACGGCGATATTGTCAGGGTGCCACCGGCATCGACACGTCGCGCCGGTGCGGCGGATATTCCCCCCAGGGTGCTGCAACTTTTAAGCCAATCCATTATTTTTGAAGATAGCAACATCATGGTTATCAATAAGCCGGCCGGTATGGCGGTGCATGGAGGCAGCGGGCTTTCCTGGGGTGTAATCGATGTGGTTCGGCAGATGCGTGCTGATCATAGTGTGGATTTGGTCCATCGGCTGGACCGGGAAACCAGTGGTTGTTTATTGATAGCGCTCGATGGGGATGCGTTACGTAATCTCAATGAACAGGTAAAAAACAACGAACTGGATAAACGCTACCTGTGTCTGATGGATGGTCAGCTGGCAGAAGCCGTGGTCGAGGTTGATGCACCCATTGGAAAATCTGATCGAGCCGGTGAGCGTTACATGCGGGTCGATCATGAAGGTAAGAGCGCCCAAACCACTTTTAGATTGCTCCAGGAATGCGGGCCATGCAACTTTGTCGAGGCACAGTTACATACCGGTCGCACTCACCAGATACGCGTGCATGCCGCCCACCTGGGTGCGCCATTGGTCGGCGACAGGAAGTACGCAACTGCAGCCCGGCAAAAACACTGGAAGGAAAAGGCGATTAAACGGTTGTTTTTGCACGCGCACCAGCTAACGTTTAAAACACTAAACGGAGACCAACAAATGGCCAGTTCGCAAATACCGGCCGATCTGAAAAACTTTATGGACACGCTGTTGTGAGAAGAAACCCGATTGCGGTCATTACCTACATGTTACCGCTCAATTTTGGCTGGTTGGCCGCCGCAGGCTATGGTCTAATTCCCCAATGATAAAACCACTATCTGCCTTTATCGGCCTGCGTTACCTGCGCGCGAAAAGGCAAAATCATTTCATATCGTTTATTTCGCTGATATCCATACTGGGGATCGCACTGGGTGTGACCACGCTGATCACCGTTATTTCTGTCATGAACGGGTTTGAGAAGGAACTGCGCTCGCGGATCCTGGGTGCGATTTCACATGCCACCATACAACCGCTGGAAAGGCCACTCAGCCAATGGCGTTCGATTATCAGTGACATGAACGAACGCGAAGACGTGATTGCAGCCGCACCCTATATCGAGGTCGGGGCATGGTTGCAGGCCAACGGCTCCAACGGCGCACTGGTGCGTGGCATCGATCCCGCTTATGAGGTCAGCGTGTCAGATGTCGCCACCAGCATGGTCGGCGGCAGCCTGGATGACCTGCAAAGCGGTGAATATGGAATCATTCTCGGCATCGGTCTGGCCGGGCGGCTGCGGGTCGGGCTGGGCGACAGGTTGACGATCATTGCACCGAGGCTGAAGGCCAGCCCCTTCGGTGCCAGCCCATTGATGAGACGATTTACCGTGGTCGGGGTTTTTGAATTCGGCGAATATGAAAATGATACCAGCCTGGCCATGGTGCATATCGAGGACGCTGCCAGGCTGTTGCGCATGCCGGAAAATTCCATCGGTGGCATTCGGCTCAAGCTGGTTGACCTGGATTCTGCCTGGTGGGTGGCACGTGAGATCTCGAATCAGCTTGACGGGATTTTTCGTGTCAGGGACTGGAGCCAGGAACGTGGCAACCTGTTTCAGGCCGTTAGAACCGAGAAAGCCGTCATGTGGGTCATCCTGTCGCTGATCATCGCAGTGGCCGCATTCAATATCATTTCCATGCTGGTGATGGTGGTCACAGACAAACAATCCGATATAGCGATCCTGAAAACCATGGGTGCCCGAGCCGGCATGATCATGCGCGTGTTTGTCGTGCAAGGTAGCCTGATTGGCATCATTGGCACATTGCTGGGGGTCGGTGGTGGCATTTTACTGGCGCAAAACATTGCCACTGTCGTACCGTTTCTCGAAGGAATATTTGGTTTCTCACTTTTCCCGCAAGACATTTATTACATTACTGAATTGCCTTCTGATTTGCGCAGATCGGACGTAACCGGCTTCGCCTTGATGTCGCTGGGCATGTCATTCCTGTCAACGCTGTATCCTGCCTGGCGTGCTTCGCGAACCCATCCTGCAGAGGCCTTGCGCTATGAATGAGAATGGCAGCATCGTCATCGAAGCCAGGGGGATCAGCCGGGGGTTCAGACAGGGCCCAAAAAGGGTAGAGGTCCTCAAAGATATCAACCTGCAGGTGCCTGCAGGCACGTCGCTGGCCATCGTCGGTGCGTCAGGTGCCGGAAAAAGCACCTTGCTGCATATCCTCGGTGGTCTGGATCAGCCCGATCAGGGCGAAGTTTTTGTCGATGGTAAATCGCTATGGGAAATGACAGAACGCGAACGCGGCGATTTGCGTAATGCCAGCATGGGCTTTATCTACCAGTTCCATCATTTGTTACCCGAGTTCACGGCGATGGAGAACGTCGCCATGCCCTTGTTGATTCGTGGTGAACCGATCGCTGTTGCCGCACAAAAGGCCACCGATATGCTCGAGATCGTCGGACTGGGTCAAAGACTGGATCACAAACCAGGCGAATTATCCGGTGGTGAACGGCAAAGAGCGGCCGTTGCACGTGCCCTGGTAGGCCGGCCGGCGTGCATACTCGGCGATGAGCCTACCGGCAACCTCGACGAACGCATCGCCAAACAGGTGTTTGACCAACTGCTGGAACTCAACACCGAGTTAAAAACCAGCTTGATCCTGGTCACGCATGATATGCGCCTGGCGGCCAAAATGAACCAGCAATTTGAACTGCATTTGGGGGGGCTGAAGCCGCTTTAGTTCTACCGATAAGGGGGGGATCTTTGAAAGTTTGGGCATTGCTCATCATGGGGGCGATTGCACCGTACCTGTTCGACGTGACATTGCCGTCTCAGTTTGCCGTTTTGCTGTTTTTGCCGATCATGATACTGATCGGTTTGAAGCCGGCCTGCAAAGTTCCGTGCATTTTCCCCGTGTTCTTCCTGTTGACCACGCTGGCCATCAATCACCGTCTGGCTTCTCGTTTGCCAGCGGTTGATAACAAGTCGCAGCAACAGGTAAGCGGACAGATCATCAGTCTGCCGCAACGGGGTCTTGATTCAGTTCGTTTTATTTTCAAACCTGATACCTTCGGCGCATCCGTTCCTCAACGATTACGCGTCTATTGGTACACAAGACAGGGAAAGGACAATAAAACCCAAGTACCGGCAGTACATATCGGCGAACACTGGCAATTACAGTTGCAGTTGAGAACCACCCGCCGCCGTATCAACTTCCATGGTATCGATGCAGAACGCTGGTTGTTCGCCAACGGTATTGGTGCATTGGCCTACGTGCAGCCTGGAGATAACACCAGGCTGGCCGCGGCCGACGCATTCGATCCTCGACACTGGCGCGCCGCCACACGGGATAAACTCGAGCAGGTCGCAGGTGATGTCCCCGGCTTCAGGATACTGGCCGCGCTGGCTGTTGCCGACCGCGGTGGTTTGAGATCTGCCGACAGGGATGTTCTTTCCGCCACCGGCACAGGCCATTTACTGGCCATATCCGGCTTACACATCGGTCTTGCCGCGGTCATGGGCTTCTACCTTGGCAGGGTGGTTTTACTACTATTACCCTGCGCCTGGCGATTACGGGCGGCAATTGCTCTGCCATGGTGTATGGCCTGGCTGGCGGCCCTGTTATATTCGGCATTGGCCGGGTTCGGAATATCCACCCAGCGCGCACTGATCATGTTGACCGTCGCCACGCTGGTGGTGCTGAGTCGGCGAAAAATCTACCCCGGGCTGGCATGGATGATAGCCATGTCCGCCGTGTTGGTGGCCGACCCGTTTGCGCCCTTACGTGCTGGCTTCTGGTTTTCATTTATGGCGGTTGCGATATTGCTGTGGCTTTTTGTACCGCGTTTTAATGCCATCTCGTCCTGGCGCAGATTGATTTTTGCCCAGCTGGGGATAACCCTGATGATGGCACCACTGGGCTTGTACTGGTTTCAGCAGGCCAGCATGCCTGGACTGGTTGCCAACCTGGTCGCCATTCCGGTGGTCAGTTTCCTGGTCGTTCCGCTAATCCTGGCGGCCCTGGTTATGCTGTGGGTACCCGGGCCGCTGGCAGCCTGGCTGTTATATTCAGCCGGGCAAATAAGCCAATGCTTGTTGCTTTTCCTGGAACAACTGGTCTTGCTCCAGCCGGACTGGCTAAACGCAACACGGACTCCAGGCCTGATGAGCACCGTGCTGGCAATGCTGGGTGGGTTAATCATATTGATGCCGCGCGGAATACCGGGGCGCTGGGCGGGATTATTCTTAATGCTGCCGATGCTGCTACCTGTACCAAACCCTCTGAGCCGCACAGAATCACAAACCGATTTCCTGGATGTGGGGCAGGGGCTGTCCATCCTCGTCGGCAGCCACGATTACCTGCTGGTATACGACACTGGACCTGGCAATGGACTTGCCGGTGAGGATGGCTGGGACATGGTTGACGGCACCATTCAACCCATGATCGCGGCCACAGGGCAAACACCTGACCTGATTGTGACCAGTCATGCGGACCTCGATCATGCCGGTGGGCTCGATCGCTTACAAAAGCTATATCCGCAGGCAGACTTGCTGGCCAGTTTGCCGGAAAAACGCAGCGATATCAGACAGTGCAGGGCGCCTGACGCCTGGTCGCATGGGAACATGGTGTTTACCGTTTTGCACCCATCTGCCGGCTTACCCTATCTTGGCAATGACAGCTCCTGTGTCATCAGTGTTCGCGGAAATGGTTTAAACCTGCTGTTAAGTGGTGATATCAGCTATCGCGTTGAACGAAGACTCGTCAATCAAGGCCTTGAGAAACACGCCATCCTGAGCGTACCGCATCACGGCAGCTCGACATCCTCCTCCGCTGTATTGATCGAAGCAGCCAAACCAAACCTGGCATTGATTTCCGCTGCGGCAAACAATCGTTTCAACTTCCCGCGCGAGGACGTTATGCAACGCTACCACCAGGCGCAGGTCCGCACGCTCAACACCGCAGATTGCGGTGGCATCCGGATTACAACTGATGCAGAGGGCCGGTTCGAAGTAGAATCCGCCCGCGTAAACCGCAAAGCCATATGGCGATGGTCAGCCACATCTGATTGCCCATGACGTTGTTTGATTGTTGGCTGGTTTATATGGACGATTCTGAAGGTTTTCTGCTATCCGAAGCGTCTCAGGGGTATTTACCCGTCTCGCAGCGACTCGGAGGAAGTAAGACCGGATATCGGTCGAGAGGCTGGCCTGGGCCATGGTGTAAATCTCAAAGAATCATTACCAGGCATTCAGCCCTTTCTCCACCCCTGGAAGCAAAACTT
>Ga0114949_10003241_pt1 | contig 10306 bp, 8 predicted proteins | sample N074metaG_FD_83505 | JGI IMG/M metagenome (GOLD analysis project Ga0114949, IMG submission 83505) | Deep subsurface microbial communities from Kermadec Trench to uncover new lineages of life (NeLLi) - N074 metaG | ecosystem: Environmental > Aquatic > Marine > Ocean trench > Sediment | place... | reverse complement strand
TCTCAAGTTGGAACGAATCGCTCTCGAAGAAGACTATTTCGTCGATCGGAAACTCTATCCGAACGTGGATTTCTACAGCGGTATCCTTTACCGCGCCATGGGAATACCGACAAACATGTTTACGGTCATGTTCTCAATCGGTCGATTACCGGGCTGGATTGCGCAGTGGATGGAGATGAAAAATGATCCGGGGAAACGAATCTACAGGCCGCGGCAAATTTATACGGGTCCTACGGAGCAAACGTGGGTATCGATCGATGATCGGTAACATTCAACGGAAGCGTGTCTCACTTCTGCAGCATGAAGTGGTCGTCATTAAGGAGTTTTCGTAACAGGTCAACAGCAGCGTCATGAGTTGTTGATCCGGGGGCCGGGATATCTGTACCTGTAATCCCAGGTTGCCTGCAAAGCGCAGCTATGAACGCTTCAAGCTCTGTTGGTACGTCAATTGATTCCCCGCTGACATATAAAACGAGCTGACCGCTCGTGAGCCGATCATGAGCAACCCGGGAAACCGACCTTGCCCTGAGCCGAGAGCCCGTGGCAAGCGCGTCATTGATTTCCTCTGAGGAAATGGATGCGGACTCGGTCGGCTCGATGTATTGTGCCTCCGTGAGGTGTTCTCCAAGCCACCGCTCGAATTGAGCATCGTCCGATAATACGTCGGTCAGCGCGCGCCGGGCGAATTCTTTAATTTGAGCATCGATCGTGCCCGGCGAGTGGGATAATTCCCGATTTACGTCGGAAAAGAACGTCTCGTCGGCAGATGCCGTCGACATCAGGTGGTCCAGAAAACCTGTCAGGATACCTTCTTTTGAAGGCGCCCGGCAGCCTATGGAGTAGGTTATACAATCTTCCAGGGCAACTCCAAAATGAGCAATGCGCGGAGGGAGATATAACATGTCGCCAGGTCCAACTACCCACTCCTCGTCCGCCTCGAAATTAACCAGTACACTCACATCCAGGTCAGGGATCAACTGCACATCCTCCACCGGAGTAGAATTGATCTGCCACCGGCGCTTTCCACTACCCTGCAGAAGAAACACGTCGTAATTGTCGATGTGGGCACCAACACCTCCTGCTCCGGGTGCATACGAAATCATGATATCGTCGAGCCGCCAGTTCGGCAGGAAGTTCACAACCTCGAGCATTCGGCCGACCTCAGGATGCAGGCGATCCATGTTCTGGACCAGAAGGGCCCAATGAGAGTTCGGCAATTCGTTCAACTCTTGCCGGTCGAAAGGGCCGAACCGAAGCTCCCACGGATAATCTCCGCCCTCTTCGAGAATAAGCCGGCCCTCAACGTCGTCCCGGCAAGTAATGCTTTTCAGATCGTCCGGCGTAACCGGCGACACAAAACCGGGCCAGGCGTTTCGTACAAAGAGGGGCTTCTTCTGCCAGTATTCGGCCAGAAATTCTTCCGTCGAAATATCTCCGAAAAGTGATGAAGGGATGTCCAGTAACATGTTGTACCGAATAAATTGAGTCTGACGGTCAGAAAAATCGTCGCAGGATATACAGCAACGGAAGAATCATAAGAAAAGCGAACAACCACGCCATCCAGCGCCGGGAAGAGCTTTCCTGCGGAAACTCATATCCGCAATACGAGCATTCTGTCAGCTCGCTGTCAACGTTCAGTGCACACGCGGGACATTCCTTTTCAGCCATCAGTTACTCGCTCCATCAGAATTCACAACTACATGTGGGACCGATTCAACATTCCACTCCCACACAAGCCCTTCTGCGGTTTCAACGGCGTCGTCTCGACCGAACAATAACTCAGTCAAATACAGGGCAGGTTCGTAACTCATTCCACCCCCGACCGACGTGATAAATTTGCCATCGTGTACAAAACGAGCGTCGTAACGAACATCAATCAACGGATATCGCTCGGAAAAAACATCCCGGTCACCCGGAAACGTGGTAGCCATCAATCCATCAAGAGCCCCAGTTTCTGCGAGCGGAAACGCTCCGTCACATAATGTTATAACGTACTTAGCATCAGCAACAGCCTGGCGTAACCAGGATTGGTAACGTTCGTTTTCGAGGTCGCGATTCATACTTCCACCGGTACTTGGAATGATCAGAATGTCGTATGGTGCCATCAGTTCAGAATTGAAAACATCTTCTGTGACTACAAACGCGGCAGAAAGAATATCTTCGCTCGTTAACGAGGCACGAGGCACTCGGTCGTATTCATAAGGAATGTCCTGCCCATCTCTTTTCACACTGGAATCAGTCGGACCCGTGTCAAACGTCTCCCCCAAGGCAGCAGAGTCATCATCCCCGTCATTCCTGGTGATCATAAATACGGCAACTAAGGCAGCTCCGATCGTCAACATCCGAAACCACATCGGCCTGTCTGACCGTGAAAGAAAACCCATGAATTAACAGTGTTTGAGTTTAAATTATTTGCCGTCCAAACTGTAGGCGACGTGAAGCCATCGATCAAGTTCGGAATCGATTTCCGCGACTGCGGCCACCGGGATCCGGTGTGTAATCCGGTCCCCTTTTTTCAGTCCGTCTGTAGCAATTAATCTGTCCGGTAAAACGTCCGTGTACCCCTTCAGCGCAAATCCCACGTCAATCCGCGAAAGTGTTGCAGGTTTTATCTGTGCAAAAACCCGATTTCTGTAGGCCGGCACAAAGGTTTTTGTCGGCGACAAACGAACATCGTCCCCCAGTTCGGCAATACGCGAGATCAAAACGTCATGCATGGGCCGGAGATGGGATTTTTTTCCATTGTACATGGTGCTTACAAAATCGACAGCCATGGTCAAATAGTGGTCTTCGTCATATTTTTCCGGATCCTGCCCAGTGGCGGCGCCGGCGACCAGATTTGCGGTCGTCCCTCCCAGATCATGATTTGATTTTAGCCAGACCACGATTTCTTTCTGACCGGTAGGCCCACCCGCGGAAATTACGTTCTTCCACTCTGCCAGAGTTCTACCGGTCCGATCCGGAAGGTTTCTGAGCATAGTCGCGACATAAGAAACCGTCGGATGCACGCTGTACATACTTCGGTCGTTCTTCATTCTGACTCTTGTCGGTCGATCGATTTTATGATTACAGGATCTATAAGTGTTTGTCCTTCGGTCGGTAACGACTGAATTTTTAGCACCACCGACATCCCTGAGATGACGCGGCCGAAGGCCGCGAATCCCTGGCCATCAGGATTTCTTTTACCGCCATAATCAAGTGACGGTTGGTTTCCGATACAGATAAAGAAGGATGATGTCGCAGTATCCGGGCCGCCTCGCGCCATCGAAATCGTTCCGTCCAGATGTCTGAGCCCGGTGTCCGAAGTTTTTTCAAGTGAGATCGGGTCGCGCATCTCATCCCGTCGCTCACGGTTTGAACCACCCTGCAACACCTCGATCCGAATTGAATCCGACGGCTGATTATCCGGAGTCACAGCACGAAAAAAGGTGCCGCCTGTATAATACCCATCGTCTACGTAACGAAGAAAATTTGCCGCGGTGATGGGTGCTCGAAGTGTATCTATCTCCAGTATTATCTGACCATACGCCGTTTCCATGGCAAGCAAAACATAGCCGGGAGACGTTACCGGGTCTGTACTGTCACTCGGGCCGTCGCGCGGCCCGTAAAACCCGGCCACAACTAATACGACAGCAGAAACCGCGGTTAAAGTCACCACCCCTGCCAGGAGTCCCAGAATCAATTTATTCACTGCTCTCATGGATTTATTGAAGTTGCGCTCCCAATTCGTCCAACAAAGCCTGCCGAGCTTCGTCCGTCAGATCTGCTCCCGTTTGGTCCAGCTGCTTCGCTTGCCTCCGAGATTTCGACGTGTTCTCCGGATGCCGGCCCAAAACGAACGCTGGATTAGATTCGCTGACCTTTCTTGCCTGGTCCAGATGATCCAGAATAACGGCCGTCGTGATCCCGGCGGCGATACCGTATAAAATTCCCCTTAATAATCGAATCATGTTGTTGCTGTTTAATCTAAAAATGTACCCGCAAGCCGTACGGATACGGAAATTTCGTCGCCCACCAGAGCATCCATTATTCGCCCAAATTCCAGGTCGAATTCTTCCCGACTGAAATTAAATGTAGCCTCGATCAAGATCGACCGGTTTCCCGAGTTACTCACTTGCTGAGACAATGTATATGGAAACTGAATGGTCCTCGTCTGCCCGGCGATGGTAAGTTCACCGGTCGCCACTGCTTCTTGTGCCGCGTCAACCGGGGGTGCGAATGTCGCACTCGTAAAGTCGATCGACGGAAACCGATCCGTATCCAGGAATTCATCGGATCGAATGCTCTCATCACGTGACTGGTTGCCGGTGTCGATGGTTCGAGATTCGATTGATATTTTAGCCGAGACGGGTGTTTCGGACGTCAGATCAACCTCAATAAATCCCGTAGCGCCGGATATCTCGCCTGTCACATTAAGCATTCCAAGGTGCTCCACTGTAAATGAGAACGACGACGCGTCCGCGTCAATTGTATATGTGACGACCTGTGCCGTGGCGCTTCGAGTTGCCGGCATCGCCATCAGAATTACCACCATTACCAACCCACATCGCCTGATCGACTTGTATATTCGAGACGACAATTCCCTCTTTGCAGATAATGCTGAAATAAAGACCGACATGAACACGGCTGGTATTGAGCTGTTACTACCCACCTTGCACGCACTGGTCGAGACTCCGTTGCACACTATGGATCGATCCTGCCTGCCGATTCTCCGACAGGACGAGTGGCAGGTTTTCGAACGGATGTACAAGAAAAGGATCGATGACTGGCTCGATCCGCACCTGGCAAGGCGCAGCAGACACGAGTCAAACCCGGTCGTAGATTTCCTTTTTGAGTATTACCGTTTCCGACCTTCGTTGCTGAAACGCTGGTCCCCGGGCACCGGCGTAATCCTTGAAGGCGCCGAGGCTGACAAGTTTCTGGAGACTGAGGGGTTTTCCAGAAGTCCAACCGGCGTATTTCTGGATACAAATGCTTTTCCGGCACACTTGCACAATTCCACCCGGTGGATCCGTGATATGCTTGTCTCGACGCGCGACCGAGCGCCACATTTCGGATGTTCGGGCATGCACGAGTGGGCCATGATCTACGGCTACGATCCTGTTCGACATGAAAAGACGCCCCTCAGACTCGATCGGAGAGCCATCAATACCATCGTTGAGGAGTCAGTCCTGTCGTGCACTCATTTTGATGCATTCCGGTTTTTCACGCCGGATGCCAGCAAAATGAATACAAATCGAATTGACCGTACCACTATGGCCGACAACGAACAACCTGCTTGTCTGCACGCGAATATGGATCTCTACCGGTGGGCGATGAAACGTACACCGTGGATTTCGTCCGGGTTGATCGCGGACACATTTTTCCTTGCTGTTGAAATCCGTGACGTTGACATGCGGGCCAGTCCGTACGATTTGTCCGCGTGGGGCATTGCTCCCATTCCCGTCGAAACTCCTGAAGGAAAACGCGAATATCTGACATGTCAGAAAAATTTTCTGGCCCGTGCAAATCCTCTCAGACAACAGTTGATAGACGAATACGACGCTTTGCTGACGGCGGTAAACAGGGCACGGTGAGCAGGTCCTCAAGTGTTGTTTTTATTGCGTTTTAGGGGACACCTTCGTACCATTCCAAACCCCCGTAAAAGCAATTCAACACTGTTTTGTCGACCCTCCAAACACCGTTGCGACGGATGTCCTCTTGTCGCTCGCTGGTTCTTGCTGCGACAGCGGTATTGGCCAGCCATTTGTTCGCCTTGGACGCGTTCGCGGTGCAGTCGATGACTCCCGGATTGTCTGCGAATACATCCTCCAGGAATGTGTCTTTGATCTCGCACATTCCACTCGGCGGGATTCGCTCGGTAGATGGATCGACGACGGGTGGATTCGCTGACCTCGGGCGCCGTACAGGTGACGTGGCCGTCGAACAGGACGCAGGCCGACCTTTTGTTTATGTAGCACGCCGGCAGTCGCCCTCTGGTATTGTGGCTCTTGACCTGTCGGATGAATCCGATCCGTTTGTCATCGCAGAATGGACATTGTCACAGGATCATGACGGCCCGGGCATCACAGATATTAAGCTGTTTCGCGTCGAAGACAAGCGGTATGCCGCCCTTGCCATTCAGGTAGGCCCTCGGGATGTTTACGAGAATCTTGCCGTGGTAATCCTGGATATTTCTGACGTGGCGAATGGTAAAATCTCAGAAACGACCCGGATCAACGCCGATGGCGGGTACGGGCGAATTTTCGCTTACCGGCACTCGGACGGACGATCTTTTCTTTTCGGAGCCGGAGGGAAATCGCTCGACACGTACGATTTAGATAATGTTCTGGCCGGAGATCATGAACCCTTGAATCGTCTACTCATTCCGATTGATGTACCCAATGTGGAATTCGGATTTAATGATATGCACGCCGCTTTTCATCTGGAGTCAGAAACAGATCGCCTTTATACAAGTGGTGCCGGCGGTTTTTACATATACAATGTGACCGATCCTGCGATGCCGTCGCTACTCGCTTCCGTTTCGTCTGCAGCGGTCCAAATCGGGGATGTAATCGTACCCACTCCTGATGGAACAACGATTGTTACGACGGCGGGCTACCGAGCTTCACCGCTCAGAATTTATGATATTCAGCCAGCATTGGACGGCTCGGTTTCAAATATTCGGACCGCGACGGGAGCGTGGGTAGCCGATTGGCGCAACAGGACAGCGTCGATATCCGTACGCTGGCCCTTCATTTTTACTGCGTCCATGGAAGATGGATTCCAGGCCGTGAATATGATGAATCCGCTCGAACTCTTCACCGCCGGATATTACAAGACATGGACCGGTCAGTCCTCCGGCGTATCGGACCCTGAGACCGATCGGACAGGCGCTATCGATATCGATGTCAGAAATCACGACGGCCTGATCCTGGTAACAGATTCGAATACCGGTTTGTGGATATTCAGGATGGATGGTTTTCAGGGCTGGGATGGGCGCGGATGGGGATTACCGGACATTTCGTCCGTTCAAAACTGGGTTGATGGACCGGTAAACGCGGCCCAGTGGCCAATTGACGGAGGATCAGATTGATGATGGATCGATTGTTCGTCAAGTCACTCGTTTTTGCCGCGGTCCTGGTTTTTCCAGCGGTCCTGGTGTTTACCGCTCCCACCGCTCTTGCGCTGCCTGGTCTTCAGCAGCGTGGCCTTCAGCAGCCTGTTCATCCCCCACCGCCCGGAGAACGGGGATCAGCAAATATTGAAGTCGTGGCGCATATTCCACTCGGAGCTGCCGGTTCTATTGCGGATATCGAAATCGAACAAGACATGACCCGGCCTTTTGTATATGTAACGCGCCGGGCATCCACCATTGGGTTTGATGTGATTGATGTAAGCGATCCCTACCGAGCACGCGTCGTGAAACGCTGGAGGATTGAGAATGAAGATCTCCATCAGGGAAGCGCCACCGATGGTCGACTGTTCGAACACGATGGCCGTATGTATTACGTGCAGGGAACTCAGATTCGGCAGGGCGGGCCGGACGCAGACGTGGGCGCCATCGTATTCGACGTAACTGATTTGCCTGAAACGATGACCGAAGTCGGTCGGCTGCGACAATCTGACAATATGGGTGGCTTCCATAACATCTTCATGTACAAACACTCATCGGGTAAACCCCTTCTGTTTGCCACATCCGGTCAATATGCCAAGGTGTTTGACATGGCAAAGTTTGTGGATGGTGAGGTGACCGAAATGGACCCTCTTCTAAGAGACGAAAACAGAGAACTGATTGCCCGCGTACCCGTGGCACAGTCGGATGGTATGTGGTCCCGCGGGTATCATGATTTTTACGTCGCATACCACGAAGAATCCGGGCAAGACCGATTTTACGGTGGGGGCGGAAGCGGATATTATGTGTACAACGTAACCGATCTGGCTAATCCGGAAATCCTTGCGACGATATTAAACGTTCCCGGCGTTTCATGGGGACACACATTCACACCCACACCCGACGGCAATTTTGCCATCGGTGAAACCGAGTTCCAGTTCCAGCCGCTCCGCATTTTTGACCTGCGCCCTGCCCTCAGCGGAGAAGTCGACAATATTGACCACGCGATAGGTGTCTGGCACGCAGAGTGGGATGCGCTCGCGCACAACCACGAAGTCAGGTGGCCGTACGTATTTGTGTCTTCCTATCAAAGCGGGATGACTGTATTCGACATGTCGGATCCGACTGATCCTTTCACGGTGGCCTATTACGATACATTCAACGGCGTGCATAACGATCGCGGCGCCGCTTCACAGCGCATGGGCAGTCCATATACCTGGAACGTGTATGACGGGGCGTGGGGAGTCGATGTCAGAAACGCTGACGGATTGATTGTAGTAAGCGATCAGACGACCGGGTTCTGGGCGTTCAAAATGGAAGGTTTTAATGGTTGGAACGGTCAGGACTGGGGCATGCCTGATGTCTCGAGCGCTCAGAAATGGAACGACCCGGGCACAAATTGATAGTTGAACATCACACCAAACCACCTGTTAAAGGTCATTATATGAAGGATTTAATCCATCGCCTGTTCACAACCCTGGTTGTGACCGGACTTGTTGTGTCGGGCGCCCTTGCCCAAGAGTCCAATTCGCTCAAACGAGGTACCGACAACATAACCGTTGAGGGGCACACACCTCTCGGTGAACGGATGAGTGTCACTGACCTCGAACTGGAACAGGAGATGTCCCGCCCGTTCGCTTACGTAGGGCGTGCATCCATTCTGGAATCGGGACCTAAAGGGATGGACATCATAGACTTGAGTGATCCAACGAATCCACATGTTATCCTTCGTTGGAGGCTCGACAACCAGGATTTACTCCCGAACAGGGGCGGCATGGACGTCAAATATTTTAAGTACAAAAGCAGGTATTACGTCGTTCAGTCGTTTGAATTCGGTGGAGGCCCATACCACGACCTGGCTGCCGTGATTTTCGATGTCACCGGTCTTCCCGATCCTACGACAGTGCGAGAAGTTACCCGAATGAAGACTCCGGACTATCCGGGCGGCTTTCATAACATTTTTATTTATAAACATTCGTCCGGACGCATTTTACTTCTTGCGACGGCACGCACCGGAATGGCGCACGCCTACGATCTGGGTATGATCATTGACGGTGATCAGGAAAATGCTCTGGTCGGGCAGATTCCCGTTCCTCCGACGGGTGACGACCAGCGTAGGACATCTTACCACGATCTGTACGCCGCATGGCATCCGGATACTTCGCAGGACCGATTCTACGGAGGCGGTACAGGCGGGTATTATATTTATAATATCACTGATCTGGACAACCCTACGCTCGAAATCTCGCTGGTTGGTGTTTCCGGAGTTGACTGGGGGCACACTTTTACGCCGAGCCCGGACGGCCGGTTTGCAGTCGCAGAGGCCGAGTATCAGTATGCGCCGCTTCGCATATTCGATCTGAAACCAGCACTTGATGGTGAAGTCACCAATATTCGGCGACCGATTTCAGCCTGGACGGCAAACTGGAAAAACCTGGTGCACAATCACGAGGTCCGCTGGCCTTATGTATTCGTCTCCGGATACCTGGACGGATTGCAGGTCTTCTCGCTTCAGGATCCGAAAAACCCGAGAACAGTAGCGTCATTCGATACGTATCTCGGTCCTCGCACAACCGAGTGGATTGAAGTCATCAATGGGGCATTCGGGGTCGATGTACGGAATGAAGATGGTCTGATTGTTATTTCGGACATGACTACTGGTTTCTGGACGTTCCGCATGGAAGGTTTTAATGGGTGGAACGGCGAAGATTGGGGAATGCCAGACATTTCCAGTGTTCAGAAGTGGGACGAAGAATCTCGCGAAGGCACAAACTAATTCTACATCAACACGATACGTATAGGAAGTAATGAATAGACTGATCTTGCTGGTCGCGGTCTCTCTGGCCTCATGGAGCGTTATCGCGCCCGCTCGCGCCCAGATGACGTCTCAGGACCGGGGTACAGATAATCTGCACGTTGGGGGCCATTTGCCCCTCGGCGGTGCACTAAACACATTTGACATTGAGGTTGAGCAGGAGCTCAGTCGTCCGTATGCCTATGTCTCGCGCGGTTTTATCAACCGCGCATCCGGAGATATCGGAACGGATATCATCGATCTGAGCGATCCTGATAACCCGACGGTTTTGCTGAAATGGCGGATCGAAAACGAAGACCTGCACACCATGTTGGGCGGAATGGACGTCAAATATTTCAAGTGGAACGATCGGTATTATGTTGTACAATCGTACCAGTTTTTTGGCGGTCCGGACACCG
>Ga0114949_10003240_pt1 | contig 10307 bp, 12 predicted proteins | sample N074metaG_FD_83505 | JGI IMG/M metagenome (GOLD analysis project Ga0114949, IMG submission 83505) | Deep subsurface microbial communities from Kermadec Trench to uncover new lineages of life (NeLLi) - N074 metaG | ecosystem: Environmental > Aquatic > Marine > Ocean trench > Sediment | place... | reverse complement strand
CGGGCCTTGGGCGCGCAGGTGTTCGGCGATGGCGCGGCCTTGGCTCGCCTGGAGGCCATCCTGCACCCTCTGGTGCGCCGCTCCCAAAGCGCGTTCCTGAAGCGTCAAGTGCGCCAGCGCCGGTCGATCGCGGTGCTGGACATTCCCCTGCTGTTCGAGACCGGGGCGGAGCGGTTTTGCGACCAGGTGATCGTGGTGAGCGCGCCGGCCCAGGTTCAAAGCGCGCGGGTCCTGAAACGACCCGGCATGACGGTGGAAAAGCTGGCGGCGATCCGGGGCCAGCAGATGTCCGATCGGGAGAAGCGCCGCCGGGCCGACTTCGTGGTGCCCACCGGTCTGCGCAAGGCCGACGCCTTGCGCCGCCTTCGCAAGATCGTCAGACTGCTGCGCGCCACCGGCCGCCCAGGCCGCCGGACCCGGCAGTTCCGGCCCAGACCCAACGGGAACCGCCATGCGTGAGATCATCCTCGACACCGAGACCACGGGCCTCGACGCCGGCGGCGGGGACCGCATCGTGGAAATCGCTTGCCTGGAACTGGAAAACCGGATTCCCACGGGGACCCATTTTCAAAGATACATCAATCCGGCGCGCGACATGCCGGAGGGCGCGTTCAGGATCCACGGTCTCAGCACCGATTTCCTGGCCGGCCATCCGGTCTTCGCCAAACTTGTGGACGACTTTCTGGCGTTCATCGCCGACGATCCCTTGGTGATTCACAACGCCGAGTTCGACCTGCGTTTTCTCAACGCGGAACTGAAGCGCCTGGACCGGCCGGCCCTGGCCAACCGGGCGATCGACACCGTGGTCCTGGCCCGGCGCAAGTTTCCAGGCGCCCAGGTCAATCTGGATGCGCTCTGCCGCCGCTTCGAGATCGACAACTCGGCGCGCAGCTTGCACGGCGCCCTGCTGGACTGCGAGCTTCTGGCCGAGGTTTACCTGGAGCTGAGCGGCGGGCGCCAGCCGGGCCTCGATCTGGCCAGCGCCAGGCGCGCGACGGCCAGTCAAGGACCGGGCGTTCGCGCGGCACGGGCACCGCGGCCCCACGAGCCGAGCACCGAAGAACGCACGGCCCACGAGGCCTATCTAGACAAGTTTGAGGCGCCGATCTGGCGGAATCAAACCAATGATCATTGATATTAGGCGTGCTCCGCAGCCGCTTCCGCAGCCTTGGCGGCGGCCTGCTGCTTGCGAAGATAAAGCTCCCCAAAATCCACCGGGTTGATCAACAGGGGCGGGAAACCGCCGTCCCGGGTTGCGTTCGACAGGATCGCGCGGGCAAAGGGGAAGAGATGGCGCGGCGCCTCGATCTGCAGCAAGGGCGGAAAGTCCGACTCGGGGATCCCTGAGCCCAAGGTGATGAGCCCGGCATATTCCAGCTCCACGAGGAACGCCACCTTGTCCTTGAACTTGGCGACGATCCGGGTCTTGAGCACGGATTCGAAGACCCGTTCCTGAAGCCGGTTCGTGGCCACGTCGATCTGGACCTCGAGTTCCGGGCTCACGTTGGTCTCGGTAAAGATGAGCGGCGCGTTGGGGTTCTCGAAGGACAGGTCCTTCACATACTGGGTGTTGATCTCCAGGCGCAGATCCTCTCGACGGTCTTGCGCCCCGTCGTCCGCCGGCGGTTGCTGTCCGTTGGAGGCCTGGCTCGCCCCGGATGTGTCCTCGGCCATGTAAATCTCCCCAGGATCGAATTTGCTTGGGCTATCATGGAACGCCGGTGTGTACAACCACGCCCGACCGAACCCCTGCCAACTGAGCCTAAATGGTTGCGTGACGGAGCAGCATCACCGCGGCAGCGTCCGATCATTGCCGCCGCCGGGAGCGCGCGGGGTGTCGGTCAGGTCCTGGAACTCGCCGTCGATCACCCTGCCACCCTTGGGTCCGCGGCCAGAAACCTCCTCGCCGTCGACCCACGCCCGGGTCTGAGCGGTGGCCATGACGTGGCGGGCGAGGAATTGCCTGAGCGCGGCGCGCACCGGGGGCAGGAACAGAAGAAAGCCCGCGGCGTCGGTCACGAAGCCCGGGGTCAACAGCAAGGCGCCGGCCACCAGCAGGCAAAGCCCATCGAAAAGCTCATGGGCCGGAAGGACTCCCTGATCGATCTGCTGGCGCGCCCGGTTGAGGGTGGCCAGGCCCTGAGCGCGAAGCTGCCAGGTGCCGAGCACCGCGGTCAGCACGATCAATCCCAGGGTCGGCCACAGCCCAATAAAGCCGCCGATCTGGATGAAGACGCCGATCTCGATCAGCGGCACGCCGATGAAGGCGATCAGCACCAAAATACCCATGCTTGCTCTTTCCCCTGCAGTTCCTTATTTACTGTATATCAGGACGCGCGCGAGGTCTTTCAGCCCCGGCGGATCGACGTGGATCCACGGTCATAGTTGGAAGGTAGCGCGGGCGTCTGCAAGTCGCTGGTCGTGAGGAAGCGTAAATTCGCGGAAAGCACGTGGCGAGATAATTGGCGTGGGCGGGTGTGAATGGGTAACGGTTTCGCATTATTCGACATCATTCTTTTCGCGGCGATCGCCGCCTTTTTGGTGTTTCGCCTGCGCGGCGTGCTGGGCCGGCGGACCGGCCACGATCAGTCGCCCAAGTACGATCCCTTCCGGGATCGCGGCTCGGAGGAATCCGCCCAGGACAAGGTGATTCAGCTGCCGGACCGAGGCGCCCAGGACGAAGAGGGCGACGCCGACCTGGAGCAGGATGCCCAGCCGAGCGGCGGCACGCCCCTGGAAGCCGGTCTCACCCAGATCAAGCTCGCGGACCGCAAGTTCGAGGTCGACAGTTTCCAGGACGGCGCCAAAGCCGCCTTCGAGATGGTCGTCAACGGCTTTGCGGAAGGCGATACCAAGATCCTGCGACCCCTGCTCAGCAACGACGTCTTCGAGGAGTTCGCCGGGGCCATCAAGGCCCGTGAGGACGAAAACCAGACCCTGGAGACCACCCTGATCGGCATCTCCGAGGCGGAGATCATCGAAGCGGAACTGCAAGCCAAGACCGCCTTCGTCACCATCAAGTTCGTGACCGAGCAAGTCAACGTCACTCGCGATGCCGAAGGCCGGGTGGTCGAGGGCGACCCCAATCAAGCCGCCCCGGTGACCGACATCTGGACCTTTGCCCGGAATACCCGCAGCCGCGACCCCAACTGGACCCTGGTCGCAACCCGCAGCTCCAACTAGCCGCTACCCTTTCCCGAGCCCATGGCAGCAAGCGCCCGGAGCCCCCGAGACGGCCTGGGCATCGGCCTCTGGCTGGTCGTCTTGCTGGGGATCGCCGGGTGCGAGCAGCCGCAACGATCACCACCACCACCACCACCACCGCAGGGCGTCGCCGAGGGCCTGGTTCTCACGGTCCGAGACTTCGCCGCGCTGCCCGGCTGGGGCGAGGACCGGTTGTCGGAGGCGCTACCGGCCCTGCGCCGGTCCTGCAAGGCCCTGACAAAACCGCCGCCCGACAAACCGGTCGGTCCCGACGGGCAGGCCGGCACGGTGGCCGACTGGCGGATCCCTTGCCAGGCAGTCGACCGCGTTCCCGACGGAGATGACGCGGGCCTGCGCGCGGCCTTGACGGCCCACTTCGTGGCCTTCCAAGTAACCGACGGGGCCGAGGCGAGCGGACTTTTCACCGGCTACTACGAAGCAGAGCTCAAGGGCAGCCTGACGCCGGCCCAGGGCTATGATTGGCCGCTCTACCGGCGCCCGGACGATCTGGTGAGCGTCGATCCGAAGCGCTCCGAGGACGGCAAGCTGGCGCCCTACCACAGCCGGGCCCAGATCGACGCCGGGGCACTCGCCGGACGGGATCTGGAGCTCTTGTGGGTGGACGATCCGGTCGATGCCTTCTTTCTCCACGTCCAAGGCTCGGGCCGGGTCACCCTGCCCGACGGCTCGGCGCGCCGGGTCGGCTTCGCCGGCTCCAACGGGCTGCCGTTCTACGCCATCGGCCGCGCGCTGATCGACGAGGGGAAGGTCGAACGGGACAAGATGTCCATGCAGGCGATCCGCGACTGGTTGCGCGCCAATCCGGACCAGGCCAAGGAGATCATGGAGCGCAACGAACGCTACATTTTCTTCCGCCTGATCGAGGGCGAGGGGCCGGTGGGGGCCCAGGGCGTCGCGCTCACCGCCGGGCGCAGCCTGGCAGTGGACCCCAGGCACCTGCCCCTGGGGGCGCCCCTCTGGCTCGATACCACTTGGCCTGCCAGCGACCGGCCGCTCCGGCGCCTGGTGGTGGCCCAGGACACTGGCAGCGCCATCAAGGGCGTCCTGCGCGGCGACCTCTTCTGGGGCTTCGGCGAGGCGGCCCTGGAACAGGCCGGTCGCATGAAGCAGACCGGCACATATTACCTGCTGCTGCCCAAGTCCGTCGCCGAGCGACGCCGGACCACGAGCTAGACGGGGGCCGTGCTCACCCTTGGGCCGGCCGCCATCGGGCCGGAATAGCCTCTGCCTGGGACGACCAAGGCCCGCTGGCCAAGCTAACACGTTGAATTTTCTCTGGTCGTCGGCCATTGTGCCGCCGGCGCATTTGGATCGGAGTCCCCATGGCTGGAGACGCCCCGCGGGTTGGGCTTTTCGTGACCTGTCTGGTCGATTTGTTTCGGCCGTCGGTCGGCTTTGCCGCGGTCAAGCTGCTGGAGGCCAGCGGCTGCACCGTCCAGGTGCCCCGGGCCCAGACCTGCTGCGGCCAACCGGCTTACAATTCCGGCGACCGGGCCGATGCCAGGGCGATCGCCCTGCAGGTGATCGCGGCCTTCGAGGGCTACGACTACGTGGTGGCGCCCTCGGGCTCCTGCGCGGCCATGCTCAAGGAACATTACCCGGCCCTGTTGCGCGACGACCCGACCTTGGCGGTGAAGGCCGACGCCTTTGCCGAACGCGTATACGAGCTGGTGTCGTTCCTGACAGACGTACGCGGGCTCGAGGCCGTGACGGCGCCCTTCGAAGGCCGAGTGACCTATCACGATGCCTGCTCCGGCCTGCGCGAGCTTGGCATCAAGGCCCAGCCCCGGGCCCTGCTCGCCACCATGGCCGGTTTGGAGCTGGCCGAACACGAGGATGCGGAGGTGTGCTGCGGCTTTGGCGGCACCTTCTGCGTCAAATACCCGGAGATTTCCAACACCATGGTGACCAACAAGGTCGAGGCGGTGGAAAGGTCCGGTGCGGACACCTTGCTGGCCGGAGACCTGGGCTGTCTCATGAACATGGCCGGGAAGCTGCAACGCCGGGGCGCGGCCGTACGCGTACGACACGTGGCGGAGGTCTTGGCCGGCATGGCCGAGGGACCGGCCATCGGCGAAGCCCCCGCGATCGCCAAAGCCCCGGAGGGCTAAGCCGGCCATGCAGTCGAGCGCCAGTGACTTCAAGAACAACGCCCGCCGGGCGGTCGACGACCCGCAGCTCCGGAAGGCGCTCGACCACGTCAAGACCGGCTTCATCGACAAGCGGGCCAAGGCGGTGGCCAAGCTGCCCGAGTTCGAGGCCTTGCGCGACCAGAGCCGGGACATCAAGGACCACACGCTGGCCCACCTGGATCTCTATCTGGAGCACTACGAGCAAAAGGTGTTGGAGGCCGGTGGCCAGGTGCACTGGTGTGCCACCGCCGAGGACGCCCGGGCGACGATTCTGGAGATCTGCCGCCAGGCCGGCGCCACCAGCGTCACCAAGGGCAAGACCATGATCGGCGAGGAGATCGGGATCAACGCCCACCTGGAGGCCAACGGCATCACCCCGGTGGAGACCGATCTGGGCGAATACATCATCCAGCTGCGGGGCGAGACGCCCAGCCACATCATCGCCCCCGCCGTGCACGTGACCAAGGACCTGGTGGAGGCCGATTTCCGCGCCCATCACAAGCACTTGCCGGCCGACCGGCCGCTGTCCGAACCGCGCCAGCTGTTGGGCGAGGCACGTCAGGTGCTGCGCCAGAAGTTCCTGGAGGCCGAGGTCGGCATCACCGGCGCCAATTTCCTGGTGGCCGAGACCGGCAGCTCGATCATCGTCACCAACGAGGGCAACGGGGATCTGACCCAGATCCTGCCCAAGGTGCACATCGTGATCGCCAGCCTGGAGAAGATCGTGCCCAGCCTGGAGGACGCCACCACCATTCTGCGCGTGCTGGCGCGCTCGGCCACGGGCCAGGAGTTCTCCACCTACACCACCCTTTCGACCGGGCCCAAGCGGCCGGAGGACCTGGACGGGCCCGAGGAATACCACGTGGTGCTGCTGGACAACGGCCGCAGCCGCATGCTGGGCACCGAGTTCCAGGATGTCTTGCGGTGCATCCGTTGCGGCGCCTGCATGAACCACTGTCCGGTCTATCATGCGATCGGCGGCCACGCCTACGGTTGGGTCTATCCGGGGCCGATCGGCGCGGTCTTGACCCCCGGCCTGATCGGCGTGGAGGAGGCCGGCCACCTGCCCAACGCCTCCACCTTCTGCGGCCGCTGCGAGGCGGTCTGCCCTGTGAAAATTCCCCTGCCCAAGATGATGCGCCATTGGCGGGAGCGGGAATTCGAGCGCCATCTGTCACCCCTGGCGGTGCGCGGTGGCCTTAAGATCTGGACGTTCTTCGTCCGCCGGCCGGCGCTGTACCATTTCGCGGCCGGCCTGAAGATGCGGGCCCTGGCCGCGCTCGGCCGGCGCAAGGGCCGCTTCAAGCGCCTGCCTTTCGCGTCCGGCTGGACCGCCTATCGGGACTTCCCGGCGCCCCAGGGCCGGACCTTTCAGCAGCTCTGGGCCAAGCAGCTCCGGGCCAAGCGGGGCCGGCCGTGAGCGCGGGACGGGAGGCGATCCTGGGGGCGATCCGGCGCTCGCTCAAGCGTGGGCCCGACGACCGGACCGCCAAGGCCGCGGTCGCTCAGCGCCTGTCCGGCCATCCGCGCGGCCTGGTGCCGGCCCGCTCCCAGATCCCGCCCGACGCCCAAGTGGACCTCTTCGTGGCCCAGGCGACGGAGCAGTCGGCGACGGTCCACCGGGTGGCGGACCGGGAGTCGGTGCCGGCGGCGGTGGTCGCCTATCTCAAGGCGGAGAACCTGCCGGCCGCCGTGCGCATGGCGCCGGACCCGGCGCTCGAGGCCTTGCCCTGGGACGGTCAAGCGCTGCTGGAGGTGGCCCGTGGCCCGGCGGTGGAGAGCGATCAGGTCTCGGTGACCGCGGCCCATAGCGCCGTTGCCGAGACCGGGACCTTGGTGCTCCATTCCGCGGCCACCGCGCCCACCACGCTCAACTTCCTGCCGGAGACCCACATTGTGGTGCTGGAGGCCGCGGCGGTGGTGGGCGCCTACGAGGACGTCTGGGACCGGCTGCGGGCCGCCCGCGGCGCGGCGCTCCTGCCCCGCACGGTCAATTTCATCACCGGCCCGTCCCGCTCGGCGGACATCGAACAGACCTTGCAGCTGGGCGCCCACGGGCCGCGGCGGCTCCACATCATCCTGGTGGACCATGGCGAAACGTCGCACCAAGGACGGTGAGGCGCCGCTCACGGGCGAAGACCTGGACCTCTGGCGCCAGGTGACCCGCGCCGCCCGGCCGCTGGCCGGACGGGAGGCCAAGCCGACCACGCCGACCCCCAAGGCGCCGTCTCCTCCGTCTGCGCCGGCAAAATCCGCGGCGTCTGCTAGATCCGTCGCAGCCCCGCCCGCGCCCCGTCGCCCGGCGCCACCGGAGCTCGCGCCCGGCACGGTCGCCGGGATCGACCGGCGCACGGCCGAACGCCTGAAGCGCGGCCAACTGGCCGTAGAGGCCACCTTGGATCTCCATGGCCAGACCCAGGCGGAGGCGCACCGGGCCGTCGAAGCCTTCCTGGCCCGGTGCCAGTCCGCCGGCAAGCGCTGCGTGCTGATCATCACCGGGCGGGGCCACCGCCACGAAGACGGCGGCGTCCTGCGCCGCAATCTGCCGCTGTGGCTGAACGAGCGCACCAACCGGGCGTGCATCCTGGCCATCGCCACCGCCCAGCCCAAGCACGGCGGCGCCGGCGCGCTCTACCTGCTCCTGAAGCGCCAGCGGCCGGATTAGGCGAGACGGCGGGCGCCGGTTCGGATAAACTCGCTCGCGGTTAACTGATGGGAGGTCCCGCCATGACGCAACTGGACGGCTCATGCCACTGCGGCGCGGTCCGCTTCTCGGTGGAGTCGACGACGCCCACCCCCTACATGCGCTGCTACTGCTCGATCTGCCGCAAGACCGCGGGGGGTGGCGGCTATGCCATCAACATCATGGGCCGCCAGGAGACCCTGAAAGTCGAGGGCGAGGAAAACCTAACGATCTATCGGGCCCGGCGCGATGACGGCGAGTTGAGCGCCGCCCGCCGGCACTTCTGCAAGCACTGCGGCAGCGCGCTCTGGGCTCACGACCCCACCTGGCCGGAGCTGGTGCACCCCTTCGCCTCGGCGATCGACACGGCCCTGCCGCCGGCGCCCGAACAAGTGCACATCCTACTGGACTCCAAGGCGCCCTGGGTCCCGGTGCCCGACGGCCCGACCGACACCCACTTCGACGGCTACCCGGAAGAGTCGATCGAAGGCTGGCACCGTAAGCGCAATCTCACGACGGACTAGGTCGCAACTGCCATGACCCCTTTCGGCCGGAAGCTCAGGGCCTTGCGCCGGGAGCGGGGCCTCAGCGCCAAGGTCATGGCGACGGGCCTGGCCGTCTCGCCGGCCTACCTCTCGGCCCTGGAGCACGGCCAGCGCGGCAAGCCGAACCTGCGTTTCGTGCACCGGGTGTGCCAGTACCTGGGCATCATCTGGGACGAGGCCGAGGACCTGCAGGCCCTGGCCGACCTGTCCCACCCGAAGGTCACGGTCGACACCGCGGGCCTGTCGCCCGACGCCACCGAACTGGCCAACCGACTGGCGCACCAGATCCGGGATCTGCCGGAAGAGACGATCGGGCGGATGCTGGGAGAGCTGGACGGCGGAGGCGGGTAGGCGACACCTGGAAGGAAAAAGGGGGCGGCGGTTCCGCCACCCCCTCCCTCAAGACTCAGCGAGCACGACTGCGCTTATTTGAACTCGCTGGCGTTTTGGCTGGTGACCAGGACGGTGCCGGTATCGATCACCGCGGGCAGCTTGCCGCCCTTGATCAGCTTGAGCACGCTCTCGACCCCGAAGGCGCCCATGTTGTAGGGGTTCTGGGCGACCGTGGCGCTCATTTCCCCGGCCAGCACGCTCTCCGCCGCGTCCGGATTGGCGTCGAAGCCGACCAGCACCACGTCGTCCAGCATGCCCGCGGACTTCAAGGCCTCGGCGGCGCCGAGGGCCATGTTGTCGTTGCTGGCGAAGACCGCCTTGATGTTGGGATTGCCGGTGATGATGTTCTCCATCACCGCCAGGCCCTTGGCCCGGTCCCATTCCCCGGTCTGCTCGGCCACGATGTTGAGGCCGCAGGCGGTGAGGCCGGCGCGGCTGCCGTCGGCCCGGGCCTTGCCGGTGGACTGGGTGACGATGCCGGTCAAGATCGCCACGTCGGAGCCGGCCGGCACCAGGCCGCAGATGTACTCGGCGGCCAAGGCTGCCCCGACCTGATTGTCGGTGCCGATGTAGGTGACGCCCTTGTTGATGCCCTTGGTATCGATGAACACCACCGGCACGCCGTCGGCGATCGCTTCGTCCACCACCGGGGCGAGCGCGTTGGGATCGGTCGGCGCTATGACCAGGCCGTCGATCTTTTTGACCAGCTGGTCCTCGACCTGGGAGATCTGGGAGGCCACGTCGGATTCGGTGGGCGGCGCCAGCACCACCACCTCGACACCGAGCTCCTCGCCTTTCATCAGGGCGCCGCGCGCGACGGCGGCCCAGAAGGGGTTACCCGCGCCCGGGCCTTTCATGTTGACCAGAATCGTCTGTGCCGAGGCGGTTGTGGCCGCGCCGGCGATCAGGCCGGCCGCCATTACGGCGGCAAGGGTTCCTGTAAGTCGTTTCATGGATGTCCTCCTCATGTGTGTCCCCCGGTTTCCTCCGGGATGGGTCATCGAGCCGGCAGGTGCGCCGGCGCGAAGCGGCTCGGCCCACAGATGCCAGGCAAGGCGGGCCCAAGTAAAGCTCATTTGCGCGTGCCGACCTCCCGCCGCATCACGTCCAGGAACACGGCGACGACGATGATCATGCCGATCAGGATCTGCTGCCAGAACACGCTTACATTGTTGAGATTGAGGCCGTTCTTGATCAGGCCCATGACGAGGACGCCGCCGAAGATGCCCAGCACCGTGCCCCGGCCGCCGAAGAAGCTGGCGCCGCCGATGATCACCGCGGCGATGGCCTCCAGCTCGGCGCCCATCCCGGCGTTGGGAAAGCCCGAGT
>Ga0114949_10003239_pt1 | contig 10309 bp, 9 predicted proteins | sample N074metaG_FD_83505 | JGI IMG/M metagenome (GOLD analysis project Ga0114949, IMG submission 83505) | Deep subsurface microbial communities from Kermadec Trench to uncover new lineages of life (NeLLi) - N074 metaG | ecosystem: Environmental > Aquatic > Marine > Ocean trench > Sediment | place... | reverse complement strand
ATGGAATCCGTCAGCTCCATAAAGAAACTCAGCTTGCCGCTCGCGACGATACCTGCGGCGGGACTGCCAACCGGCAGGTCGCCAGTCTCGGAAACCAATTCGAGGTCAACCAGCGATGCCCGCACACCCAGCACGTCGGGCCCGGGCTCCTGAACGATTGGAAAATCATCGCCGATCTCTCCCAGGAATGCCGTGCGAAAGATCTGGCGAATCCGGACGAGATCCGCTGGCTCCGGGGCGGACTGGCCCTCGACGAAATATATTTCCAGCGGCACCGGCAACAACCGGCTGTATCGAGAAAAATCGACACCCGGCTGGACGTAGGCCGAATCGACCGTTGATTCAGTCACTTTTCTATAGCGCGTGACCTCGGTTTTCACACAGCCGCTGATTAACAGCGGTAAAACCAGAAAGAAAAATACGCACACGCATCGGACGATCATCGGCAACGCCTCAAATCCATCGCTGGCTTAGCCAAGAATAAGGTTGTCGAAGATGGCCGCTGTCAGCAACAAACCGAGCTGAACGATGGATGCCGCAAACGTGCGCCAGGCTTGCGGGATGCTGGGCTTTAAACAAAGCTTTATGCTTGCGTAGATGAATATCAGCCCGCCGCACAGCGCACCGGTAAAATAAATCCAATGCATGCCGTAGAACACCGGTACGAGAGACAACACAACAAGAACAATCGCATGACCCAGAATCGCACCGGTCGCGACCGGTTCACTGACAACGACCGGTAGCATCGGGACGCCGGCCCTCGCATAATCTTTCTTGCACGCAAATGCGAGCGCCCAAAAATGCGGCGGCGTCCACAAGAACAGGACAATCGCGAGAATCAGCGGCGCTGGCGCGAGCGTCGCATTAGTTGCGGCGGCGCCGGCCATGACCGCGAAGCTGCCTGCCAAACCGCCGATCACGATGTTCATCCAGGTGCGTTTCTTCAGCCAGACGGTATAAACGATCCCGTAGGTAAATGCGCCGAGAAAAATAAAGACAGCCGCCTCGACATTCGTGACTAGCGCGGCAATGACCAGCGCAACCAACGTGACCAGACCGAGGGCGACGGGCCAATACCATTTCGCCTGCAACTGTCCGGTAACGAACGCGCGCGTTTTCGTCCGCTTCATCTGGCTGTCGAGGTCTCTCTCATATAACTGGTTGAAGGCGCCCGCGGCAGCCGAAGACATGAGCACGGTCAAGCCGAGCACGAGCACTCGCCACGGTGCGAGCTCTTCGCCCGGACTCATGGCGATCCCTGCGAGCGCGCAGGCCATGATCAGGAATCCGAGCCGCACTTTTGCCGTGTGATAAATCAGCTTCAGGGTTTCAGTCATCATTCCAATTCTTGTGATTCAGGCCGCCCGACGAGCGGGAACCGCCAGCCGGGAGCGGGGATTCTACCTTATCTAAGGTGCCAAGCGGATAGCGGCGGGCGATCCCGTGGGGCCCAAGGGCGTTCATTCTTCCTCGGGTGTCACGCAGGCGACTTCCTGCATCGGGAAGTCCAGCTGGGGCTGAGGACGGCGCCGGACCGCGGTCTCCCGGAACAGGATAAACAGCCCGCTGGCGATAATGATCGCCGCGCCGAGCCACGTGTTAGCGCCCGGAACTTCCCCCCAGAACAGGTAGCCCGCCGCAGCCGCCCAGATCAGGCCGGTATATTCGAACGGCACGATGACCGCCGCCTGAGCCCGCCGATAGGCGGCGTTGATGAATATAAAGGCCAACCCGCCGAAAAAACCGCATACAGCAAAAAGAATCCACCCCTCGGCATCCGGCGCCGTCCAACGGCCGAAGCTGCCCACCGCGCCGATGACCCCGGGCACACCAAACAGATAGACGCTCAGCGCTGCCGTGGATTCGGTGTGGCGAAGTTTACGCGCGGTCAACGAAAGGCTGGCGTACGTGACCGAGCCACCGAGGGCAATGAACGCCGCCGGATGCATGAGACCCGAACCGGGCCGCAAGACGACCAGCACACCGACAAAGCCAACGACAACCGCCGTCCAACGCCACGGACCGACCGGTTCGCCCAGAAACGGGCGCGACAATGCCGTGATAATCAACGGCGCCGCGAAAGCGATGACGATGACATCAGCCAGTGGAATATGCCGAAGCGCGTGGAAGAAGGCGAACATCGAACCGGCCATCAAAAAGGAGCGGAACACGTGCCAGCCCGGCCGCTTCGTTCGCAGCGCCGCAAGCTCGGACCGCGCCGCCGTGAACGCGACGATCAGCGAAATCGAGAACAGGCAGCGCAACACAACCAGCTGCGGCAAAGAATAGGTTTCCAGCAACATGCGGGCCGACGCATCGAGACCGACCATGCAAATCGCACCGAGGCAAATCAGCGCAATGCCGATGATCAGGGAGCGCTCCGGTGCGGCTGTTTTGGGCGGGTCGAACACGGTCATTCCTTGCGCGGTACGCGAAATCCGAAATCTATAATTATGTTTATTAACAAGGATTTAAGATGATTAGCCCGGCGGTTGGAGTCTTATAATCGATGGTTATACAAGGATAACAACTACTACGTTCACGCCGCACGGCGATACGTTTAAGTTAACGCACATGTTAAGTTCCGCCGAAATTATAGACCTGCCGGAGAATGTTGGCGCTTACGATGAGAAAGAGTCGCGCCAGCGCGCTCTGAATCACTGTAACGATTTATTCGCCAACCTGACAGCAGAAGATCGGGTGGCATGGGCACTTGAAAACCTGCCCGGGCAACATGTTCTGACGTCCAGTTTTGGTGCGCAGGCGGCCTTGTCACTGCACATGGTCACCCGGCAACAACCCGACATACCGGTCGTGTTTATCGACACGGGTTATCTGTTCCCGGAGACCTACCAGTTCGTTGACCAATTAACCGGGAAGCTCGATCTCAACCTGCAGCCCTTTCGCAGTCAGACCACGCCGGCCTGGCAGGAAGCGCGCTACGGGCAGCGCTGGCGGCAGGGCATCAAAGGCATCGATGCCTATAACCGCGATAACAAGGTCGAACCGATGGAACGCGCATTGCGCGAACTCGAGGTCGGCACCTGGTTCGCAGGGGTGCGGCGCGATCAGTCTGCCACCCGGGCCAACGTACCGTTTCTGAGCTGGTCAGGTGATCGCTGGAAGGTGCACCCGATTGCCGATTGGTCTGACCGCGATATTTTTCTCTATTTGAGAAAACACGATTTGCCCTACCATCCGCTCTGGGAAAAGGGCTACGTGTCTATTGGCGACGTGCACACGACCCGATCGCTGCATGATGTCGATGACCTTGATCAGACCCGCTTCTTCGGTCTGAAGCGTGAGTGCGGATTGCACGAAATCGACTTGTCGACGGTCTGAGACCCGGCAGTCACGCCGCGTCGGCGAACTCATCGCCGCAACCCCCACGGATGGGTAACGCAATGTCGGCCAACAATGCGTCGACATCTGCCTGATTCTCCAATTCCACCGCTTTACGCGTCAATTCTGCAGTCAGATGCGGCGCAAAAAGTGAAATGAACTCAACCATGTAACCGCGCAGAACGGAGTCCCGGCGAAAACCCAGCCAGGTCGTGCAACGAGGAAACAGGCCCTCGGCCGATATCGCGACCAGATCATCCTCGTCCGGACATTCATAGGCCATCGCCGCAACGACGCCGACGCCCATTCCCATCCGGACATAGGTTTTAATGATGTCAGCGTCCCGGGCCGTGAACACAACGTCCGGCACGAGGTCCTGCTCGGAAAATGCTTTCTTGAACGACGACTCACCCGTCAGGCTGAACACATAAGTGACCAGCGGATATTCCGCCACCACAGGCAGCTTCAGCTTTTCCTTCTCGGCGGCCAGCGGATGCCCTTTTGGCACCAGGACGATCCGATCCCAGTGATAACACGGCAGCAATACCAGCCCCGGAAACAGGTGGCGGGAGCCCGTCGCTATCGCAAAATCAACCTGATTACCGGCAACGAGCTCGGCGATCTGCTCCGACGTACCCTGATGCAACTCGAGATTAATTTTGGGATACCGCGCGCGAAACTCGCGAATAATTTCGGGAAGAACGTAACGCGCCTGGGTGTGTGTGGTCGCGATAGACAGCGTTCCCTCCTCTTCACCCGACAAATTGCTCGCAAGACTGCGAATATTATCCACTTCGCGCATGATCTTGCGCGCCCTGCCAATCACTTCGTTGCCGGCCGGCGTTATCGCCGCAAGACTCTTGCCCTTGCGCGTGAACAACTGGACTTTTAGCTCCTGCTCAAGCAGTTTCAATTGCTTGCTGATGCCCGGCTGACTGGTATAAAGGCGTTCCGCCGCAGACGTGATATTCAGTCCGCTGTCGGCAATGGCAAGAAGATATCGGAGTTGCTGCAAAGTCATGGTCAGGGCCCGGACGGGAAAATTGATCGACTGAGTGAGTGGTTGACCTCTGCACCATATAACCATTAGTTACATGAGGAGTCAAACGACCGCGCCTCATGCCCGGAGATTATATAGCCGGCCGTAATAAGGGCAGATAAATTGATTATTTTTTAGACAGTTACATCAGGAGTAATGTAACCGGCCAGCACCTCGGAAACCTGATCAGATGGATTATTTCCCATTATTTGCCAAGCTAGACGACAAGCGTTGCCTTGTCGTGGGCGGCGGTGCGGTCGCCGGCCGGAAAGTCAGGGCATTGCGAAACTCCGGGGCCCGCGTCACGGTGAACGCGCCGGATCTGAATGACGAACTGTCCGCTCTTGCGTCAGCCGGGGACATCGAACATTACGCGAGTACTTTCGATCCCGAACTTATCCATAAGCACCTGTTAATCATCGCCGCGACTTCGGATGCGAAGGTGAATCGTGCAGTCGCCGAAGCGGCCAGCCAGGCCAACCGGCTGTGTAATGTCGTGGACGATGGTGAAATATCCGGATTTATCATGCCATCGACGATCGACCGATCGCCGGTTATCGTCGCGATCAGCAGCGGCGGCCAGTCGCCGGTTTTGACCCGGATTCTGAGGCAGCGCCTTGACGAGTGGCTGCCGACACGTCTCGGCCCGCTCGCCGAATGGGCCGGCCGATGGCGGACAAAAGTAAAGGCGCGTTTTCAGACTCCGGACACGCGGCTGCGATTCTGGGAACGAATACTAAACGGCCCTATTGCAGAGCAGGTTCTTGCCGGTCAGTCGACGGACGCCGAACAGGCCATGAAGCACGAACTTTCGATCGAAACCAGCCCGGTCGAACAGGGCGAAGCGTGGATCGTCGGGGCGGGTCCCGGCGACCCGGAATTGATCACGCGACGCGGTCTGAAGCTTCTGCAGCGCGCCGACGTCATCGTCCATGACCGGCTCGTTGCCGATGAATTGCTGCAACTGGCGCGACGCGATGCCGATTTCATCTGCGTCGGCAAACAGGCGTCCGGCCCGTCTACGCCGCAGGCCGATATCAACGCGGTATTAATCGACCTGGTGCAACGAGGCAAACGGGTCTGTCGGCTTAAGGGCGGCGATCCCTTTATATTTGGCCGCGGCGGCGAAGAAATCGATGCGCTGATGAAAGCCGGGCTGCCCTACGAGGTCGTACCCGGCATCAGTGCCGCAAACGGTTGCGCCGCCGGGTCCCGGATTCCTCTGACTCATCGCGACATATCCGGGGCCGTCACCCTCGTGACCGGGCACCGTTCAGCCGAGCATCGTGATGCTGACTGGGAGCGTCTCGCGACATATCGGCATACACTGGCGATCTATATGGGTGCCGGCCAACTCGAGCATATTTGCGGCCAATTGATTCATTTCGGGCGCGCACCGCGCACGCCGGCGGCACTGATCGAGCACGGCACAACCCGGCAGCAAAGAGTCATCGGTGGCACGCTCGAGAACATCGCGAATCTTGCGGGCGCGGCTGAAATCAGTTCACCGACATTGCTGATCGTGGGTGAGGTCGTGGATCGGGCTGATAAACTGCACTGGTTAACCAGCGCAGTAGAAGTGACCTCGAAACGGGCAGCGGGCGACCTCTGAGGCGGCTAAAGTCGTCCGGGATAGGGTTCAAAACGGGCAGGGTCAACAGGAGAAAAAAATGATTTATAACAGCATTCTGGACACCATCGGCAATACACCGGTCGTGCGGTTAAACCGTATCGCACCCGAGCATGTCGAGATATTCGTCAAGATCGAATCGTTTAATCCGATGGCTTCGGTCAAGGACCGCCTCGCGCTGGCCATTATCAACGACGCCGAACGCCGGGGCGAACTGAAACCCGGGCAAACGGTGGTCGAGGCTACATCCGGGAACACCGGCATTGCGCTGGCCATGGTCTGCGCGGCACGCGGCTACAACTTTGTCGCCACGATGGCAGAATCCTTTTCGGTAGAGCGACGCCAGATCATGCGGGCGATGGGCGCCAAAGTTATCCTCACGCCCGCGGCTGAAAGAGGCAGCGGTATGGTGCGACGGGCGGAAGAACTCGCAGAGGAGCACGGTTGGTTTCTGGCGCGGCAATTCCAGAATCCGGCCAACCCGGAATATCACCGCCAGACCACCGGCCCCGAGATCCTGCGTGATTTTGCGAACCGGCGGCTCGACTACTGGGTCACGGGGTGGGGAACCGGCGGCACGCTGACCGGCGCCGGGGAAGTCATCAAAGCCGCGAGACCGGAGGTGAAAATCATCGTCACAGAACCCGTCGGTGCGTCCTTGCTCGGTGGCAAGGAATGGCAACCGCATAAAATTCAGGGCTGGACACCTGATTTCATCCCCGATGTCTTGAATAAAGACATCTATGACGAACTGATTCCGGTTTCAGACGAAGACGGCAAAGCCAATGCACAGCGCCTCGCGATGGAGGAAGGTATTTTTGTCGGCTTGTCGGCCGGCGCCACGCTGACGGCCGCTTATCAGGTTGCGGAACGCGCCGAGCCGGGATCGACACTGCTCGTGATGCTCCCGGATACCGGCGAACGCTACCTCACGACTTACCTGTGCGAGGATCTCGTTGAAGGGTCCGATGATGAATGGCTCGCCAGTTTGGCCTGAGTCGCCGTAGCCCCGGTCGTATAACGAAGTGATGGACAACACTGCTGACATTCGGAATCTTCAGGTCGCTCATTGGTCGCCCCGTACCCATTTGCCGGGTGATGCCGGGCCGGGACTTTTTATCGATACGTGCCTGAGGCAGGTTTATATCGACCTGTTGCCGACTGCAACACTCGCGGACACGCTTTTCGATGGCCGGCACGCCCCCGCGGAACGCAGATCAGGCACCGATGCCTATGAGTTACTCCTGGAGATTACGACCGGGTTGCGCAGCGCCGTGCCCGGGGAAACCAATGTCTTCGGGCAATTCAAGAATGCGTGGCTCGCGTTTCGCTCCTGTGGGCGACCGGCCGAGGTCGCACGTCTCGCGCCACTCATGCACCGATTGATCAACGATACGAAAGCGATTCGAACCGAGCATCTGCAAGGAATCGGCGGTGCCTCCTATGGAAGCCTAGTTCGCAGACTCCTGGCGCCGCGACCAGAGGACCGGATTCTTTTCGTCGGTGCCGGCAATCTCGCACAGTCCATGTTGCCGTTGTTCAGGCACCTCGACGTCGGAGTGTGGAACCGCCACGCCTTAAACAGACCGCTGGATTCCGTTGCAAATTCGTTTCGACCGGAACACGGTCAACGTGCGGCTCGCTGGGCGGATCATGTCATCCTGACAACACCACCCGACTCGATTAATGACGGGCGATGGCACGAATGGATTGCTGCTACGTTGTTCGATGCCCCCGTCAGAACAGTCGTACACCTGGGCTATCGTGGCGTTTCGAACCGGGGCTCCCACTTCTTGGCGCTCAGTCGATATCGGCAAATCAAAACCTATGACCTCGGGGATGTCATTGCATTACGGCAGGTGCAGGACGAACGGCGCTCGACGCGACTCGCACACGCACGTGCAGCGTGCCGAAAACGCGCAGAGCTCCTGATACCCGACGATCGCAGATTGAGGTTTGGCTGCCTCAAGACGGCCTGAGTCCCGGATCTGCGAACAGGCCGATGAGCAGTACCCGAACCCATCACGTCAAAAGTCTGAGACTCGGAACGCGAGGCTCTGCGCTCGCAATGGCGCAGAGTCGCCTCATTGCGAACACGCTGGAACGCGAGCATCCCGGGCTGCAGATTGCCCTGATCGACGTGGAGACTCGCGGTGATCGCGATCAGCGAATCCCGTTGTCTGATGTTAAGGATACGAATTTCTTTTCTGCGGAACTCGACGCGGCATTGTTAAATCACGACGTCGATTTTTGTGTGCATTCGATCAAGGATCTCGGGATCGAGCGTCCGAATGGGATTGTTCGCGCCGCGATTCCGGCCCGGGAAAATCCGCGCGACGTGATCGTTTTTCGCGGCGACGTGATCGAGCGACTCAGACAAGGTCAACCTGTTCGCATCGGTTCATCTTCGACTCGCAGAAAAATCAACGTAGAACAATTTATTGTCGATGCATTACCACAATTCACGAAAAAACCCTGCCTGCAGTTTTCATCACTTCGCGGTCCCGTCGATAAGCGTCTGACTCGAATACACCGTGCATCCGGTGAGCCTGACGCGCTGGACGGTGTGGTTCTGGCACTCGCCGGACTCAATCGCCTGTGGTGTGACCCAGCCGGAAGAAAAGCCGTGGCGCCATTTCTGGCCGATGTACGCTGGATGGTCCTGCCACCCTCGGTTTGCCCAGCCGCACCGGGACAGGGGGCGCTGGCTCTTGAATGCCGGCACGACGACTCGACGACGCGGACATTACTCGGCTCATTGCACGATGCCGAAACGGCCACGCTGGTCCAGCGCGAACTGGATTTCATTCGGGACCTGCCGCCGAACCAGGGCGCCGGAATGGGTGTCACGGCACTCAAACCGGATGCGCTGGGTCCGCTGATGTATGTCCACGGCCCGCAAGCGGGTTCAAACGGGGCGATCTGGGATCGACCTCCGGCACCGAGTCATGCGCGGGCTTGGGACGGCGGGCAAATTTCGGCCGAAGGACAACATCGGCGACTCCCGGTGAAAGTTCGCGTCCGGGCATCGGCCGCCGTGTTTGCCGCGCATTGGCATGCCGTCACTGAATCAGTGTCCATCGATGGCGCGGCGCGAACCTGGGTCAGCGGCACAAAAAGCTGGCGACGCCTGGCTGAGCGCGGGTTATGGGTAGAGGGGTGTGCCGACAGCCTGGGCTTTTCCAACATCGTCTCAACGTTAGACTGCAAGGTGCTCGACCTGCCCCCGTTGAAGGACTGGACGGTATTGACCCATCGCGATGCCGTGGCGAGTTGGGGTGGGACCGGTGTCGGGCCGGTGATTGCGACCTACGTGCCGGCGCCACCGATGAATGCAGCCAGTCTGCGGGAATCGGTCCGCAAAGCGACCCATTTTTTCTGGGGCAGTGCCGGGGAATATCGCACGATGAAAGCGTGGGTTCCGGCCGGTGCGCACCATGCCTGCGGTGCCGGCAAAACGGGGGACGCACTCAGAAAACTGGGAATCGATAAGCCGCAAGCATTTCCATCGCGCAAGGAATGGCAAACATGGCTCCGTTAAGTCTGCGCCGCACGCGACTGAATCCACATATCCGGGAACTGACCCAGGAGACCCGCGTCAACCGGGCGCAACTGATTCAGCCGCTATTCGTCGTCGCCGGCATCGATCAGCGTGAATCGGTGCCTGGATTAAATGCTGTTTTTCGGGATACGCCGGAAACGCTATTGCACCAGATCGAGCGAGATATCGAGAGTGGCATCAATAAATTTCTGTTGTTCGGCGTACCCGACAAAAAAACTCAAGCCAACTTTAATTATGACTTCACCGCCAATCAGATCGAAGCGATCAAAAAGCATTTTGGTACCGAGCTCTGGCTCGGCGCCGATGTCTGCCTATGCTCTCATACGACGCACGGCCATTGCGGAGTACTCAACGATTCAGGTGATCACGTGGTTAACGATGCAACGGTCGAGGAACTCGCGGCCGCCTCTGTTGCGTATGCACGGGCCGGCGCCGATTGCGTCGCACCGAGCGACATGATGGACGGCCGGGTTGCGGCCATTCGCGACGCCCTCGAGGCTGGCGGCCTCGATCGCACCGTCATCATGAGTTACTCGGCAAAGTTCCACTCCAGCTTTTACGGACCGTTTCGTTTGGCCGCGGACTCAGCACCGGCCGAAGATATTCGATTAAAAGACCGGGCAACCTATCAGATCGATCCAAGCCGGCCGCGCGATGCATTGCTCAGCTCGGAACGCGACGATCTCGAAGGCGCCGACATACTGATGGTGAAGCCCGGCCTTCCGTATCTGGATGT
>Ga0114949_10003235_pt1 | contig 10317 bp, 8 predicted proteins | sample N074metaG_FD_83505 | JGI IMG/M metagenome (GOLD analysis project Ga0114949, IMG submission 83505) | Deep subsurface microbial communities from Kermadec Trench to uncover new lineages of life (NeLLi) - N074 metaG | ecosystem: Environmental > Aquatic > Marine > Ocean trench > Sediment | place... | reverse complement strand
CAAAAGTAGTAACTTTCAAAATTCGACTAACTTGCTGTTGACTGAAGCTGAAAATTTTGTTTTTCAGTAAGCCCTAATTAGAAAGAAATCTGAATAAATGAAAACGGAAGATGCGATAGAAAAATTATCAGTTTTAATCCAAAAAACGGATTTTTCTGCCGTCAGTTTTCCTCGTCATAGTGAACTTGATGATCAAGCACTAATTCAAGTATTAACTGATTACATTAAAAAATATCTATCTGAAAGCTCTATGTATCACCCGATTGTTAGTATTGCACATAATTACTTTGAATTGGACATATCAACCCTTCCTCTTAATCCGGTATTTCAGTTAAAAGCTTTAGCAATTGTACTCTATCATTTGAATATATTAGATGGGCGGGTGGCAAATGGATTCAAAAGGAATCTTGCCAGATATAGAAAATATCCTAATGTGATGTTTGAATTGGAGGTAGGCTTTTTATTAAAGAAAAATGATCCGGAGTTAGAGTTTTATGAAGTAGAAAATCCGGACAAAGAATCTGTTCCTGATTATCTGGGAAAAGCTGTTAGTGGTAAAAAAGTCTGGGTGGATGCTTTTGTTAGGGAAAGGGAAAAAAGCTTTTTTGACTACTTTGAGTTAGATCAGAATCATGCTCCCATTCCCAAATCGGGTGAGGAGATTTCTGAGATAATGAAAGACTTTGTAAGAACCACAAGTAAAACTATTGCGCGAAAGAAAAAACCTACGGTGGCCGATGATGAAGTTTTCGTCGGTGCCGCAAGAATTAGGGATGGATATTCCAGTCAGAGTCTTAATTATCAGGCCCTGGTGAATGATCTGCCTCCGAATAATGTTATTGCTATATTTAGCGGGCCAATGGGCTTTCTTGCAGGTGAGCAAAAAGAAGTCGATAATATTAAGCTTTATTTTAACCATAATCATAGTTTAAGTGATGATGAAATTAAGTATATTCGCTCTTTATTTTGTGAGGATAGAAGAAACGATTTGGCCTAACCTAGGCCTCCACACGACGCCAAAAAGCGGCGCGAGTGAGGCTGGACGTTGATGTATGACACCCCTGCGGGGTTAATTCGAGCACAGAATGTGAGGAGATAAAAATGCTGGAAAATTTTCCTTTGATGATTCCTGGGGCGACAACCAATGATGGCGAGCTTGAAGTATTCGCTCCGTTCGATCGTTCTTTGATCGCTACCGCCGCCGCCGCAGATAGTAAGGCAGTTGAAAAAGCCTTGGAGACGGCCAGCCGCCTGTTCCGAGATCGCAGCGCCTGGTTGAAACCCTGCCAACGTATTGCAATACTCGACAAAGCTGCTGCGATTATGACGGAGCGCGCTGATGAATTGGCGGTCGAAGCAGCCCGCGAGGGAGGCAAACCGCTGATTGACTCAAAGGTGGAAGTCACGAGGGCGATTGATGGTGTCAAAAATTGCATAGAAGTATTGCGTACGGAGGGGGGTCAGGAAATTCCTATGAACCTGAATCCCGCCTCAGCCGGTCGGGTTGCCTTCACACGCAAACAGCCGATCGGTGTCGTCGTAGCGGTCAGCGCCTTTAATCATCCCCTGAATCTAATTGTGCACCAGGTCGGTCCCGCTGTAGCTACGGGATGCCCGGTAATAATAAAGCCGGCAGAGGATACGCCTCTATCGTGTTTCCGGTTTGTAAATATTCTGCGGGAAGCCGGATTACCGGAAGAGTGGTGCCAGTCGTTAGTCGTAAAAGATTTAGATGTGGCCACCCAGCTCGTATCCGATCCCAGGGTTAGTTTTTTTTCTTTTATCGGCAGCGCCCGGGTCGGCTGGATGTTACGCTCCAAATTGGCGCCGGGAACCCGATGTGCTCTTGAGCATGGAGGCGTCGCACCGGTTATTGTGGCAGCAGATGCGGATTTGGATAATGCCTTGCCCTTACTTGCCAAAGGGGGTTTCTATCATGCCGGTCAGGTTTGTGTTTCAGTGCAAAGAATATTTGCTCATGAATCAGTCGTAAAAGAGTTGGTAGAGCGCCTTGCCGATGCCGCAAAAGCACTGAAGATTGGCGATCCAACTCTTGCCGATACGGAAGTAGGACCCCTCATCCGACCAGCCGAAGTGAATCGGGTTGAGGAGTGGGTGAATGAAGCAGTCGATGCGGGGGCCGACTTAATAGCCGGTGGCAGGAGAATATCTGACACCTGTTATGAATGCACGGTTTTACTCAATCCACCGAGTGAGGTGAAAGTTAGTCAATTGGAGGTCTTTGGTCCGGTGATTTGTGTATACGCATATAGTGATATCGATCAAGCGATCGCTCAAGCCAATGCCATTCCCTATGCTTTTCAAGCTGCTGTTTTCACTCGCGATATTGATACTGCCTTGCGAGTTTCTACTCGTTTAGATGCCTCGGCAGTGATGGTCAATGATCATTCTGCCTTCAGGGTTGATTGGATGCCATTCGCTGGTCTCAAACAATCCGGGCTCGCGGTGGGAGGGATTCCATTTACCATGCATGATATGCAGATAGAAAAGATGACGGTATGGCGATCCGGGGAGCTTTAACCTGAATTTAGTATACAGTAGTTTTTAATCGTACCCTGGGAAATCTTAGGATTATCGAATAAAAGGAGGCAAGAAAAACATGCGCAGGTATTTTACTCTTGGTAGTGTCTTTATTGTGTTACTTAATGGAGTCATTGCAGCTTTCTACCCGCCCGTACTCTGGTCAATGGTTGTCTTTACGCCGCTTCTCATGCTCGGTTTTTACGATCTTTTGCAAAAAAAACACGCTGTTTTGAGAAACTTTCCTCTTATTGGCCATTTTAGATATATTGCCGAGGCCATTCGGCCGGAGATTTCACAGTACTTTATTGAATCGGATACAAATGGAGTCCCCTTCAATCGCGAACAACGTTCGATCGTTTATCAGCGGGCCAAAAAAGTGCGCGATACGGTTCCTTTTGGAACTAAAAAAGATGTTTATGAAGTGGGCTATGAATGGGTCAATCACTCTATAAAACCAATGCACCTGGAACCGAAGGATCTGCGGGCGGTGGTAGGTGAGTCGAATTGTAAACAGCCATACAGCGCCAGCCGGCTGAACATATCGGCCATGAGTTTTGGGTCTTTGAGCAAGAACGCCGTCATTGCTCTCAATCAAGGAGCGAAGATAGGAAATTTCGCCCATAATACCGGTGAAGGCGGGATTAGCCCCTACCATCTGCAAGGGGACGGCGATCTGATCTGGCAAATCGGTACGGGTTACTTTGGCTGCCGTACCCGGGACGGAAAATTTTGTCCGGAGACATTTACCGATCGAGTCAATTTGCCGAGTGTCAAAATGATAGAGGTCAAACTTTCCCAGGGCGCGAAGCCTGGACACGGGGGTATTTTGCCGGCGGCTAAGTTAACAAAAGAAATCGCTGAAATTCGCGGTGTGCCCATGGGTAAAGATGTCTTGTCTCCGCCGGCGCACTCGGTTTTCTCCACTCCGGTCGAGTTACTCGAGTTTGTAGCCAGGCTGCGGGAACTCTCGGACGGCAAGCCTGTTGGCTTCAAGTTATGCATCGGCAAACGCCGTGAGTTTCTGGCCATTTGCAAGGCGATGGTGAAAACGAATATCACTCCCGATTTCATAAGTGTGGACGGCGGTGAAGGCGGTACGGGAGCAGCGCCTCTTGAGTTTGCCGATCACATCGGAGCGCCGCTGGTTGAGAGTTTGATCTTTGTTCACAATGCGCTCACCGGTTTTTCTCTCCGGAGAAAGGTCCGTGTTATTGCCAGCGGAAAAGTAACAACAGGCTTTGGGATGGTAAAATGTTTGGCTTTAGGTGCGGATATGTGCAACTCAGCAAGAGGCATGATGATGGCACTTGGCTGCATCCAGGCCTTAAGATGTAATTCCAACCACTGCCCGGTTGGGGTGACAACTCATAATCCACAGTTGGTCGCCGGCCTCGTTCCTGAAGATAAAGACAAAAAAGTCGCTAACTTTCAGCAAGAACTGGTAAAGAGCGTTTGTGAGATCATGGGCGCAATGGGGATTGCAGACCCGGACCATTTGCACCCCTGGCATATTATGCGACGTACAAGTCCAACTGAAATTAAACATTACGGGGAGATATATGAATTCTTAAAGGATGGAGATTTGCTTAAGGAAAACCTTCCTCCTTCCTATGAAAGAGCCTGCCGTGCAGCATCTGCAGACACTTTTGAACACACGACTGCCTAACTTGGACAAAACCGGAAATCCCAACAAACTCAAACAGCAAATCCCAACAGACAAAACAATAGCGACGATCAAGTGACCTTGTCTTTGTTTGAGATCTTCGAAAATTGGGCATTGGATTTTATTTGTTAGGGGGCTTTTTACAAACGCACAATCTGTAACCCTTCATTTCCAAAAACAACCTCTTGCTAAGCCAATCCTGCCAACCATCCTTTTTACCGCATAACTTCTTCATTATCCAAGTATATAGCTAAGACCCTCTCTTAAATCACCCTTTTTTTTAATTAAAGCATGGAGGAAACCATGAGAATCAAACTGTTTGTTAATTATACCCTTCTTTTTACGTTCTGCGTTTTTTTGTCCGGATGCGCGGCAGCCACTTCGGATGATGCCGCCAAATTACCAATTACCACCGCCTCCCCAAAAGCGCGCGAACTTTATTTACAAGGTAGAGACCTGCAGGAGAAGCTGCGCGCTCTTGCTGCCCGGCCTTACTTTCAGAAAGCTGTCGCGGAAGATCCTGATTTTGCTCTTGGACATTTCAGTTTGGCTTTTACATCGACCAGCACAAAAGAATTCTTTGCGTCCCTGGAAAAAGCAGTTTCTTTATCTGATAAAGCATCCGAAGGTGAACGCTGGTGGATTCTAGGCGCTAAGGCAGGTACCGATGGGAATCCCCTCAAGCAGCGGGAACTCTGGCAAAAGTTAGCTGAGAAATATCCACATGACGAACGTTGTCAGAATATTCTGGGCGGTCATTACTTTGGCCAGCAGCAGTATAAATATGCCATCGAACAGTATGAGAAGGCAATCGAATTAAATCCTGAGTTTTCTCAACCCTATAATCAACTCGGTTACGCTTACCGTTTCTTGGAGAAATATGAGGATTCGGAACGGACATTCAAAAAATACATTGAGGTTATTCCTGAAGATCCGAATCCTTATGATTCATACGCAGAGCTCCTGCTGAAGATAGGTAACTTTGATGCTTCGATTGAAAATTACCGTAAGGCCCTGGCAATCGATCCTTTGTTTGGCGCGTCCTATACTGGCATTGCAACCGATTATAATTACGCGGGCGAGCACGCAAATGCACGAAAAGAACTACAAAAATTGTATGCGTCAGCTCAAAACGACGGCCAGCGCCGGGCTGCCCACTTTGCCACCACAGTTTCCTACGTTCATGAAGGCAATCTCGAGATGGCTCTGAAAGAACAAGAGAGAATGTATGAGTTGGCTTCGAAAATTAATGATTCAGCTGCCATGTCCGGAGATGTGGCCACGATGGCGAATATACTGCTTGAGTTCGGAAAACCCGATGCAGCGTTAATGAAGTACAACAAATCGCTGAAAATTATGCAAGACTCGGACAACTCGAAACAGCAAAAGGACCTCGCTGAACGATTTCATCATTCCAATTTAGCTCAAGTCGCTTTGAAGAAACATGATCTTGCCAAAGCCAAAAAGCATGCGAATGAATTCAAGGTTCAAGCGGAAGCTGCAGAAAATCGTTTTCAGATTTGGCTGGCGCACCAATTAGCCGGTATGATTGCTCTCGAAGAAAAAGACTTCGAAAAAGCCGTGACTGAGCTGGAGCAAACCAACAAGCAAAACCCCTACAATTTGTACAGGCTTGCAATGGCTTACAAAGGCAAAGGCGATACGTATAAAGCGAGAGCGATGTTCGAAAAGGCCGAGAATTTCAACGCCTTGAATAGCATGAATCAAGCTTTTGTGAAAATCAAATCCCAAAAAATGATGTCGAATAAGTCATAGTTGCCTCCTCAAACCTCCCGGAGGTGTCACATGAAATCCGGGAGGTTAAAATGGGGCCTAATTTTGCAGGAAAAATGGAAAATCGATTATTGAGTCTGACTGTCGTTTTAGTTTAGTAACCGTCCTTAATGTTTTGCAGCAAAAAATGAGGCTGAAAAACAGCGGCAGCAAAATCTTTGCGAGCTCATCACCGGAAAGGGAATAAATGCGGCGGTAAAGAGATACCATTCCCTTTAAAAGGAAAAAATTCGACAGATATGATTTCAAAGAGGCCGAACTTTAATCACAGTTCAACAAACTTTCAGATTTTCTCGTTTTTGCTTCTGGAGGTGTGTGTTGCTTTGATGAAAATAAAAAGCGGGATGTGAAATTACCCCGCTTTTGGTATGAATTTTCGGAAACTGAATAGTTATTTCTCCGCCATTTCTTCAGCTTTCATCTTAATCACGCCACAGGAAATACGAGCACCAGCGGCACCGGTCGGCTGTGAACTCATGTCATCGGGGTCGGCGTGCAAGATGACTCCTTTGCCGACAATCGAGTAGTCTCCCATTATTCTAAGACGCGAATCAACGAAATCTGCGTGGGCCGTACCGTTTGCATCCGCGGTGATGTTGCCAAGGTCGCCAATGTGCCGCTCCTCAGCATCGGGACCCGCGTGGGCTACACCGGCAGGGTTAAAGTGCCCGCCGGCTGATTTGCCGTCGCCGCTGCTGCAATCTCCAAATTCATGAATGTGAAAACCGTGCTCTCCTTCCGGCACACCTTCAAAATGCGCGACTACCTGAACGCCACCCTCCACTTTTGTAAAAGTCACGGTTCCGTGTGCTTCGTTGCCTTCAGTGGTTTGCATTTCTGCAACTGCGATTTCCATTTTGTCTGCAGTTTTGTCTGATTCTCCATAGCAGCCAAACAATCCGATAGTTAAGAATCCTAAAAGTAAAACCAGAACCTTACCAAATTTCGCTGGCATAAAAACCTCCTATTAAATTAAATTTTATTTCAAGCTGAATATAGAAACGATTTTTGAAATGTCAATAAAAATTGACACTCATTTAATAGAGTAAAATGGCTTGATTAAGTCGATTGGAATATTTAACCTAATATTTTTCAAAAACCAAGAAGATAAATCATGCAATTTGGCACTGTAAAAATGTGGGACTCGAGCAAGGGATTCGGCTTCATTGTTTCAGATGATGATGAGGATTTGTTCGTTCATGTAAGTAATTTGAAAATTACCGTGAAAGAGAACAGACTTGAGGAGGGTCAACGCGTCGGGTTTGATGTTCGCCGGGATATGAAAGGGGATAAGGCAATCAATGTTAGAGTCATTGATTGAATGGTTTTGTTTTTTTAAAAAAGAGATGCTCAATGACAGCGAAGCGAGTGAGGAATATATAGTCATTAGGTCATTTTCCCTTCAGGGTCATTGAGATTTGCGAGATAGACTTTTTCCTTAATGACAACGAATTGTAATGACGTCTATTCCTTATCAGCAAAGAATAATTTCTCTCGGTCTTTTATAAGATTTTCCGCATAGGCCAAAACCGCATAATCCAGCCATCGGTGTGTGCCAAGAGGCGTTTTCTCTGCCGAAACATACCCCATGTGGCCGCCGCTTTTTGTTAAATTAAAATCCAGAAATTCATTTTCAGGCAGATCGTCAAAACTTTCTTTTGGGACAAAGGGATCGTCGTCGCTGGCAAGCAAGTAGGTCGGTGTTGAGACTTCAGATAGAAATTGTTTGGCGCTGCATTTTGAGTAGTAGTCTTCAGCAGATTTAAAATTGTTCAGGGAAGCGGTGCAAAGTTCATCAAAATCACGAAGTTTCATCCACCACTTAAAGTCGAATTCTGGAAAATCCAAAAAATGTTCTCGCCTTTCTTTCATTGCTTTTTTTAACAGCCGCATAAATCGCAAGTCATAAACTCTGTTTTGGCTTTGGCATAAAGCAGCAGCGCAAAGAGATAAATTTATCGGCGGCGCAACTGCAATGGCCCCAGCAAGATTTGTCGCCAGAGGTTCTTTCTTTTCACCAAGTAATTTCAAAAGAACATTTCCGCTCAAAGAGAAGCCGACCGTTACAAGCGGTGAGTGAGGGTAGAGTTCTTCAATCTTTATCATCGCCGCACTTGCATCTTCACTTCTACCAGAGTGATAAGTTTGTCGTGCTAAACCAATCCCTTCGCCACACCCTCTATGATTCATCCGAAACGTAATCCACCCGCGATTTTGGAAGAGATGTGCGATTCGCAACATATAAGAGGAACCGGCTTTTCCTCCAAGACCGTGCATGAAAAGGATAGCTCTTTGAAACGTTGATTTTCTGTTTGGCCGGTTTTCGCAAAGAGCCAATTTATCACCACCGGAGATTTTGATGTAGTGAACATTTGTGCCTCTTAAATGTTTAGGGCTCGGAAGATAGTATCCTAAAATTGTTTGTCTATGACCGCCCTTAAGAAAGGGATGTGGGTTGAATGGGAATAAATTAAGCGGAGTTTTCATAAGATTATTTGCTTCAAGAAAAATAATGTGGTATTTTAAGACTTTATTTCTTAATTTCAACAAATTTTTTAGTTTTTTTTAAAATGTTAAAGCTAAAACGAGTATCTGAATAAGTAACATTTCTCATGCTTTCAGGTGTCATTCCGGGCAACGGGAGGAATCTGAGTCTTGGCATGCTAAGATTTGAAGGCTAAAGTCAATTCTTCAAGACAATCCGGGTTCATCAGATTTCTCGCTTCGCTCGAAATGACATAGTTCTTTGTTATTGTTTTTAATGATGCTTATGTAGATATTTACAGGTGAGAAATGTTAGCGAATTACCTGCCAGCGAAGACGGAGTTAGAATTTTTGTGGAGAGGCTTTGGCCACGTGGTTTATCAAAGGAGAGTGCCAGGATTGATATATGGCTAAGTGACATTGCTCCGAGCACCGAATTGAGGAAGTGGTACAATCATATTCCGGAAATATGGCCTGAGTTTCAGAAAAGGTATCAATCAGAATTGCGGGAAAATGATAATGTTGTACAGGGGCTAAAGAAAAAGATAGATACTACCGATATTTCTTTGATTTTTGCAGCGAAAGATGTGGCACGAAACAGTGCAGTTGTGCTAAAGAGTTATTTAGAGAAAAGAGTTTTTAGCTTAAAAACAAATTCTTTGTCATTTTCTATCTTTTATTCAAAAAAGACTTGACATTTAACTTTTTTTGATTATATTTGGTGTTGCTCGTTTCTATAAGAAGTGAGCAATTTTTTTCTGTTCTTTGGAAATAAAGAGTGTGCAATATGGCTCTGTCGTCCATTGAGATTTTAATTTTGTAAATGAAACAAGATCAACAACGAAGAGTTTGATCCTGGCTCAGGACGAACGCTGGCGGCGTGCTTAACACATGCAAGTCAGGGAGAACGTTCGGGCTTGCCCGAACTAGTAAACCGGCGGACGGGTGAGTAACACGTAGGTAACCTGCCTCTAGGTTTGGGATAACCTCGCTAACGCGGGGCTAATACCGGATAATACAACGAATTCGCATGGATATGTTGTTAAAGTGGGCTTCGGCTCACGCCTGAAGATGGACCTGCGCCTCATTAGCTTGTTGGTAGGGTAACGGCCTACCAAGGCTACGATGGGTAGCCGGCCTGAGAGGGTGACCGGCCACACTGGGACTGAGATACGGCCCAGACTCCTACGGGAGGCAGCAGTGAGGAATATTGGGCAATGGCCGAAAGGCTGACCCAGCAACGCCGCGTGAGGGATGAAGCTCTAAGGAGTGTAAACCTCTTTCGGGAGGGAAGAATCTCTCCAAAGTTAATAACTTTGGAGATTGACGGTACCTCCTAAAGAAGCCCCGGCTAACTCCGTGCCAGCAGCCGCGGTAATACGGGGGGGGCGAGCGTTGTCCGGAATTATTGGGCGTAAAGGGCGCGTAGGCGGAATAGTAAGTCAGAAGTGCAAATCATGGGCTTAACCCATGACCTGCTTTTGATACTGCTATTCTCGAGTGCGAGAGAGGAAAGCGGAATTCCCGGTGTAGCGGTGAAATGCGTAGATATCGGGAAGAACACCGGTAGCGAAGGCGGCTTTCTGGCTCGCAACTGACGCTGAGGCGCGAAAGCGTGGGGAGCAAACAGGATTAGATACCCTGGTAGTCCACGCTGTAAACGATGGGCACTAGGTGTTGGCGGATTCGACCCCGTCAGTGCCGCAGCTAACGCATTAAGTGCCCCGCCTGGGGAGTACGACCGCAAGGTTGAAACTCAAAGGAATTGACGGGGGCCCGCACAAGCGGTGGAGCATGTGGTTTAATTCGATGCAACGCGAAGAACCTTACCT
>Ga0114949_10003234_pt1 | contig 10319 bp, 11 predicted proteins | sample N074metaG_FD_83505 | JGI IMG/M metagenome (GOLD analysis project Ga0114949, IMG submission 83505) | Deep subsurface microbial communities from Kermadec Trench to uncover new lineages of life (NeLLi) - N074 metaG | ecosystem: Environmental > Aquatic > Marine > Ocean trench > Sediment | place... | reverse complement strand
GCAGTTGGGTGAGCACCAGGTCCAGCGGCTTCGCTGGCCCAGGCTGGTGGCTGTGGTGGCCATACTCGCTGTTGTTGCGCTGGGCATCGGCATGTTCACCGATCTTCGCTTACCTGCGTTCGGGACTCCGGCGGAAACCGGTTTGGTCGATATCGGTCGGGTAAATTCAGCTGCAGTGGCTGCTGTCCGGACCGATATCAATATGCACAATCGCGACCCGCTTGAGGGCAGTGATGAAGCAGCAGAGGACATTGCTGCACAAGCCATCGGGCAGGAACCAAACCCATCACCCGGGGTCATTCAGGTAGTTGAATCGGCACAAGCAAGCGCGCCACCTCAAATGGCTGTCGCAGCAAGTCTGGATTCAGGCTGGCTTGAAAATCACCAGCAGGACGTCTGGCAGGGACTTGCCGATGTCTGGCAAGACAGCGGGGCGGCCATGGCCGTGCGTGGTGCTTGCAATGGTGATCTGGGTCTCGGCTACGCCTGTCTGCATGACCAGGGTAACTGGTCAAAGATTGAACGCCTGGGTTTGCCCGTGGTGCTGATATTGCAGGGGGAATACCCGTCAAGAATATTACTGCTCGGTATGGACAAAGATAATTTGCGGGTCGGGAGCCCCGCCCAAGCGCTGACGGTAACCAAGGAATCGGTTGATAAGCTTTGGTTGGGTAGCTATCTTGTAACCTGGCCGCAGGGACCGGGGTGGCCTTTTGTCGTGGGGCTGGGTGATACCGGCCCAGCGGTAACAACGATTATGGGAATGGCGGAACGCGTTGCCTTTCCTTACCAGGGTGGCCTGTTGTTCGATGTACCGTTCGAGGCCTGGCTCATGGCTTTCCAGACGCGTAATGGTCTTGAGGCTGATGGCATCGTTGGCCGCCACACCCTGCTTTACCTGATGACAGCGTCGATTGAAGAGCCGCACTTATTACAGACTTGGGACAACTAAGATGTCAATCCTGCTCGATGCACTGCGAAAGTCTGAAAACAGCCAACGCCCGGTTGAGGCTCCGACCATCCACGTGCAGCAACAAGCTGGCGTGGATAGTGAAAGCCTCAGAAAGGGCCCCATGGCGCTATTGATTTTAATTAGTTTGATCGTGATCACGTGGATCATCTGGCGTCAATACGAGGTGCCGGCAGGGAGCTACCAGCCTCCGGTAGCGATGCCGACCAGGCAGGAAGGCGTAATCGCGACACCCCCCGTTACCTCGCAGGCTGCCAGTACCGAAACGGGTTCTGCAGTCAGTGCCGGCAAGCCTGCTTCGCCGGTAACAAAACAACAACGAACGCCGGTTGAGAATTATCAACAGGCGATCAGAAATATGGTCAAAGAAAAGGGCGAAAAGCCAGCCGGTGACAAGCCGGTCAGGCCAGCCCCAAAGTCAACTCCTGCCAGCGAAGAGCCAGTACAGACTGTGGCCACGACGGATAAAACAGAACCTGTCAACAAACAACCGGCACCGATCAGTTATTGGGAGTTACCCGATGCGTTACGCGCCAATGTTCCAGTGATCAGATTCAGTGTGCTGGTGTATGCCAGTCAGCCTGATGATCGTTTCGTCCTGATCAACGGTCAGCGCTTGCACGAGGGCGACAGTTTCCGACCGGGTCTGGTGGTAGAGGAAATCCGCCGCGATGGCGTGATCTTCAGCTACCGTCTGTACCGTTTCCTGGTAGAAAGATAAGTGCTGTATCCGTAATTATCATGTTGTAGGAGCACTAGCCAGTGGACACCGGTATTGTCACGAACTGGTCGAAGTCCGCACCCCGCTTTCCGTGGGTGACGCTGGCTTTATTTCTGCTTTGCCTGATTACCATGTTGTTACGTTCGGCTTTACCATCGCTGGCGCAGACTGCCATGCTGGATTTGGCTGGTGTTCACCCAAACCAGCTTATTCAGATTTTACAGTTACCCGTGTCCGACTGGGCCGACGACCAGCTTCTGACCCTGTTCAGTGCCTTATTTATCCACACCAACTGGCTACACTTGGTGGGCAACATGGTATACCTCTGGGTGTTTGGAATTCCGTTGGAGCGTCGGCTCGGTTGGCTGGGTATGCTGCTGGTTTTCCTGGTGGGTGGTGCACTTGCCAATCTTTCGGTCAGTCTGCGCCTGCCTGAAATGGCATCTGCGATCATCGGCGCCAGTGGTGCCGTGTCTGCCGTGGTCGGCGCCTACCTTGCGTTGTTTCCATTCCGGCGTATTGGCATGTTGCTGCCACTGGGGCTTTATCTGCAGTTTGCACGTATACCCTCGGTACTTGTCATAGGGTCATGGTTCACACTACAGTTGGTTTATTCACTGGCAGGCCCCATAACGGGGATAGTGGCCTGGTGGACCCATATGGCGGGTTTCACCCTCGGCCTGATCTTCGCGTTATTGGCCCGTGCTGCGGCCCAGGTAAGATTCACGCGCTGATGTTTTGTCAAAACTGATTTGGATTGCACATGGTTAAAACAAACAAAGACAAGATGTATCGAGTTGCCTTTCTTCACCATGGCAAGGTTTACGAGCTGTTTTGCAGCGGTGTCTGCACCAGCGGCCTGCTGGGGTTTGTGGAGCTGTCAGGTTTGGCGTTTGGAGAAAAAGACTCCCTGGTCATTGACCCGACGGAAGAGAAAATGCGTGATGAATTCGACGGTGTCGAGGTCCTGCACCTGCCCATGCATAGCGTGTTACGGGTAGAACAGGTACGGAAAAAAGGTCAGGCTGTGATCCGCGATCGTGAAAGCGGTGAAAAAGTTACCCCGTTTCCAATGCCACCAGGCAGCCGCACACGCGCCTAATTTGCTGATGCACGTGGCGTGAGCAATCTCGCACCTTTCAACAGGATCAAGGCCTGGTACATCACATAATCATCAGCAGCACTTACTTCAGAAACAAAAACCGCTACTTTGGATTCTGGTTCACTTTCCAGGTGTCGATCCAGATCTGCTTCACGCTTGCGTGTGTCGCTGTCTTCTACAACCTCCACCGGAGGAATTTCCACGTCCGGCTGAATTCCCTCAGCCTGTATTGACCGGCCCGATGGGGTGTAATATCGCGAGGTTGTCAAGCGGATGCCGGCGCCGTTACGCAAGTTGAGCACAGATTGAACCGAGCCCTTGCCAAAGGTTCTCTCGCCGACAATCAAAGCACGGCCGTGGTCCTGTAGCGCGCCTGCCAGCACCTCTGATGCCGAGGCAGAGCCACGATTGACGAGCACAACCATGGGGATATCCGGTAACCACTGACCCGGGTGAGCCAGGTATTCCAACTGGTTTTCAGCGCGTCCTTTGGTGTACACGATCAGACCATCTTCAAGGAAACCATCAGCGATCGACACGGCCGGTTTGAGTACGCCGCCGGTGTTGTTACGCAGATCCAGGACGATACCCTTTAACGAATCACCCAATTGCTCCTTCAGGTAATTAACCTGCTCTTCTAGTTCCTTATCACTTTGCCGGGTAAAATGGGTGATCTGGAAATATCCGTAGTCTCCGTCTACAGGTCGACTGAAGACGCTGGCGATACGCACATAATCGCGTACCAGGCTGTGTTCCGACACCTCCCCGTTGACATGCTCGAAACTGACTTTTACTTCTGTTCCGGCTTCGCCGCGCAAACTGCTGATCGCGGTCTGCAGGTTTTGACCACGCACACTTGCCTTGTCGATAGAGGTGATGATGTCGCCGGCGACGACGCCCGCACGGGCCGCTGCACCGTCATCCATGACCGCAACCACGTTGATGCGCCGGTCCTGGATGGCGACTTCGACACCTATTCCGCTATAACGGCCACGGGAATCGTTATCCAGCCTGCGGAAAGCATCTGCTTCCATATAAGATGAGTGTGGATCCAGTTCTGACAACATGCCGCGGATTGCTGCGGTCATCAATGTGTGATCATCCACCTCTTCAATAAAGTTGGTGCGTACCTGGTTAAATACATCGGTGAACGCACGCAAATCGTCCAGTGATAACTGGGCCCTGGAAGGCGTCTCGTTTGCGCCGGCCGTTTCATTCACCGGCGCTTCCGTGCCCATGGCCAGCGTTGAATGCAGCAATAGCAGGAAGAATAAAATCAGAATAATTCGCTTCATTGTCTTTTCTCAGCTGTTAAGAATTTATACCCTTCACCGGTCTATCCAGACAGCCGGATCCAGCGCTTTGCCGTTTTTACGAATTTCGAAATACAGACCGGCACCGTTTTGCACACTTGAACCCACCGTACTGATCGCAGCACCGGGCTCCACCCAGTCGCCCACTTCATGCAGAAGGCTTTCATTATTACCATACAGGCTCATAAAACCATCACCGTGGTCAATAATCATGAGCAGTCCATAACCCCTTAGCCAGTCAGAAAATGCAACCCGGCCATGGGCGATATTGTGCACCTCACTACCGGTTGCTGCGCTGATCAGCCAGCCCTGCCAGCTCAACCCCGCTGATCGGGCCTGACCATAAGCATATTTGACCCGGCCAGTGACCGGAACCGGCAATTTGCCCTTGAGCTCCTGTGGCCCAAGCCATTTACCCAGGTCGGTGGGGATATCGGCCAGCACATTGGACAGTTTCCCCAACAGCGCTTCGAGGTCTTTACGGTTCTGCTGTAACTCCACAAGACGGGCCTCATCCGTGTTGATCCGGCTGGATAAGCTGGCAACGATGATGCCACGATCTTGCCGCTGTTGCCTGATCTCTTCCAGAACCGCCTTTTGATTCCTTTGAACCCCATCGAGTGCTGACAGTTCCGTATTGATTCTGGATTGCATCCGATCCAGTGTCTTCAATACCTGTTTCAGTTCATGGATCTGTGCGCTCTGTGCACGACTGAAATAGTCGTAATAGGCCAGGGTCCTGGAAAATGTCGCAGGGCTGTTCTGGTTGAGTACCAGTTTGAGCCGCGATTCACGCCCAAGGCGATAAGCGGCCAGAATTTGGCTTGCCAGTATGTCTTTACGCTGGCCCAGACTGTGCAGATAATCCCCCCGCTGTTGCTGTAGACCCGCCAGTTTCTGTTCATGACCTTGCCTGGCAGCATCCAGTTTGCGTATCGCAAGGGCGTTGGTCTGGATCTCAAGATCCGCTGTTTTAAGTAAGTCTTGCTCTTCAGCATAGAGCTTTCGATTACTTTCAAGTGCTCTTTGCAGACTGCCGATTTCTGTTTTTACCCGATCGAGGCGGGTTTTTGCTTCGGCCTGGGTCAGGTTTTTATCAGCACGGGTCGACACCCAGCCCAACGCAAGCCAGCCGGCGATGCCCGCTGTGATCAATAACCTAATCGTGGCTGGATACATGGCCGGAAAGCTGCAGCAGGGAATGGCCGGTCATTTGTGCAGGAGGCGTGATCCCCAGCAGGTAGAGCATGGTGGGGGCAATGTCCTTCAACGCACCGCCGGTGACTGCCTGAGCATCACGACCGTAGTAAACAAATGGCACCGGGTTGGTTGTGTGCGCAGTATGGCTCTGGCCAGACTGCTTATCAGTCATTTGCTCAACATTTCCGTGGTCTGCGGTGATCAATAGTTCACCGTCGGCCGCCTGGATTGCCTGCAAAACGATTCCCAGGCAAGTGTCGACGGCCTCAACGGCTTCGATGGCTGCCTTGAGATTGCCGGTGTGTCCGACCATGTCCGGGTTGGCTACATTACAAATAATGACATCGAAACTGCCGCCGCGTATCGCCTTGTCCAGTTCCAGGGACAATTTTTCCACACTCATCTCAGGTTGCAGATCATAGGTGGCCACATCGGGCGATGGCACCAACAAGCGCTGTTCGCCAGGAAACGGCGATTCTTCACCTCCATTGAAGAAAAAAGTGACATGCGCGTACTTTTCGGTCTCTGCAATACGCAACTGTGTCAGGCCATTTTCCGCCAGGCTTTCGGCCAGTAAACCCTGCAGTTTTTTGCTGGGGAAGGCGATCTCTGCCGGTAGTCCCTGCAGATATTGGGTCATGCACACGTAGGCAGAAAGGCGTGGTGGTGTGCGTTGGAATCCAGTGAAATCAGCCTGGATAAATGCCCGGCTGAGCTCACGTGCACGATCCGAGCGAAAATTGATGAATATGACGGCGTCATTGTCTGCGACGCCGGTGTAGAGCCTGGATTCATCGGCATGAATAACCGTTGGGCTGACAAATTCGTCATTTTCTCCGCGCTGGTAAGCAGACTGCAACGCTGCTTCGGCCGAAGTAGCGCTAAACAAACCGTCAGCATTCACCAATGCATTCCAGGCTTTACGCACCCGGTCCCAGCGTTGGTCGCGATCCATTGCATAATAGCGACCACAAACCGTGGCAAAAGCAGCCTGCTCACACGCATCCAGGCAGCGCTGCATTTTTCTGATCGAAGACGCTGCGCTTCGGGGCGGGGTGTCTCGCCCGTCCAGAAAAGCGTGCACCATGATTTTATGCGCGCCGTTATCGGCAGCCATGCGTACCATGGCCAGGAAGTGATCTTCGTGCGAGTGCACACCGCCGGGCGATAGCAGACCCATGATATGCAGCGTGGATGCATGATCAGCGCTGGCCTGTATGGCCTTGAGCAACGCCGGATTGTCCTGCAGGCTGCCGTCCTCAACCGCCTGGCTGATGCGGCTATAGTCCTGGTAGACCACACGACCGGCACCGATGTTCATATGACCAACCTCCGAGTTGCCCATCTGGCCAGCCGGTAGTCCCACGGACTCACCCGAAGTTTCAATCGTGGTGGCGCATCCCAGCGCGTTTATCTGCTCCCAGCAGGGTGTGTTTGCCAGGCTGATGGCATTGTCAGGGGCATCCTCCCTGGCACCCCAGCCATCCAGTATCATCAGCAGCAGGGGGCCGTCCAAAGATGTTTTGTTTTCACGATCCGTCATGCAATTCCCACAACTATATTGAATTAAAACCTTGCAAATCCAAGCCTGCGCCACAACATGACAGGGGCGCGGTGACCGTGATCTGCCGGTGGCTTAATGACCGGTTTGAATGTAAGTTTTAGCAAACCGGTATGATGGTGGAGTTATTATTTCACATCAACCGGTTTGTCGCTGCGTGTAACCCGGCTGCCGTCGAATTGCGCTGTTGAAGGAGGTTTGAAGCTTGGAACAATTGATGGAGTTTGCAGGTAACCACGCAATGCTGGTGGGCGGATTCGCTGCGGTCATATTGTTACTGATCTGGACAGAGATTGGCCGGCATACGCGCGGTTACGCAGAACTGACGCCGGTGGAAGCGGTGCGCATGATCAACCAGGGCGATACCTCAGTGGTGGATATATCCGCGGCCGCAGATTTTTCCAGGGGACACCTCAGCGGAGCAAAAAATATTGCTTTATCACGAATCAACGATACTGATGCTGAAATCAACAAGATAAAATCCAAACCGGTATTGGTGGTGTGCAAAAACGGTAATACCGCGCACCAGGCTGCAGCCCAATTGGTCAAACTGGGTGCCGCTAACGTAGCTGTCCTCAAGGGCGGAATCACACAATGGCAGGCGGACCAGTTTCCGCTGGCAAATAAGTAATTATCCATCTGCTGACCCGGAATTCTGGTCATACAGAGGGTGAAATGAGATAATTTTCTTTTAGTTCATTCAATCTATAAGAGAACCACAAGCATGGCAGACGAACAGACCACGGATACAGCTGCAGAAGAAAAGCAGCAACCGGCACAATTTCAGCTCCAGAAAATATATATGAAAGACGTTTCTTTTGAGCTCCCCAATGCACCACAGATTTTCCAGGACGATGGCCAGGTTGAGATAAAAATGAACCTTGCCCAAAGAGTTGAAAACCTGGCCGATGGCGTTCACGAAGTGGTGTTGACGGTCACCGTAACCGCTAATCTGGGTGAAAAAACAGCCTACCTGGCTGAGGTCCAGCAGGCTGGAATTTTTGCAATTTCAGGTCTGAACGAACAGGCGACACATGCAGCAGTAAACACACTGTGTCCACATACCCTGTTCCCGTATGCACGGCGGGTGATCACCGGCATGGTTGCCGATGGTGGCTTCCCGCCATTGGTATTGCAGCCGATCAATTTTGATCAGATCTATGCACAACGAATGCAGGAAGCAAAGGCGCAGTCCAATGACGCCAAAGACATGGAAGTTCAGGGAAACGCTTGATCTGACCCGTCGATGACTGCACAAGCGCCAGTGATTGCAGTGCTGGGTGCCGGTTCCTGGGGAACCGCCCTGGCCTTGCAACTGGACCGTAGCGGCACCTGCACCATCCTGTGGGGTCGCGATGCAGAACTGATTTCACGAATCCGTTCGACCCGCCGCAATCATCGTTACCTGCCTGAGATTGAAATACCGGCATCTATCAGCCTCGAATCCGACCTGATTGCGGCAGTAACAGCCGCAGATCACGTCTTGCTGGCAATACCCAGTCATGCCTTCGCCGCTACGATCAAGGCCATTCGCGAGGCGCTGGTGCCAGGGCAGGGTGTAGCCTGGGCCTGTAAAGGCTTTGAGCCGGGTAGTGGTCGCCTGCTACACCAGGTCGCTGCTGGTTTACTGCCGCAAGACACGCCACTTGCGATCGTAACCGGACCCTCGTTCGCAAAGGAGGTCGCGAAGGACCTGCCTACTGCAGTCACCGTGGCCGGCTCTGACAGCGACTTTACCAGCACCATGGCAGCCGCGTTGCACGGTGGCCGTTTCCGTGCGTATACCAGTGATGACATCATCGGCGCGGAGTTTGGCGGTGCGGTTAAAAACGTCTTGGCAGTGGCGACCGGTATTTGTGATGGCATGAAACTGGGTGACAATGCGCGGGCAGCACTGATTACGCGTGGCCTGGCAGAGATGATGCGACTGGGTGTGGTGTTAAACGCAAAGCCCGAGACCCTGATGGGTCTGGCCGGCGCCGGTGATCTCATCCTGACCTGTACCGGGGATCTTTCACGTAACCGGCAACTGGGGCTGTTGTTAGGTCGTGGTATAGCCCTTGAGCAGGCGCTGGAAGAGATCGGCCAGGTGATCGAGGGGGTCAACAGCGCGGCAGAGGTACAACGTCTTGCCAGTCAGCATGAGGTATATATGCCGATCTCAGAACAGGTCAACGGCATCATTCACCATGGCTGGGATCCGGTAGAAGGAGTGGTTCGATTGCTGGCCAGCGAACAGAAAGCAGAACACATTGGTTAATCCTCGTTAACCCGGACATTTCACCAAGGATCCGGGATTTGCGCTGTAGCTGGCGAAACAGTTTGGTGAATCGTTCGAACAATCATAGCGATAGCTATGGTTTGAGAAGGTTTTGCCGAAATGTGAAGCCAGATGCTGTGCAAAACCGGATAGGACAAACTGTAACCAACAGAAACAAGATAAAATGCTCTTACTTAATTGAATCAGTGCCATTATTCTCATTGTACTGTCCGCCTTGGTGAAATGTTCGGGCTAAACCCCAGCTGCCGCCAGGCTTCATACAGACCAATTGCCACGGTATTGGACAGGTTCAGGCTGCGTGACGTTTCCACCATCGGCAGACGCAGACAGTAGTCGGTGCCCAGATTTTTCAGTAAAGAGGTTGGCAAACCACGGGTTTCGGGCCCGAATAGCAGCCCGTCATCAGGCTTAAAGCCGGCCTGGTCATAGCGTCGCCCGGCATGGGTGCTGAAAGCCCAGATTCTCATATCAGGGTAGATAGCTTTGAATTCTTCCCAATTTACATATTGCTGCACACGCGCCAGTTCAGTGTAGTCCAGCCCGGCCCGTTTGACCCGTTGGCTATCCAGCTGAAATCCGAGTGGCCCAACCAGGTGCAGACTGGCGCCGGTATTGGCGCACAAGCGGATGATATTACCGGTATTGGGGGGGATCTCCGGTTGGTAAAGAATGATATGCAAAGCCATAAGATACCGGTCCTGAATTTTCTGGCGCAATAAGAAAACCCCGCCTGGCATTAAACCAGGCAGGGTTTTAATTATAACGTTTTATCGGTTAGATCAAGCTTAGTCCTGGGTGTCTATATGCTTTTTGATCATGATGATCCGGTGTCCTTCTCCATCACCATTGGCGTGTAGTTCATGCAGGGCCTCCAGATCCATATCTTCCCCAGCAGAGAACCACAGCATTTCTTCAGTGCAATTGGTCTCTTCATCGTCGTCGGTACATGACAGCTCGATTTCTTTATGAACGAATACAGTATGTCCGTCCTCAGTGAACCAGCTGGCACCTGCCGCGTCGTCACCCGCCATGAAAAACACGTTTTCGTCGCACGCTTCATCGCTGTCACAGATGATTTCTATGTGCTTTGTGATGGCGTGAGCTTCGTGCAAGCCATCCGCGGCGAAATTCAAGTCCAGCAATTCGCCATCTACATAAATTTCAACACCAT
>Ga0114949_10003231_pt1 | contig 10322 bp, 8 predicted proteins | sample N074metaG_FD_83505 | JGI IMG/M metagenome (GOLD analysis project Ga0114949, IMG submission 83505) | Deep subsurface microbial communities from Kermadec Trench to uncover new lineages of life (NeLLi) - N074 metaG | ecosystem: Environmental > Aquatic > Marine > Ocean trench > Sediment | place... | reverse complement strand
GGCGGCTTCAGTATTCGCGGTACCGACCCGATGCGGTTGTCTTTCGATCCGGAGACCATCGATGCCTTCGAGATCGGCTCCAAGAACGATTTTCTGGACAATCGCCTGCGAGTAAACGTGACTGCGTTCTATATGGAACTGGAAGACCAGCAGTTCAGTTCCATCATCAATACGACCGCACTTCCAGGAACCAACACCTTGATCCTGAATGCCGAGGGCACGACTTCTTATGGGGCGGAGCTGGAGATCGTTGCATCCATCTCCGAAAACTTTACGCTCATAGTTATTGGGGGGTATGAGGATGTGGAGAGCGATGACACCAGCTTCAGCTGCCTCGATCGACCTGTCCCAGACTTCGGCAGGGGGTGTGATCCGATAGCCAATCCGGAGATGTTCCCTGGCGGACAACCAATCAACATCGAAACCGAAGGTGGCATCACCACATTTACCCCGAAATGGAACTATGCCCTCACGGGAATCTACGATCGCCAGATGGGACCGGGTCATTTCTCGGCCAGTATCAGTGTCAAGGCAACGGCCAAGGTGGCTATTGCCACAGATCAGACGGGCGCGCTCTTTTACGAACCCGCCTATGAACTCTGGGATGCTCGGTTGGCCTACGATTGGCCGCTCGCGAATGACGATGTTCTGGTCATCGAATTGATTGGTAAAAATCTCACCGACGAGGAATATCGACAGCAGCGCCTGTTCCTCGGCAACGGCCTCTTCCAGGGTTGGGGGCCGCCGCGCACCGTGGCGCTGTCGGTCTCCTTTACGCACTGAGCCGACTGCGCGATAAACCATCGAAAAGCCGACATCGTGTCGGCTTTTCCTTTTACGATGGGATATCCAGGGTAATCCTTGGCAAGTAGACTCGATCACTCAATCAGCACTTGATGGCCTTTGATCATGAAACATGAAGCCCCACCCGAATCGTTGGTTATCTACGAAAAACCAACGGAAAGAATTGCCCGCCTGACGCTGAACCGACCCGAACGAGCAAACGCCCAGAACTACCGTCTGCTTTATGATCTGAATGCCGCGTACGATCGTGCGGTTGCGGACGATGATGTTCGGGTAATCGTGCTGGCCGCGGCCGGAAAACACTTTTCTTCAGGACACGATCTAAGCGGTATGGATGATGTTTCCCTGGCCGATGTCGGCATCGCGGCACAAGGGGGGTTCGAATTACCGGGTATGGAAGGCCATTGGGCGAGGGAAGAGGAAGTTTATTTCGGCTTGTGCTGGCGTTGGCGCAACATTCCCAAGGCCACGATCGCCGAAGTGCAGGGCAAGGTCATCGCGGGCGGTTTGATGCTCATGTGGCCATGTGATCTGGTGGTGGCGAGTGAAGATGCGACCTTTCAGGATCCGGTGGTTGCATTTGGCGTGAATGGTGTCGAGTATTTCGCCCACCCCTGGGAGATGGGCGTACGCAAAGCCAAAGAGTTGTTGTTTACCGGTCGGGCAATCACTGCACAGGTCGCCAAGGAGCTTGGCATGGTAAACCGAGTCGTGCCGCGGGAGTCGTTGACCGAAGAAACCATGTCACTTGCAGCGGAGATCGCCCAGCAACCGATGATGGGGATCAAGACCGCGAAAGAGTCGGTCAATCAGATGCAGAATGAGCAGGGATTTTACAACGCGCTACGCAGTGCCATGACATTGCAGCAGTTCGGACATGCACAGAACCATATCGTGCACGGATCTTCGGTCGATCCCAGCGGAATGAACATCGTGCGTGAGCTTGCTAAGAAACCGCCACTGGATGAGTAACGGGAACCGAGCGCAGCGTTCGCACTAACCCCGATAAGCCGAGTTCGGAATCGGGCTTCCTTGCGGGGCAGGGTTGTGTTGATTACAATCAAGCCTGACTGTTTTTGGGGGTGGGAAATGGCGCAGTTGAGGCATCCCATATCCGGGGCGATGTACACCCTCGTCGAGGGTGGCCTGGTGGAGGTCGACAACAACGGTCTCAAAGGTCTTTTTGATGCCGAAGGACGCCACCACTCGGGTGAACTCACCCACGCCGATCCCCACATGCTGGTGTGGTTGGCTGGCCCCCAGCTACCCGCAGATGACCCGAAGGCGCAGAAAGGCCAGCGCAACTGGGCGGAGGATTAAACGGTGTCAGAACAAGCAGTTAGCGGCAATCGTTCCGGAGGGATCAGCTACCAGGAACTCATCGCTAATGACCCGATTGCGCCGCCCGCGGTGTTAACCCTGGAAAATCCGCTGAAAGACGTGCCCATCACATCGGTACCTGTCAGCCGCTATACCTCGAGAGAATTCTACGAGTTGGAGATGGAGCGGTTATGGCCGCGCGTCTGGCAGATGGCCTGTCGCGAGGAAGAGATTCCCGCAGTCGGCGATTACCTGATCTACGAAATCGGCCAGTTCTCGATTATCGTGGTACGGACCGCTGATGGCCTCAAAGCTCATCACAATGTGTGCCGTCATCGCGGGCGCCGTTTATGTGACTTCGATGGGCACGCGGCAAACTTCATCTGCCCCTTTCACGGATTCAGCTGGAACATCGACGGCACGTTGCGTGGTGTCACCTCCGAGTGGGATTTCCCCCATATCGACCAGAACAACTTCACCCTCAGCCCCGTGAGATGCGAAGCCTGGGGTGGCTGGGTGTTCGTGAACATGGATCAGAATGCCGAACCGTTAGCGAAATTTCTCGGTGATCTGCCTGATCATTTTTCCATATGGGCTCCCGAAGATCGCTACATTGAGGCTCACGTTGCGAAAGTGATGGGCTGTAACTGGAAGGTATGCCAGGAAGCTTTCATGGAAGCCTTTCATGTGATTGCCACGCACCCGCAAATTCTGACGGGCATTGGAGACGAGAACTCTCAATACGATGCGTGGGGCAATTTTTCCCGAGCGATCACGCCGAATGCTACACCGAGCCCCCATCTACGCTGGAGTCCAACGGAGCAGAATCTGTTTGATGCAGTGACCATGCGCGAACTCGACAAAGAACCTACGGCAATTGTCCCGGAGGGGACTACGGCTCGTGCAATGCTGGCCGAAGCCTCCCGAACGGGACTGCAAAACATCCTCGGGGAAGATAAAATCGTCTCGGACGCGGAAATATCAGACAGTATCTATTACACACTTTTTCCAAATTTCCATCCATGGGGCGGCTACAACCGCATCACCTATCGCTTCCGACCCTTTGAGAACCGCCACGATAAATCTCTCATGGAGTGCTACTACATGAGCCCGTTTGCCGGTGAGCGGCCAGATCCGGCACCCATTCACCTCCTTCAAGAAGACGAGCCCTGGACCAATGCACCCGAACTCGGAATGCTGGCAAAGGTATTTACTCAAGATACCTTCAACCTGCCCAAAGTCCAGAAAGGCCTAGCTGCCGCGCAATACGACGAGATCATGCTGGCCAACTACCAGGAAACGAAGATCCGCCATTTTCACCATCTGCTGTCTAAGTGGGTGAACGGCTGATTGCGGCGTGTGGAACATCCGTAACATTGGGAGCTCTACCCATTAACCTCGCGGATCCAGTTTCGTGATTTCGAGCGTGCAGTAGTACAGGGTTCGTGTCGGATGGACTATCGTTTTACCCAGGACCAGATTGCCATCAAGGATCTCGCCGAGCGCTTCACCGCCGAGCAGATCACGCCCAATGCGGCAACCTGGGATGCCGAACACTTTTTTCCACGCGAGGCCATCAAGCGCGCTGCCGCGCTTGGATTCGGTGCAATCTATCTGGATGAATCTCTTGGTGGGATCGGGCTAAAGCGCATCGATGCAGCCATCATTTTCGAAGCGATAGCCTACGGTTGCCCATCGACATCGGCGTTCATTTCCATTCACAACATGGCTAGCTGGATGATCGCGACGTTTGGCGGCGATGCCGTGAGGAAGAAGTACCTGCCTGAACTGGTGAGTATGGAGAACATCGCAAGCTACGCGCTCACGGAACCCGATTCCGGTTCTGACGCCGCCGGGCTGAAAGCGAAAGCCAAACGAATGTCCGACCACTATCTGGTCAACGGCAGCAAAGCGTTCATCTCGGGGGCCGGTGAGAACGAAGTTTATGTCTGCATGTTGCGCACCGGGGATCAGAGCCACCGAGGGATCAGCTGCCTGGTCATCGACAAGGATATGCCTGGGGTAAGCTTCGGCGCCCAGGAGCGCAAACTCGGTTGGCATTCTCAACCCACCGCCACGGTGATTTTCGAGGATGTCCAGGTTCCCCTGGAAAATCTGGTGGGGGATGAAGGCCAGGGATTTGCCATTGCCATGTCTGGCCTCGACGGTGGGCGTTTGAATATCGGCGCGTGTTCGATCGGTGGCGCGCAGCGCTGCCTCGATGAAGCGGTAGACTACGTCAAACAGCGCAAACAATTTGGCCAGGCAATAGCCGAATTCCAGAATACTCAGTTCATGCTCGCCGACATGGCAACGGAACTTGCGGCATCAAGAACGCTACTCCATGTGGCTGCACAGAAAGTCGACGACGACGCTGCGGACAAAACGGCCTTTGCTGCGATGGCAAAACTCAAAGCCACCGAAGCGGGATCGAAGATTGCCAACGATTCTCTGCAACTCCATGGTGGATACGGCTATCTGATGGACTACCCCGTCGAACGGTTTGTCAGGGACCTGCGTGCGCACGAGATCCTCGAGGGAACCAGCCAGATCATGCGAATGGTGATCGGCAGGGAACTGATCTCATGAGCCGCGCTCACCAGACCTTCTGAACGTTTGCGAAATAACGCTACTCGGCTACGATCCCGGCGGTAACCGAAATGGTATTGTCTACTCGCATCGCCGTACCACTGACGAACTTCGATTCATCGCTAGCCAGATACAACACCATGTAGGCGATGTCGTTGGGTTCGCCAATCTTGCTGCGGCCCGTCCCCGCCGCGCTCAGGGGTAAGAGATCGGCCGCTGCCATCTTATCCGGCATGCTGGCGACCATGGGGGTGGCGATGCCGGATGGATGTACCGAGTTTAACCGCACACCGTTTTTGGACTGGGCGCAGTACACGGCTGCCGCCCGCGTCAACGCCTCGACCGCCCCTTTTGCCGCACAGTAGGCCGCAACGTACGCTTCCCCCTGCAGGGATGCGATCGAACCCATATTGATGATCGAACCGCCACCGCTGTCTGCGATCCGCGGAATCCCATATTTGCAGCCGAAGAATGTGCCATCGGCGCTGACCGCGTTGACTCGGCGCCATTCATCCGCAGTACAGGTCACCACGTTGCCAGCCTCGACAATCCCCGCGTTGTTGACAAGAACATGCAAGCCACCAAAACGCTCTACCGTTGCTGCGATAACTGCCTGCCAGTTATCCTCGTCCGTGACATCCAGGCGCATGAACACCGCGCCGTCCCCCAGTTCCTTTGCCAGTGTTTGGCCCTTAACTTCATCGATGTCGGCCACCACGACTTTTGCGCCATGTGCGGCCAGCAGTCGGCAATCCGCCTCACCGAGACCTTTGGCGCCGCCCGTCACAATGGCTATTTTTCCTTCGACTCGCCCTGGGTGACTCACGGCCCACCTCCCCATAAAAACCCGATAGGGTCAGTTGAGTCGGCGCCGCTGTCAATACATTAGCTTTCCCAGCGAGCCAGATGCCGTCGCGACTTCTCGGCGACTCTGCCATCATTGTCTGTCAGCAATAAGAAATTTAGAATAATGCCCATGTCGATCCGAATTGATCCAGCCAGCGGTTTAAAAATCTTCAACACCCGCGCGGCCAAAGCAACGGACAAGATTGCCGGGAAGGGTTACTCAGTGGTGACGGATGAATCGCTGAAAACGCTTCCACCACCTCCCCCGGGGGCAGTGTTCAACGCCGAGGAGCAAGCAAAGTATCGCGAGTTCAAAGAGGCGAGAAGGGGAGCCGCCGACTACATGGCCCTGGAAGGCGAGTTCGGTAAATATCTGGAAGACGTGTACTCGACGGACCCGGTGGCAAGGGAGGCGCTGAGCGACGAATGCGAAATTCTGGTGGTTGGCGCGGGTTTCGCGGGTCTTTTGTTATGGTACAAGCTGCGCGAAGCGGGATTTCTCGACGTGCGATTCTGCGAGAAAGGCGGCGATGTCGGTGGCACCTGGTATTGGAATCGATATCCGGGAATCGCCTGCGATGTCGAATCCTACAGCTATCTTCCGCTGCTGGAGGAGATGGGCTACATACCGACGATGAAGTTTGCGGGCGGATTCGAAATCATGGAGTACTGCCAGAACATGGCGGAGAAATATGGTTTCTACCACCACTGCCTGTTTCATACCACCGTCGAAAAGACCGAATGGGATGAAACCACTGGACGGTGGACGGTCCACACAGATCGCGGCGACAGCATGCGCGCCAGGTTCGTGATCCTCGCAAACGGCATATTGACGACCCCGAAACTGGCAAGAATCGAAGGCATGCAATCCTTCAAGGGCGACGCATTCCACACCTCCCGGTGGGACTACAACGTCGACTTGAACGGAAAAACGGTAGGCATCATCGGCACCGGCGCGACCGCCATCCAGGTTGTTCCCGAGCTCGCCAAGATCGTGAAGGAACTTTTTGTCTTTCAACGCACGCCGTCCTCCATTGACGTGCGCGATCAGCGTGAGACAACGGCCGAAGAGATTGAAACCTGGACTAAGGAGCCGGGCTGGGCAAAAGCCAGACGGGCGAGGTTCGCCAGAATTTCGGCGGGTCGCACCGCGATGAAAGCGAACGACGACTATTTAGCCGGTAAAGTCGCAGATTTCAAAGTGCGCAAAAAGCACGCGAGGGAACTGTCGCCGGAGGAGTTGATCGAGAAGCAGCTGGGCACCAATTTTCGCATCATGGAACAGATTCGCGCGCGGGTGGACGCCATCGTCGAGGATCCCGAAACTGCCGCAGCGCTGAAACCATACTACCCCTATGGCTGCAAACGACCGACGTTTCACGATGAGTATCTACCGGTGTTCAACATGCCCCATGTCACCCTCGTTGATACCGCGCCGCGCGGCGTAGCCAAAATCAACGAGAATGGCGTTGTGCATGAGGGCCGGGAATATCCGTTGGATGTGCTGATTTACGCAACAGGATTCCAGTGGATGGCAACATCGACGTTCAACATGATCAAGGGCCGTGGCGGGCAATCGTTACAGGAGAAGTGGCAGTCGGAGGGAACAAAAACGTTTCTTGGCCTGCACAGCAACGGGTTTCCGAATCTGTTTATCGTCTCAGGTCCCCAGGGCGGCGGCGGCAGTTTCAATTTCACCAACGCTATCGAGGAGCATGGCGACTATATCGTGTGGATGCTGAAAACCATGAGAGACCGAGCTTTTAACGTCGTCGACGTCAAGAAAGAACAGGAAGACGAATATGCGGAACACTGCCGTGTTGCAGACATAAACACGCGCCCCCTGCGGGATTGTATTTCTTATTACAACGGCCATGGAGACGCGGAGCCTGGAAGCCTGGCGTATTATGGTGGAGGTCGATGGCACAAATTTCGCATCGCGGCGCAAGAAACTCTTGATCCGTACGTGTTTGACCCTTTGCCCGGTAACTCGGCGGAAACAACCTCGTAATTATGGTGTTGCGACGAAGATAGTCGTTGATCAATTCGATATTTTTCTGAACGTTTCTGTTGTGAGGATAAATCAACAGTACTGCTTCGAACGCGGATTTAGCTTCGACGTATTGCTGTTGCGCTAAATACACGAGACCGAGACCCGATAGCGCACCAAAGTGGCGAGGTTCCAGCTCCAGGGTTTTTTCGATGTCTCTCGCGGACGCCGCGTATTCTCGCAGTAGATAAAGCAGCGTTGCGCGTCTGTTCCAGCCTTCGGCAAAATCCGGAACCTCTTCCACAAGGCGATTGAATATCAACAACGCCTTGCCGGGATTCGTTTCCATCGCAGCCGTGCCTTCTGCCAGGCGTTCTTGCGTGTGCTCGTCGTCGTGTTGAAACCAGATCTCCCAGATCTTGTCCTCAGCTCCGTAGGCAAGTTCCGGGTTGTCGGTTTGCTGAATGATGCGGAACAGTTCATCCAGTCGGGCGTCGTTTTGGTCGGCGTTGGATACACTGGACAGAATCAGCACCAGAAGGCTGGCGGTCAGGCATGTTTTGGTGATTGTCATTGTTTCACCCATAAGATGTGTTGTTGGTCCGTTGCGTGTCGTGGACCACGTCAGTCGTATATCACCAGGCAGCGCACTTCGATGCTCCAGCGGTCGGGCGCATCGGCGGGTGTATCCGGGTCGGCAAATGCGCTGTGGAAGCTGAATGTGCAGGGTGCCTGGTCGTTGCTTGAATCGCCTGAGCGCCCCTTCGAACGAGCGAGGGGCCCCGCCGAATCCCATTGTTTAATCAACAGCGCCTCGTCGCGGGTCATACCCGGGTAGTAATACATTGTGTGGCGAGCCGAGTACTTGGCGAAATAGTTTTCACCAATGCGGTTGGGGTAGTGGATTTCGAAAACCACCAGATCTTCCGGCAATACTGACTGGCTGTCACACAAGGCGAGCGGATGGGTGGCTACCGGTTCGGTATCGATATTTCGCCAGACGTTGATGAAGGCAAACCGGCCTCCATCGGCCAAAGCCTGGTTTGCATCCGGTAAAGAGATGAGGCTCTTGCCTTCATCCAACACCCCTGACAGCGTATCGTTGCCGCTTGGTACATCCGCCAACTGGTTCAATCGCTCAGGTGCTGCCCGCAGCGTGTAGTCACCGTGCACCAGGTGCGCGGGTCCTTGTACGTCCTGCCCGCCGGCTATCCGCTGCTTGTTCTTTTTTCCGCTGGCGGAGCGAACGTTGTGATCGAATGCGTAGGCGCGGGCGCCGGTCGCTTGTGCAACGATGCTGGCGCATTGACCGTAATAATCCTCGACCACCTGGGTATGATTCTTGAAGTCGAGCGTGTCACGCGCAAGTGGACGAAACAGAAGTTCGAAACCGTTCTTGTCGCAGGTTGGTCGAGTGTCTGAACCCATCAGCCGCGCGTTCCGCACAGCCAGGGTATGCGCTTCGAGATCAATTCCGTCGCTATGGGTCGTGTTACCGTCGGGATCTCTGGTGATCATCACCTGCCCGTTGCGTAACAGCGAAGACCGGGTAGCAGCAGACAGGTAGTTGAACACGCCTTCGCAGGTTTCGGCGCCGAGACCGTTGACGTTGGTATTCACTCGTTGCCTCCCGGTGGGCTTGTGAACCGGCGAACTGACGCCCGATCACTGGAAGTTCAATGACGCGACAATAATAGCAAACCCGGTGGTGATACAACGGATTGATAAAAACGGTACCCTGCGAAGCGGGAACACGCGTCTACCGACTGGGGTCAATTTCGACTATTCAAATATAGGGAAGGAACATGCTGAAATTACACTTTGCGCCCAATTCGCGCGCAGGGCGAATCGTCTGGTTGCTCGAGGAACTCGGGTTGCCTCATGAGATCAACAAGATGGCTTTTCATCCCAAGGATCTCAAATCGGACGAACATCGCTCGCGTCATCCGCTCGGCCGGGTACCCGTTCTCGAAGATGGTGAGGTGAGCATCTATGAGTCGGGGGCAATCGTCGAGTACATCCTGGAACGTCATGAAAATGGTGGCCTGAAGCCTGCGGTCGAGGCTCCCGAGTATCCGCAGTACCTCCAGTGGTTCCACTATTGTGAGGGCATGGTCATGCCGCCGGTCAACACCATTGTCGTGCAGACTATCCTGTTGCCGCCCGAGCGACGAGACGAAACCGTGCTCGGTCAGGCGCAACGTCTGCTGACCAAGGCGTTGGCCCCGGTGGACGCGACCCTCGAGGGCAAGGACTACCTGATCGGCGACTTTTCCGCGGCGGACGTCATGCTGGGTCATGCCTGTTTCATGAGCAATCGGCTCGGCTGCGTGCCCGATGAACTGGTGAATTTGAAAGCCTATGTAGACCGCATCGAAGCAAGGCCGGCGTTTCAGGTCGCGATTCAAATGAACTAGATTTACTGAAGTCGAATCGTGCAACCCACTACTGTCGAAGTGCATCCGAGGTTCGCGATTGGCGAGGTGAGCCCATTGGTTTTCGGAGGCTTCCTCGAACACATGGGGCGATGTGTTTATGAAGGTGTTTACGAACCGGACAGTAAACACGCGGATGAAGAAGGGTTTCGCGAAGATGTGCTGACAGCTCTGGGAGAGTTGCAGATGACCATTGTGCGTTATCCCGGCGGGAACTTCGCGTCCGGCTATCATTGGCGCGATGGCGTGGGTCCCGCAGGCGAACGCCCCGTAGTCAAGGATCTCGCCTGGCAAAGCCTCGAGTCGAATCAGTTTGGTACCGATGAGTTCATCAAGTT
>Ga0114949_10003229_pt1 | contig 10324 bp, 7 predicted proteins | sample N074metaG_FD_83505 | JGI IMG/M metagenome (GOLD analysis project Ga0114949, IMG submission 83505) | Deep subsurface microbial communities from Kermadec Trench to uncover new lineages of life (NeLLi) - N074 metaG | ecosystem: Environmental > Aquatic > Marine > Ocean trench > Sediment | place... | reverse complement strand
TTCACCGTCGGCATACCGGCAGAAACCGGTACAGGTATCTGGATCAAGTCGCTGTTCAATCTGGACGCGGCTGCCGGACGCACCATCCGCGTCCGCTACGTCTGGTCGGATATCCAGATCGGAGTCGGATTCATCTGGTCCGACCTGTTCGGGAACGACCTGGGCAATGCGACCCGCGGCTGGATCCTCGATGACATGGCCGTCTCCGGCCTGGTGGATGCTCCCATCGTGCTGGCGGTTGATAACCGGCCTTCACCGGACCCGGAGGACCTTGCCTGCCCGGAGGATCCGGATCCGTCCACACCTGCCAATGAGTTGGCTTGTGGCACTGTTACCGCTGTAGCCAGCAGCGATCTCGCCATCCCGGTTTCCGGCTCTACCGTGACCCTGGATGCCGCAGCATCGTCGGCTGACTCCTGCGTCAACGGTCACCTCGAGTACCAGTGGCGCATCGGTGGATCCATCGTGCAGGATTACTCGACCAATCCGAGTTTCCTCGATGCTCCGCTGCTGACCACCCAGTACACCGTGACGGTCCGTTGCTCCACTGACCCGGAGTGCCTCGACACAGACAACGTGGTGGCCGAAGTGCTCGATCAGCGGGAAGCCTCCGGCGTCCCGGATGAGCTCATGTTCGTCGACCCGGCCTCGGTGGGCACAGGCACCACGACGTACGTGGCCAGTGAGCCGGCGATAGGCGGTTGCAGCAGCATGAGCATGACCAGCAACGACCTGCTGGGCGCCGGTGGCGAGTTGCGCCAGGCGTCTCCAACAGACCGTTCTGGCACTGCTCTCAGTGCGGCCCTGCGGGCCGACCTCTGCGACGCAGGGGCCATGGCGGGTATCGGTGGAGGACAGTTCTCCTTCAGCACGCCCACCGCAACGTCTGCCGGCGAGATCAACGGCTACCTGGCCGTTGGTACCTGCCAGGGCATCCAGGGTACCTTGGGACGCCTCAAACCGCTCAACCCCGAGTTGGAGGTTGGTCGCGGCGGTGTCCCAAGTGGACTTCCTGTCTGCCCGTAGAGCAGGACACGTCGTTTAAGCACCGCATTTGACGCGGGGCCGGGAAACCGGCCCCGCTTTTTTTTGCGCGGCGGCGGGTTGCGGTCTCGATGAAGGCGGGCGCGTGCGGCCCCGGTGGACAGGGCGAAGGCGGGCGCGGATAGCTCCTCGTGGCGCGCATGTCAGTGGTTTCCTGCGGCAGAGATCGTCCGGAGGGGAACCGCCTAGGAAAACAGTGCCTTGGGCGGCGCGCCCCCCTGCAGGTGGCGCACGGCACGACGGGTGAGGCGGCGCCCGCGGGGAGTCCGCTCCAGGAAGCCGATCTGCAGCAGGTACGGCTCATGGACCTCCTCGATGGTATCCTTCTCCTCGCCCAGGGCCGCGGCCATGGTTCCCAGGCCGACCGGACCTCCCCCGAATGTCTTCCAGATGAGAGTCAGGAGGCGCCGGTCCAGGGCATCAAGACCCAGGCAGTCGACGCCGAGGCGCTCCATGGCCCGCGCGGCCAGCTCCCGGTGGATGCGGCCATCACCATCCACCTCCGCGAAGTCTCGCACTCTGCGCAGGAGGCGGTTGGCGATGCGCGGAGTACCCCGCGCGCGTCGGGCAATCTCGCCACACCCTTCCTCCTCGGTTTCCAGTTGCAGCAGGTGGGCCGAGCGAGCCACGATGGTCGCCAGGTCCTCCTTGGGGTAGAACTCAAGGGTATGGATGATCCCGAAGCGTGAGCGCAGAGGCGCCGTCAGCAGGCCCAGGCGTGTCGTTGCTCCCACCAGCGTGAAAGGCTTCAGGTCCAGGCGCACGCTGCGGGCAGCAGGGCCCTGGCCAATCATGATATCCAGGCAGAAATCTTCCATGGCGGGATAAAGGATCTCCTCCACGGCTGGGCTCAAACGATGGATTTCATCGATGAAGAGAACGTCGCCTTCTTCCAGATTGGTGAGAAGGGCGGCGAGATCACCGGCCCGCTCCACCACGGGGCCGGAGGTGGGACGAAATCCGGCACCCATCTCCCGCGCCAGGATCTGGGCGAGAGTGGTCTTGCCCAGGCCCGGGGGTCCGGCCAGAAGCACGTGATCCAGGATTTCCCCGCGACCCCGGGCAGCCTGCAGGAAAACCTGCAGGTTGTCGACAACACTCCCCTGGCCGACAAAATCAGTCAATCTCAGGGGACGTAACCCGATCTCCAGGCCATCCTCACCGGGCGTGCTGCTGGCGGAAACCAGGTCATCAGGTCGTTGCGGGTCCACTTGGTTCATCCTCTCACAGGGCTTTGCGGCCGCCCAGTTGCTGGAGGGACCGGCGCAGAATCTCCTCTACAGCCTGCCGCTCCGGCCCGGCGGCAAGAACGTCATCCAGTGCCCTGTTGACCACGCTCTCCTTGTAGCCCAGGCTCAATAGAGCCAGGCGCGCATCTTCCCGGGAATCACCGGGCGGCGAGCCAGCGGCGGACAAGCCCGCAGCTTCCGTGCCCAGGGCGTTCAGCTTATCGCTCAATTCGGTCACGATACGTTCCGCGGTTTTCTTGCCCACGCCCGGCAGGGCCACCAGGCGACTTAGATCCCGCCGCTGTATGGCATCCACCAGCGGCTCGACCGGAATCTGGGAGAGAATGCCCAGAGCCATCTTCGGCCCGATACCCGACACGTTCTGCAGCAGCCGAAACATCCGCCGCTCCCTGCGTTCCAGAAACCCGTAGAGAGTTATCTCCGACTCGCGCACATGGGTATGGACAGCCAGTTCCACCGGCCCCGCCGCCGGCAGGGCCGCGTAGGTATTGAGCGAGATGAGCACCTCATAGCCGACACCTGCCACATCGATGACCAGGCGTCCCGGGGCCCGCTCCACCGCTTCCCCCACGAGACGGCCGATCATGGGTTCCGCCCTCTTCCGGACCAGTTGCCCTTGCCACTCCCGCTCGCGCTCACCGCCGCCACGATCCGGTTCTGCCGGAGATGGGCGGCATGACAGAGAGCCACCGCCAGGGCATCGCTGGCATCATGGCCGATCTCGGCCGGGGCACCGGGCAGCAGGCGGGCCACCATCCAGGCCACGCGCATCTTATCCGCGGCGCCGACGCCGACAACGGTCTTCTTCACCGATGCCGGCGAATATTCAGACACTGGCACTCCGGCCTGCACTGCGGCCAGGATCAGGACACCACGGGCGTGGGCAAGTTTGAGTACTGAGCGAACATTGGCGGCATGGAATATGTCCTCCACAGCCACCATATCAGGAGTCAGGCGGGCCATGAGCTCGCTCACCCCCTGGTGAAGGAACTGCAGGCGTTGTGGGAGCTCGGCCCGGCCCGGGGGCGAGAGAATGCCGGACTCCAGATAGATCAGGCTGCTGCCGGCTTTCTCGATGAAACCGTAACCGGTATGGCGAGAGCCCGGATCAAGACCGAGGATACGCGCTGCGGGGGCGCCCGGCCGGGTCACGTCAATCCTGAGCCGGGTCGGTTTCCTCGAGTTCCATGTTCCCCCAGACTCTCTGGATATCGTCATGGTCATCGAGCGCCTCCAGCAGGCGAATCAACTGGTCCGCTTTCCTGCCCGAAACCTTGACTGTCGTGCTTGGGATACGGGAGATCCGGGCAACCTTGAGGGTCATGCCGGCATCGGTGATGGCTTTGCTCACCGCCTCAAAAGCATCCACCGGCGTGTAGACTTCAAAGACGCCATCCACCTCCTCGATATCTTCGGCGCCGGCTTCAAGGGCAACATCCATGATCTGCTCCTCGCCGGCCGTGGCGGCATCGACCTCCAGGTAGCCCTTCTTCTCGAAAATCCACGCCACCGAGTTGGGAGAACCCAGATTGCCGCCGTTCTTGGCGAGAAGGTGGCGAATTTCAGGCGTTGTGCGGTTGGGGTTGTCGGTCAGCACCTCCATGAGAAGAGCCACGCCCTCGGGGCCATAGGCCTCATAGGTGATCTCCTCATAGGTCACACCCGGCAATTCACCCGTGCCACGCTGGATGGCGCGCTTGACGTTGTCCAGAGGCATGTTGATGGCCTTGGCGGACATGACGGCGCTGCGCAGACGTGGGTTGCCGCCAGGATCTCCGCCACCGGACCGGGCGGCAACGGTGATCTCCCGGATCACACGGGTGAACTCACGGCCTCGCCTGGCATCAGAAGCCGCCTTCTTGTGCTTGATGGTGCTCCACTTGTTGTGGCCGGACACGAGCTGCCCTCCGAGGGAAAGCCATCTTAATATACGCCTTCGGCCGCCTGCAACGTGCCGCCCGAGACACGGCTCACAGAAGGAGTTTTGCTAGCATCAGAGGATGATCATGCGGCACTTGCCAGAGTCCCCCGGAGGACTCGTCGTCTCCTGGGCAGCGGTCCTGGTCCTGGGGACGGTGGCTTGCGGTGACGGCAGCGGCGCCCGCCGGGTACCCGCCACAGACGACACCCACCCGAACATCGTGCTCATCACCCTGGACACAACCCGCGCGGATCACCTAGGTCTCTATGGCGGCGACAGCCGCGTCAGCCCCCATCTGGATCGCCTGGCGGCCCTGGGAACGGTTTTCACGGCCTGTGACACGGCATCCCCCCTGACCCTTCCCGCGCACGCGACGCTGTTGAGCGGCCTCTATCCGCCGCGTCACGGTCTGCGCGCCAACGGACGCGGGCATCTGGGGGCAGATTTTCCCATCCTGCCGCAATGGCTTTCCCTGCATGGCTATCAGACCGGCGCTTTCATCAGCAGTGCCGTTCTGGACAGGCGCCACGGCCTTGACCGGGGCTTCGATACCTATGACGATCGGATGGGGTCACGGGCGGAACGGCGCGGGGACATCACGGTCGACCGGGCCCTGGCCTGGTGGCGAGAGCGGGATGCGCGCCCGGCCTTCCTCTGGGTGCATCTCTTCGACCCTCATGCTCCCTACGAGCCGCCGGCCCCCTGGTCCGCATTGTTTCCCGACAGACCCTATGACGGTGAACTGGCCTTCGTGGATGCCCAGACGGGGCGACTCCTGGCTGGTCTCGGGGCTCCCGGGCTGGAGACCCTGGTGGCCGTCATCGGGGATCATGGCGAAGGCCTGGGTGAGCACGGCGAGAGAGAGCACGGGCTCCTCCTCTACCAGTCAACGCTGGCAGTGCCCTTCATCCTCAGTGGTCCCGGGATCCCCGTGGGCCGCCGGGTGACCACCCCGGTGCGCACCATCGATCTGCTGCCAACCCTCCTGGCACTGGCAGGGGTCCCGGATCCAGACGGGCTGCCGGGCCGTGATGCTCTGGCACCTGCAACAGCCACCCTGGAGAGCTATGCAGAGACTCTCATGCCCTGGGACGATTATGGATGGCACCCTCTTCGCTCCCTACGCCGGGGCAAGTACAAGCTTATTCGGGGAGCCTATCCGTCACTCTACGACCTCAGGGGCGACCCGGATGAGACCCAGGACCTCCTCGGCCACGAGGCAACCCCCGTGACGCCCGGGATCCGCGCCAGGAGCCTGGAGATGGAAGCGGCGCTGCTCGCCCTGCAGGAGGAGAGCGGGACCGCGGCCGGGCGCAAAGAGTCGCCTGTCCAGTCCCTGGACCTGTTGCGCTCCCTGGGCTACCTGGCTGGTACCGCGGGAGTGCCACCCGCCGATGCGAACCTTCTCGACCCTCGCGGACAGACTTCCTTTCACCAGCTCGTTGGTGAAGCCCTGGCGGCGTATCGGCATGCCAGGCACGAGCGAGCCGCCACGATTCTCGGCGACCTGCTGCGCCAGCAGACCCACAACCCGTTTCTCCAGGACCTTGCCGGCAGCGTCGCCATGGCCCGGGGGCGCCATGGCGACGCCATGGCACTCTTCTCGGCGGCTCTGGAGCACACTCCCGACCGCGGTCCCGTCGAAGTTCATCTGGCGGAAGCCTTCCTGGCGGCCGGGCAGCCGGCAGAAGCGGAGCGGCATGGCCGCCACGCACTGGGTAACCTTCCCTCGCCGCCACCGGTGAGGGCCGCCCTTCTCCTCTGCCAATCCATCTCGCGCCAGAATCGGCCCGTGGAGGCAGGCCAGTGCGCCGCTCAGTTTCTCGCTGACATCAATGACCCGTCCCATCCACTGGCGGCAGAACTCCGCGGGTTGGCCGGACTCTCGGCGGACCGCTCCAGCACACCGTAACGGTAGCCATGGATGATCAGGTCCCGGATCTCTTCATCAGAGGTGCGGGCGACATCGAGGATGTCGTTGGCTCCCTGGCTGACCGGATTGCAATTGAGCAGGTAGCGCAGGCGGTAGCCGGCCTGGCGGTAGGTTTTCCCATCGAGACCCCAGCGATAATTCTGGTCGATATCCAGAGACATGACCGCGATGAGATCGGGGCGAAGAGACAGAACATAACCCACATCCTGCTTGTTGTGTCCCACCCGGAAGAAGTCAGATTTACGCCTGCCAATGGCTGCATCGGTCAAACCAAGCATATCCACGGTGGTCAGCTTCGAGAAAAAGGGAATCTTACCGGCGGCATCAACCGCCAGAAGGCTGCCGGGGTGGGCCTCTCCCAGGAAACGACCCAATGCGATCCATGCGTCATACTTGGGCTTTGCATAAGCAAATCGGCGATCCTGAACCAGAGGACGCAACTGCCCCGCCAGTACTACCAGGATCAGGAGAATCAATGCGCGCCGCCGCATGCGTGGCACGGCAAAATTGACAAGGGAAATCATCCCCAGAGGAAACAGGACCGCCAGCATCCGCTCGCGATAAACATCCCCACCCACGGCGACGAAGTAGCCGGCCCAGAGAAGACCGAAAAAAGCGGCAAACGGCGGCACGCGGGGAGAAAATCGAGACAGGAGAGTCGGGGTGCCGGGCTTCTCATCGGTCTTCTCCCGGCTTTTCCAGATCACCGCCACCTGCAGGAACCAGACCAGGAGAAAGGCGGCCAGGCCGCTATCTGCGGCGATCTCCAACAGGGACTGGATCCCCGCCGCGAGCCGCTCCAGGAGAGGGCCCGAGACCTTCACATAGTAGGTGTTGGGCAGCGGACTGCCGTAATAGAGCAGGCGCCACGTGGTGAGGAGGCCCATGGAACCCAGCAGGCCGCCTGCCACCACCATGGCGGGGCGGCGGCGACGGCGGCACAGCAACCAGACCACAGCAGCCGCAGGCATGAGGAACCCGTCCGCCCGGGACAGAACCAGAAGCGCGGTCATGACCACCCAGGGAAGCCTGCGGGAGCGGCCGGATTCTTCCTCGTCTCCCGACTTCTGAACCTGCCACCAGAACAGGACCTGCAGCAGGAGGACAAGAGGGGTCTCCATCCCCATGGCCGCGGTCATCCACATCATGGGGCAGAAAGCGAGAAGAATGAGTGTGGCATTGCGATACCTGGAACTCTTCCGCCCTGCTGATGCCAGACTGAGGATGACGGCAAGCGCCATCAGACAGCCGATGTTCAGGACCACACTGGCGGCATAAATGCCATCGTCGCCCACCAACCACCAGAGGGGGGCAAGAATCAGAACATGAAGCGGGCTGGAGTATCCCTCGACCCGGGAGCCAGCGTTGTACACAGGCCCTGCCCCCTCGGCCAGGTTTGCCGGGCATAACGGTAGGTGATGTAAGCGTCATCGGTGCCCAGGGCGTGCCAGGCCGGCTCTTGCGCGGAAGTCCCGCGCAGGAGATATAACCGAAATCAGAAAACAAGCCGCCTGACCAGAGGTCTTAAACACAACTTTTGACAATACCTCCCCGCGCAGGGTATGCAGCAGAGATCCTCCGGCCAGAATGAGGATGGCGGCAAGGAGAACCAGGGTCGGGAAATTCCCCCGGCCCTGGCCGGGTTTGCCATGATGGGGCACGGCCGCGTTCTCGATCACGAAAAAACCCCCCACTGTCGTTCAACGACAGTGGGGGGCTCAAAATCAAATCCCGGCAACGACCTACTCTTCCACACCGTTGCCAGTGCAGTACCATCGGCGCTGGAGGGCTTAACTACCGTGTTCGGGATGAGAACGGGTGTGACTCCTCCGCTCAGGCCACCGGGAATCTTTATTTCAGGGTCAGTTTAGCAGATCGGACTCAAAAGCGATAGCGAAACCCCATCCCGATGGAAAATGAATCCATCTCCACGTCCCCCCCATGGATAAACAGCTTGGACTGCCGCGAGATCGTCGTACCGACTTCGGGATCTGTAGGGTTGGGAATTATAATATTTATGGGAGTCCCCAACTCCACGGGGAAAACGGTGAAAAATGCCCGCTCGTTCTCAACTGGAGGAGCGGAAGAACTCTCGGTGAGATCATCGACCAGGGCCACCGCATCCTCCACCGGCAGGGACAGGAGCATACTGATGAAGTCAGCCTCGCTGGTGATACCTTCAAAATCAAAGATCTGGGTGTTGCGACCGATTCCCTGGCCGAACTCTTTGAAGCCGAGAGCCCGGATCTGGATTCGGGCCGGCGTCTCGATGAAGTTCGCGCTGAGAAACAGGGACCAGTTGCGATTGATGTTGTATTCGAGTCCACCCCGCACGGTGTAGAAAGCAGCCGACGTAGCCTCCACCGTGATGAGGTCACTAGGATTGCCGTCGGCATCTTCTCCGAGGATACCGGTGGCAATCTGGATGCCCCGCACGGTCCAGTCAAAGGCGATACCGGCCAGGTTATCGTTCAGTTGCGCCAAGGACGTCGACGAGGACACAGCAACATCCATGTAGCCGGCGCCGATGCCGAAGTAGGGACGGAACGGACTGCGCGGGCGAAACTGCCAGATACCGCTGAGACTGACCGGAACCTGGGTGACGGTGCCAGAGCTTGGATAGATGAACTGATAATTAGCGAAGGGATCGTCCGCCGTTAAATCCTGATCCACCGGGTTGATGATCGACTCCTCGGCGATATCCACGGCCACTTCGATCTCGCCACCGTCTCCGGAATAGTAACCCACGTCGATCTGGGCCAGCAGAGTTCCGTGGCGCCAGGTCTTGATGTCCACCGCCAGATTGAGTTCTCCCCACACGTTTTGAGCAATTGCCGTACTCTGAAAGATACCGCTATCCTTGCGCGGGTCACGGATAAAGTCATTGGTCACGCGGAAACCCAGGTCACCACCTATGACCACCGGAGCGATACTGATACGGCCGTTGCTTTCAATCCGGGGTTCGAACCTGATCACCGAGTCATTGATAGAGATGTTCCGGAAAATGACTGTATTGCTCGAGTGGCTCCGGATATCATCGAGCCCTTGCATGACAGAAAGGTTCAGACCCAGCCGGACTCTCTCCCATAACGCACTATGATCTTTTTTTACCTTGAGCGGTTCAAGGTCAGGTCTCTCCTCCAGCGTGCCAATGATGACCTGCCTGGGCGGATCGTCCTGAGCTGACGATATCGCAGGCAGTACCACCACCACAGCCACACACAGCAAAGGGCAGATGGAGTGTCCTAGGAATCGCATAGTGTTACTCCGCTCACGCTGTCTCAAACTCAGGCTGCGTGGAACCATGCCACGTAACGTCTCAAGCTCGAGTTTGACCCTTGGATGCGCCATCATTATACGCATTCACGGGACGCTGGCAAGTCGCTCACACTCCCCCTGCGGGGTCTTCTCAGCACTGCGGCAGAGCTTCGGCGACGCCTTCTAGACCAGCCACACCGAACAAAAAAACCCCCGGTTCATTAAGAACCGGGGGTCGGAAAAAATAGTCTATGGTCAAGCCTCACGACCGATTAGTACCGGTAAGCTGAACACATTGCTGCGCTTACACCTCCGGCCTATCAACCTCGTGGTCTCCGAGGGGTCTTCAGTGGCCCGAAGGCCAAGGGATACCTCATCTTTAGGGGGGCTTCGCGCTTAGATGCTTTCAGCGCTTATCCTTTCCGAACATGGCTACCCAGCGATGCCTCTGGCGAGACAACTGGCGCACTAGAGGTTCGTCCCTCCGGGTCCTCTCGTACTACGGAGAGATCCTTTCAAGTATCCTACGCCCACAGCAGATAGGGACCGAACTGTCTCACGACGTTCTAAACCCAGCTCACGTACCACTTTAATCGGCGAACAGCCGAACCCTTGGGACCTGCTTCAGCCCCAGGATGTGATGAGCCGACATCGAGGTGCCAAACCGCCGCGTCGATGTGAACTCTTGGCGGCGATCAGCCTGTTATCCCCGGCGTACCTTTTATCCGTTGAGCGATGGCCCTTCCATACGGGACCACCGGATCACTAAGGCCTACTTTCGTACCTGCTCGACTTGTAGGTCTCGCAGTCAAGCTCCCTTCTGCCTTTGCACTCTACGGCTGGTTTCCAATCAGCCTGAGGGAACCTTCGCGCGCCTCCGTTACTCTTTAGGAGGCGACCGCCCCAGTCAAACTACCC
>Ga0114949_10003227_pt1 | contig 10326 bp, 11 predicted proteins | sample N074metaG_FD_83505 | JGI IMG/M metagenome (GOLD analysis project Ga0114949, IMG submission 83505) | Deep subsurface microbial communities from Kermadec Trench to uncover new lineages of life (NeLLi) - N074 metaG | ecosystem: Environmental > Aquatic > Marine > Ocean trench > Sediment | place... | reverse complement strand
CGGTTGTAAACCGCCTGGAAGGGGTCGAATCTAGCGCGTGTGGCCTCGTAACTGTAGCGGCTGGCCTTGCTTTCATAATCCTTGCTGAGCCAGGTTGTGCCGGTTGCATCTTTGGCCAGCACCCGCAATTTCAGTTGTTCGCCGTGGGAGCCCAGGATGGTGCCGGTAACCAGCAAATCCATAGCCTGGTTTTCGTTGGGGATAACCCTTACAGCGCCCCAGGCGCCACTGCTCTGGATTGCTTCCACCAGCAGGTAGGGCATGTAGCGTGCCTCGGCGCGGCGAACTTCCGGGTAGAGAAACGATTCGTCGGCATCATCTTCATCCAGGCCCGGGTCGAAAATGGCCACACCCACATCCAGCAGCATGGCCTCTGGCAATTCTTCCGGCAGGGTTTGTACCTGCGGCACCCGGGTGCTCTTCACCGTCTGGTTTACACAGGCGGTAGTCAGGCACAACAGCAGTGCCAGCAGCAAGCGAGTGGCGATGATGGGAGTATTCACTATTCGATACCCTTGTACCTGCGGTATTCGTCCCACAGTTTTTCCCGTAGTTTGGGGTCTGGCTCGCGCATGGCCGCTTCACGCAACTGGCGCGAGACGACATCGTCATCGTTGCCACTGGGTATGTTGGCTGGGGCAGGGTAGACCGCAGTTTGCGCCGGTATGTCGCCATCGTATTTGCCAGAGCGCGGCACAGGTCCCGGTCCACCCTGACCACTGCCGGTGCCAGCCATCGGTGGAATGGTGTAATCACCGCCACTATAACCGCCGCCGCCATAACCCCCGCCACCGCCGGCTCCGGTTTCAGGCTCTTCGCCGTTGCCCGGGGCGTTAGTAGTGGTACGGCGAATGGTCTCCCGTTCGCGCAGGATAAGGTCATCAAAATCACCGGTGCCTCGATTCAGTTCCGCGTCCAAAATGGCGACCTGTTCGGCGCCGGTGAGGGGCCCAGAAGAACCCTGCTGACCGCCTTCGTAGATGCCTCCGGCACCGCCTGCCGCACCGTAGCCACCTTGCTGGGCTCCGGCACTGCCACTGGCGTCACCTTCACCCTGGTGACCGCCACCGGGGGGGCCGCCGCCGGCACTTTGTTCACCTTCTGCACCCTGTGCTCCTTGTTCACCCTCCGTGCCCGCTGGCATGCCACCACCTGGGTTGCCTCCTTGCGAAGCATCTGCAGCGGCTTCTTCCATCGCTTTCTCGAATTCTTCCAGGGCTTCCTCTAGAGATTCGTCTTCACTGAAGTCAGGCAGAGCCTCGTCTTCGGCGCCACTACTGCCGCCGGCAACCTCTTCTCCAGCAGTGCCTTCATCAAAGGCGGGCTCACTGTCCTCCATGCCGCCCTCGCTATCTGCGTCGGCCATATCTTCCATGCCCTCAGAACCACCTTCTTCACCGCTTTCCATGGCTTCACTGTCGGCACTCTCACTCTGCTCGCCGGATTCGGCTGTCTGCTCGGCGGGCGGCTGGCCCTGGCTGCCCGGGGGCTGGCTGGAACTGGACGGTGGCGTGGACGGCTGGCTAGCTGGGGGTGGTGATGAACTGGATGAGCTCGGCGGCGTGGGAGGTGTGGGAGGTGTCGGAGGTGTGCTGGCACTGGGGCAGCCACTGAGAATAAGGGTTGCCAGTACGATAGCCGCGAGGCGGCTCAGCTGCCGGATGTTCGAGTGTTGCTGGTCGTATTTAGTATGCATAGCGTTTAGTAATCGTCTCCGTTGCAACGGCTTCGCCATCGACAAAAATTGGTCGGTACCGCATGTACTTGATGCGCCGCAGCAGTCTCACTGGTTGCCTGTTATCAGTTTCATCAACGGGCTCCAGTTGGGTAATTTCCAGGTCCTTCACTCGCCCACGGCGGTTGATGTAATAGGATACCTCAGCATAACCGCTAATGTTTTCGGGTGGCAGTAAATCTCGTGCTGAACCCTCTATGTCGGGCAGTAATACCGGCTGGGTAAAATACGCTGTCTGTTGTACCTCACTATCCTCCAGTTCACCCAACTTCTCCCAGGCCTGCTGGTAGGCGAGCTTTGCCGAATCCTGTTTATCGTTCCACAGATGCCAGTCGCCCAGCTGCACCCACGTCTGCGCTGCCTGTGGACTCATCTCCCCGTCATTATACTCGTAGACCTCGCGTAATGCTGCGATCACTGCCTGACCCTGCCGATAGTTTGAAGAGCGTATCGCGCCGAAGCGGTTTTTCTCGACATAGTGATTATTTGCAGCGCTGCCAGCGACAAAGCCAAACTGGGTTTTGCCGCCAAAACTGGCGATCATGTATTGGGTCTGTAGTAGTCCCTGCAACGGTTGCAGCAATGCGGTGGAGTAATTGCCGTTGGTGCTGGCGATATTGGTGAGTGCGGCTCCATATAATTGCCACATAGTCAGCAAGCGGGTGAACGCCACGTCGCCCACTGCCAGGTAGTAGGCCTGCCGCTCCCAGGCGGCTCGCTGCAACATGGCGGTGGCCATCTGTGGAGCACCGGGCTCGTAGATCTTGCTTTGCACGCGATACAGGTAGCGCTGTTTCTCATCGGCTTTCTCAAAGTCGCCACTGGCCACCAGGCTGCGGATCATGCCCTGTAACAGGGGGATTTGTTCGGCACTTTGCAGGCCGTTATTAACCCGGGCCAGGTGCATGCCGCGCTTGAATACGCGGATCGCTTGTTCGTGCAGGCCCTGCCCCTGATAGGCCGTGCCCAGGCCCAACAGCTGTTCAGACAGGCCCCTGGCATAAGGGCCCAAACGGCTCTCCAGGTCGGTAATATAGAACTGGTAGGAGGTGGTGTCGGGGGCCACCAGCACAGGTTCATCCTGTTGTTGGAAGATCAACTCGGGGCTGGCGTCGCCCATAGAAGGAATCCCCGGGTTCGCCTCGGCGACCGGTATGCCGGTTTCGATTGCCATGCCTGGCGTCGACCACAGCAGCAGCACTGCAACGGGTCGAAGCAGGCGAGATACGGACTTCAATTTCTATCCCCTACACCAAAATAACAGCTGCCATTAAGGTCTTTGACCACAGCAGCGGCATTGGGTTTCGCACAATTACCGGTAAGTATACCGATTGTACCCGGATCAGGGAGTATCTGAGGTAAGTAAATGTTAAGCCGGCGGGTTTACAAGGCCCTGTGATATGAGGTATCAAAGCATTCGCTTTAAAAATGCCAACTGGACGGGTCTTGAAAATGGGAGAGTTTGAGCGTGCCACGGCGGTGGTACAGGTATCTGAAAATCAGTGGCGCGGTGATATTGTGCCCGGCTGGCGTATTGGGGAGGTGTCCAATGGCGGCTACATCCTGGCAATTGCCGGGCGCGCCCTGGTGGAGGCTTTGCCACATCCCGATCCGCTGACTGTGCACGTCATGTATACGGCCCCAACTGTGTTGGGCGCCGTGGACTGCGCTGTAGAAGTGTTGCGCCGGGGCGGCAGCACCAGCCACGGTGCGCTGCATATGCGCCAGAATGGAGAGCTGAAAGCCCATATCAGTGCGGCCTATACGGACCTGACCCGTCTGCAGGGTGAAAGTTGGTGCTCGGTTGATCGGCCGCAGATCACCGCCTTTGAAGACTGTGTGCCGATCAAGGAACACGGTGTGGAGTTGCGAAGCCGGGTCAATCAGCGCTATGCCAGCGGCGCTGAGGTGTTTCGGCGTGGCAAGCCTGATGGTACAGGCTGTTTCAACGGCTGGCTGGACCTGGTCGACGGTAGCGAGGTCGATGTGTTGACACTGTTGTTGTTCGCCGACGCCATGGCGCCGCCGGTATTTACCGTGTTTGGAGCGCTGCAATGGGTGCCAACGGTGGAGTTAACGGTACAGTTACGCCAGCGACCGGCCGCTGGCCCCATACAGGTGCGCTTCCGCTCACGCTATATGAGTAACGGGATTATTGAGGAAGATGGAGAGCTGTGGGACAGCAGTGGCCAGTTAGTGGCCCTGTCGCGACAGACCAGCAAGGTACGGATACGGCACCAACCGCGCGCCTCAGGGCAGAGCGGCTGAGGAGCTGCGCCGGGCCGGAGGAATACCCGGCAGCGCTTCCGCCAGGATATAACAGCGCTGGGTTTGGGACTCGATCTCCGGGTAGGGCGGGCGGCAGATGATCTCTACCTGTTGAAATCCCGCCTCCTGTAAGTTCATCAGCATATGTAAGGGTCGGTAGAAATAAAAATCCAGGTCTACCTCCTGGTCCCACCATTGATCCAGGTGATACGTTTCTGCGTCCATATGAAAAGCCAGTAGCAGGGCACCGCCGGGTTCAAGTACCCGATGAAATTCCAGCAGGGCGGGCATCAGCTCAGCTAACGGGGTGTGAATAATCGAATAGAAGGAAACAATGGCCGCCCAGTGGTTGTCCGACATCCAGCTGTCGCATATCGCCGGTACTAAATTTGATTCCCGGATTGAGTTTGCGCGCTTTTTTTACCATCTTTTTTGAACTATCTATGCCGCTGATATCCAGGCCGCGTTCGGCCAGGTAGCGGGTGACGTGCCCCGGCCCGCAGCCCAGCTCCACACAGGGCCCGCTGCCCTGCAGCGCTTCGGCAAAATTATCCAACAACTCCCGGTCCGCCGGTTTATCGTCCAGCTCAGTGTAAATACGTTTTGCGTACTCATCCGCTACCGCATCGTAACTGCGCTGCAGCGGGTTTTTCTTGCCGAAGATGGCCATTTAGTAGCTGGCTACCCAGCCGCCGGGTCGACGCGTATCGGTGGCGCCATACAGCAGGCCATCCTGCAGCATAATGGATTGGGTGCGGCCCAGGGTGCGCTCGGAAATTACCGCATTGTGGCCCATGTCCTCCAGTATGCGGATTGTGTCTGGGCTGACGCCGCGCTCCAGCAGGAGCCGATCGGGCATCCACTGGTGATGCACCCGCGCTGCCGCTGCTGCACTGGCAATGTTCATTTCAAACTCCATGGCGTTAATAATTGTTTGCAAAACCGCCGTGATAATAATACTGCCACCCGGGCTGCCTGTGGCCAGCCAGGCTTTGCCGTCCTGAAACACCATGGTTGGTGACATGGATGACAATGGACGCTTGCCGGGGGCAATGCTGTTGGCCTCGCTCTCTATCAAGCCATAGGCATTGGCGAAGCCGGGCCGCGACGCAAAATCGGCCATTTCGTTGTTGAGCAACATACCGGTGCCAGGTACCGCGATATGTGAGCCGAAACTGAAGTTAAGCGTGTAGGTATTGGTGACCAGGTTGCCAGCGGCGTCGGCCACCGTGAACTGCGTGGTGTCACAGCTCTTGTGGCCCAGCTCTATGCCGGGCTGGATATCCGCCGAAGGCGTGGCCAACAGCGGGTTGATGCGCTCGCGCAGGCGCGCCGCGTACGCCTTGTCGATCAATTGCTCAACCGGGATGGCAGTGAAATCCGGGTCACCCATATAGCGACTGCGATCGGCAAAAGCCAGCTTCATGGCTTCGGTGAGATGGTGCAGATAGGCGGCACTGTTGTGCCCCCACTCGTTGGCATCGTAACCCTCAAGGATATTAAGGATTTGAATGATGTGGGTACCGCCGGAAGAGGGCGGCGGAGCGCCGACAATCTGGTAGCCGCGGAAGGTGCCGCGGATCGGCTCACGTTCGACCACTTTATAGCCGGCCAGGTCGGCGTGAGTAATGAGGCCCTCATTGGCCTCCATATTGGCGACAATCCGGTCGGCGACCGGGCCCTCATAAAACCCGGCCATGCCGCGTTTGCGAATCTGTTGCAGGGTCCAGGCCAGGTCCGGTTGGCGGAAGATACTACCTACGGCACGACGCTTGCCATTTTTGTCGAAAAACAGTCGCGCGGCCTCCGGGTCCTGTAACAGGCGTTTCTGTCGGGAAGCAAATTCCGCATCCAGTGCGAAAGTTATGGCAAAACCTTTACTGGCCAGGTCGATGGCCGGTTGCAGCACTTGCTTGAGGCTCATGGTGCCGTAGTGCTCCAGGGCATAGAGCAATCCGGCCACGGAGCCCGGTACACCTGCGGACTGGTGGCTGAAATATTCGCGCATGCGATCTACTTCACCCTCTTCGTTGAGAAACAGCTTGCGCTGCGCCTGGGCTGGTGCTGTCTCCCGGTAGTCAATAAAGGTTTGTTTGTCGGTGTCAGCCATGTGGATAAGCATAAAGCCGCCGCCACCCAGGTTGCCCGCCCTGGGGTAGGTAACCGCCAGGGCAAAGCCGGTGGCAACGGCGGCGTCTACCGCGTTGCCGCCGCGACGCATAATCTCTACGCCTACTTCGCTGGCCAGTTTCTCCGGTGCTGCTACCATGCCGTGGCTGGCAATGATGGGCAGAAAACGATTTTTGAAATTGAGTATGGGTTCTTGACCCTGCGCCGGTGACAGGCCGACAATCAGGACAATGAGCAGTAGTAGTCGAATCAATTTCACCAGGGGGGGTCTCAGTAATTTCAGGCTGGGGGCGATTATGCCAAAATTAAAGCGGGGCATGGAAACTCTTGAACAGTGCTGGACAAGTATCTTCTCCAGTTTGGCGCAGGGTGGTGAGGTAGCACCCAGTCAGCGCCTGCGCGCCGAGGGCATGATGCACTTGTTGGTGGTCATGGAGGCGGCCACTGAGCAGCAGCTGCAAATTGCCCTGGCTGCATGTTACCAGGAGTGTTTTGACGAGCCATTGCCAGTTGACTGGCCAGAGTTATTCCCCTTTCCGCAGATTCCCGGGTTTGGGGTGCGCGCACCGGTTTATCCCTCTACCGCTGAGTAGGATATACTCTCGCGCTTGAATCAAAGCGGATACAAGTAATGAAGAGCTTCGCAAAGCTCGGTGTGATGGTGGTTCTGGCGATGGGTTGCGCCCTTTCTGGCTGTGTTTCCATTGTCCCGCCCAAACCTACCATTGACTACCAGTCCACTTTTGATTTTTCCACCATCGCTGCGATTGCGTTCACGCAGCAGCAAAGTGATGTTGGTGATGACGACCTGAATGAAATGTTGGCGCAGCATATCCGCGCCAGCCTGGGCAATAGCCTCGAAGACAAGGGTTTGCGTGTGGTAGAGGATCCCTCCCAGGCACAGCTGCTACTGCGCTGGCAGTTGGTGGCTGAGGAAAAAACTGATGTTGAGGTCTCCAGGAGCAACAGTTATTACATGTGCTGGCGCTGCGGCTCCTCAATCACTGATATCCGCGTCAAGGAATATACACGCGGTACCTTTGTGGTGGAGTTTGTCGACCCCGCGTCGAACTTGTCGGTTTGGCGGGGGGTGATGCGTGGTCGACTCAGTCCTGAACGCAGTCTCAAGGATCAGCAAGCCCTGATCAATGCAGCCTGTACCGAAATATTGTCGAATTTTCCACCCCGCCTGAAGTTATTGTGAACGCCGCCACTCGCGCCACATAATTTCGTGCTAAAGGCGCGCTGAGCTATAGTAGGAGCTGGATTTTTTTACTGGCCGGGTAATGGAAGACAAATCACAGGAGTATATGGGGGTTGTCGATGAATTGCGTCGCCGCAAGGTGCTGCGTTCTACCACCCTCTATGCAGTAGTGGGCTGGTGCCTGTTGCAGTGGTGCAATCTGTCGATTCAGCAAATGGGCTGGCCCACCTGGACGGTAACCCTGGTACTCACCTTTATTGTGTTGGGTTTTCCAGTCGTGGTGGCGCTGTCCTGGGCCTTTGATATCACCCCCGACGGGGTAAAGCGCACCAATCCCGAGGAAATTCCCAAGCGGGCAACGAGCGCCAGCAGTCGCCTGGTCACACTGGCCGTCCTCATCCTGTTGGCCGTGACCATTGCTTCCCTTGTCATTGGCTGATCAGTTGCGGCAGGAGATACAAGGTGGAACTTGAAGATTTCCGCCGTGAATACCTGCTGGACGGATTGCACCGTGAAAATCTCGCTGCAGATCCTATAGAACAGTTTAAAACCTGGTTGGTCCAGGCGGTTGCGGGCGGTATTACCGACCCCACTGCGATGGTGTTGGCTACCGTGGAGGAAGGCGGTCGGCCCTGGCAGCGTATCGTTCTGCTAAAGGATTTTGGGCACCAGGGCTTCGTTTTTTACACCAATCTGGGCAGTCGTAAATCTCGCGCTATGTCCGAGAACCCCCAGGTCAGCTTGTTGTTCCCGTGGAATGTGTTGGAACGGCAAGTCATTGTTGGCGGTGCGGTAGAGCGATTGTCGACGCTCGAAGTGTCGCGTTATTTCCTCAGCCGTCCGCGCGAGAGTCAGCTGGCAGCCTGGGCTTCTGCACAGAGTCGGCCGTTGTCAGCGAGGACAGTGCTGGAACAAAAAGTCGCCGAGATGAAACACAAGTTCGCCCATGGCGAAATTCCGCTGCCGAGTTTCTGGGGTGGGTTTCGGGTGGTACCCCGGCAAGTTGAATTCTGGCAGGGCGGCGCCCAGCGTCTGCATGACCGCTTTCTTTACACCCGTGAAGATGAGCTGCGTTGGTCCATCGAGCGCCTGGCGCCCTAGTTTGGGGTCAGAACGGGGTCAGAACGGGGTCAGATCCGGATCTGACCCCAAATTTACAAATTTACCGGGAGCGCTGGATAAAATAGCGCGGCTCTGACTCCAGGCCCAGCAGCATACGCCTGATCATGTCGAGGCCGGCCGCTGCGATCATGGTCTGGAACAGGCCGCGTTCGGCTGGCCAGAGCAATTCCCGTGTGCGCAGGTCGTCCCGTTTGCCCCAGGCCAGCCACACTGTTCCCACCGGGTTGTCATCGCTGCCACCGTCGGGGCCGGCAATGCCCGATACGGCGATGGCGTAATCAGCGCCGGACTTGTCCAGCGCTCCCTCAGCCATTTCAATGACAACCTGCTCACTGACCGCGCCGTGTTCAGCCAGTGTCTGTTCCCGCACACCGAGCACCGAGTTCTTGATGTGATTGGCGTAGGTGACAAAGCCGGCATGAAAGCCTGTCGATGAGCCGGGCACGCGGGTCAACATGCTGGCCATCAAACCACCCGTGCAGGACTCCGCTGTGGTGATAGTCTGGCCCCGCTGCGCGAGTAGTTCCAGTACCCGCTGTGCCAGGCTCATATTGCCCGTGCCAATAATGTGGTCGCCGAACAGGGACTCAACAAGCTGTTTGCAACGCTCTTGCTGGTCGGCGAGGTTAGGGTCTTGAATGCTGATTTTTACTTCCATCTGTGGTGCGCCAGCGCGAAACCCCAACTCAACACCGGCTGGCCAATCGAAATCTGCATCGGTAATGATCTGCTGAGCGGTTGACTCGCCCAGCCCGAAGGTCTGCAAGCGCAATATGTTGCCGGGCTGAAAGCTGCCCAGCTGTGCCTGCATATTGGCCAGCACAATGTCCATCATCAGGCGCAATTCGCTGGGCACTCCCGGCGTGCAAATCACCAGGCAATCATTGAGCTGCAGTTGAAAACCAACCGCGCTGCCGATGGGATTGTCGAGAATCTGGGCGCCAGCTGGCAATATCGCCTGTTTTAGATTGGCCGCATTGAGTTGCGCACCGCGGCCTGTGCACCAGGCTTCAATATGGGCCTGGGCGTCCGGGTTTTCTTCCAACTCAAGGCCTGCTGCGCTGGCCAGCACTTGTGCTGTCAGGTCGTCGACGGTAGGGCCGAGGCCGCCGTTTACGATTAACACATCAGAGCTCTCGCTGAGGCTTCGCAACTCCCTCTCAAGTAACTCTACCTCGTCCCCTACCGTTACCTTGCGATAAATGCCCACCCCAAATTCCCCCAGCCGCTGGGCAATCATGGCGGAGTTGGAGTCGACGGTATCACCACTCATGATTTCATTGCCGGTGAGTAGTAACTGGATGATGGGCGCGCTGCGCGACATGTGGTGACCTGGCGTATCGGAGGCCTGACAGCATAGCCGCGCTGAGCACTGGCGCATAGGGGGTAGTTGCACGTATGGGTGGCTGGGTTATTATCTCGCTCCATGAATGGAAATATTGCCTGCCACGGATGTGATCTACTGGTTGATGTTGCTGACCTCAGTGATGGCGCCACTGCGGATTGTCCACGCTGCGGAGGATTTCTAACTCGCTATCGCAGCGATGCTTATGAAAGAGTGGTAGCCAGCACCGTGGCGGCTGCGATATTCCTTATTGCCGCCAATAGCTTCGTATTCCTGTCTTTTGCCGCCAGTGGCCTTGAAAGTGTCATTACCTTGCCGCAAACGCCGTTGGCCCTGTGGGAGAACGGTATGCCCGAGGTGGCGGTACTGGTGTCAGCCTTTATTATTTTTATTCCCGCGGTGGTGATGGTGTTGTTGCTGTTGGTGGCCTTGCCCTTGTACCGACAAACCTACCGCTGGTGGCTGCGCCCAGCCGCACACCTGCTGTTTGAAATTTACAATTGGTCAATGGTCGAAGTGTTT
>Ga0114949_10003224_pt1 | contig 10331 bp, 6 predicted proteins | sample N074metaG_FD_83505 | JGI IMG/M metagenome (GOLD analysis project Ga0114949, IMG submission 83505) | Deep subsurface microbial communities from Kermadec Trench to uncover new lineages of life (NeLLi) - N074 metaG | ecosystem: Environmental > Aquatic > Marine > Ocean trench > Sediment | place... | reverse complement strand
GTCGGGCCATGACCGCCGGTCGCGCCAAAACAGCGGGTCGCGCCGCGACCGCCGGGTCGGTGATGATCTATGTCCAGCATTTGCTCGGCATCGGCCATTTCAAGCGGGCGGCGTTGCTCGCTCGGGCCCTCGACGAAGCCGGCTTCGAGGTCGATTTGGTGTCGGGCGGGCTGCCGGTCGACGGGCCCGCGCCGGGCCGGGTTCGGGTCCATCAACTGCCCGCCTTGCGGGCCGCCGACCTCAGCTTCAGTGCCCTGGTCACGGCCGACGGCCGGCCTCTCGACGAAGCCGGCAAGGCGGCGCGGCGGACGGCGTTGCTTGATCTTTTCGCGGCCCGCGCCCCGGCGGCCCTGATCGTCGAGACCTATCCCTTCGGCCGCCGCATGATGCGGTTCGAACTCGACCCCCTGCTCGCCGCCGCCGCCGCCCGCCCCGACCGCCCGCTGGTCGTCGCCTCGATTCGCGATGTCCTACAGGCGCGCCGGCCCGACCGCGTCGCCGAAAGCGCAGGCCTGATCGAAACCCATTTCGATGCCGTCCTGGTCCATGGCGACCCCGACCTGATCCCGCTCGAATCGAGCTTTCCGGCGATGGCGCGGATTCGCGACAAAGTCTTCTATACCGGCTACATGGCGGATCTTGCCGCATCCCCCGCGGCCGCGACGGCGGCCACCGGCGAGGTCATCGTCTCGGCCGGCGGTGGCGCGGTCGGCGGCGCCTTGTTCGAGGCCGCGCTTGCCGCGCGGCCGCTCTCTGCGTTGCGCGACGCGCCCTGGCGGTTGCTGGCCGGGCACAACATGGCGGCGGCGGATTTCGACGCCCTCCGCGTCCGGGCGCCGGACGGGGTCATCGTCGAGCGCGCCCGGCGCGACTTTCCGACCCTGCTCGCCGGCGCCGCGTTGTCCGTATCCCAGGCCGGCTACAACACCGTCATCGACCTGTTGCGGGCGGGCACGCCGGCGGTGCTGGTCCCGTTCGCCGGCGACGGCGAGACCGAGCAGCCCGACCGCGCCGCCGTGCTGGCGACGCGCGGCTGGGCCGAGTCGGTCGCCGAGGACACCTTGACGCCGGCGACCCTGGCCGCCGCCATCGACCGCGCCGTCGGCGCCGGACGACGGCCGGCCACGGCGGTCGACATGACCGGCATGGCGACCAGCGCGCGGCTGTTGACCGAATGGTTGGAGGCCCGGCAATGACCGGGTGGCGGGCCCTCGACGACGAACTCGATGCCTGGGCGGCGGCGGGACGGGTGGCCGATTTCTGGTGGCGCGACGACGACGCCCATGTCGCCGGCGCGGCCCTCGACCGACTGCTCGGCGTGGCGGCGGAGACCGGCGTGCCGGTCGCGCTTGCCGTCGTTCCGGTCCTTGCCGACACCGCTTTCGCCGGCGCCCTCGGCGGCAGCGGCGCGGCGGTCCTGCAACACGGCTACGCCCACGAGAACACGGCCCCCGACCGGGCCAAGCGGATCGAACTCGGCCTCCACCGCCCGATACCCCATACCCTGGCCGACCTTGCCGTCGGGCGCGAAAAGCTGGCCGGCCTGTTCGGCCCGGCCGCGTTGCCGGTGCTGGTGCCGCCGTGGAACCGGATCGTGCCGGCCCTGGTCCCGATGTTGCCGGAGATCGGCTACCGCGGCCTGTCCCGCTACGCGGCGCGGCGCCGCGCCGCCCCGGTCGCCGGCCTGATCGAGGTCAACGCCCATGTCGATATCGTCGATTGGAAGGCGCCAGCCGGCACCGACCGGCCGGCCGGCCTCGCCGACCCGCGGCCCTTCGCCGGCGAGGCGACCGTCCTGGACGCCCTGGTCGATCACCTCCGCGCGCGGCGGACGGGCGGCGCCCACGGTGAGGAACCGACCGGCCTGCTGACCCACCATTTGGTTCATGGCGCCGATGCCTGGAATTTCGTCGCCGCCCTGCTGGTCCGTATCGGTGGCCATCCGGCGGCGCGCTGGCGGGCGGCCGCCGATTTGTTCGCCCCATGACCCCCTGCCGCTATCCGCGCGCCGTCATTCGCGGCGACTATCTGCGCGCCGGTGCCGGGTTCGCGCTGTCCGTGGTGCCGCTCGTCGTCGTCGGATCGGTGCCGGCGGTCGCCATAATTTTCGGTCTGTCGACGGCGGTCTTCATGGTGTTCGGATTTCGCACCTGGAAACGGTCGCGATTGGCGATCACGGTCGACGATAAAGGGATATCGACCTCCGGCGCGGGACGCGCTAGGTTGCGCTGGGTTGATGTCGTTGAGGTCAGGCTGAACTACTATACAACAAGGCGTGACCGATCGGGAGGTTGGATGCAGCTCATCGTGAAGGGACGCACAATACAGGTGCGCGTGGAATCGACTCTGGACGGGTTCGAGGACGTCGCGCGGGCCGCCGCAATCGCCGCCCGCCGCAATAAATTGGCGTTGAATCTGACGACCGTGAGCAATTACCTCGCCCTCGATATCGACCTGTCGGATACCCTCCCGGAATGACCAACCTGCTCGAAATCCGCGACCTGAAGGTCGGGTTCAAGGTCCATGACAGTTGGGTCGAAGCGGTTCGCGGCGCATCGTTGCGGGTGCGGCCGGGGTCGACCGTCGCCCTGGTCGGCGAATCGGGCTCGGGCAAAAGCGTGGTATCCCAGTGCATCATGGGCATCCTGCCCAAGAACGGGCACATCCGCGGCGGCAAGATCCTGTTCCGGGACCCGGCGCACCCCGGCGAGGTTGTCGACATCGCCGCCCTCGATCCCGACAGCGCGGCGATGCGTGAAATCCGCGGCGGCAGCATCTCGATCATCTTCCAGGAGCCGATGACCTCGTTGTCGCCCCTGCATACGATCGGCAACCAGATCAGCGAAGCCCTGATGCTGCATCGGAAACTCGACCGCCGCCAGGCCGACGAATTGGTCGTCGACATGCTGCGCCTGGTCGGCTTTCCCAATCCGGTGCGGGCGCTCAAGACCTATCCCTTCGAGTTGTCCGGCGGGCTGCGCCAGCGCGCGATGATCGCCATGGCGCTGGTCTGCCGGCCGGCGCTGCTGATTGCCGACGAGCCGACGACAGCGTTGGACGTCACCATCCAGGTTCAAATCCTGAAGCTGCTCCGCGACCTGCAAGCCGAACTCGGCATGGCGGTTTTGATCATCACCCACGACCTCGGCGTGGTCGCCAATGTCGCCGAGGAGGTCATCGTCATGTACCACGGCGAGGTCTTGGAACGCGGCACCGTCGAGGATATCTTCAACGCGCCGGGGCACCCCTATCTGACCGCGTTGCTCAACGCCGTGCCGCGTTTCGAGATGGCGCCGGGCGAGCGTCTGCAGCCGCTGCGCGAGATCAAGGTGGCGGATACCGGTCATTTGCTCGAGGCCAAGGAGCCCTGGCCCGAGGATGCCGACGCCGCGGGGCCTTTGTTGAAAGTCACCGGCCTCAGCAAGTCCTTTCAAATTCGCAAGACCGGCCTGCTGTCCAAGTCGGCCGGCGCCATCCGCGCGGTCAACGACGTCGAATTCGTCATCCGCCGCGGCGAGTGCCTGGGCCTGGTCGGCGAAAGCGGCAGCGGCAAGACGACCGTCAGCAAGATGATCATGGGCGCGATCACCGCGGACGCCGGCCAGGTGATCTACAACGACCGTGGCCGGACGGTCGACCTGCTGACCCTGGACAACGCCGCCCGCCAGCCTTACCGGCGCAAGATCCAGTTCATCTTCCAGGATCCGTTCGGGTCGTTGAACCCGCGGATGACCGTGTTCGACATCGTCAGCGAGCCGCTGGTGATCAACAAAATCGGCGACGCGAAGGCGCGCCGCGCCAGGGTCAGCGAATTGATGGAACTGGTCGGGCTCGATCCGCGGTTCCTCAACCGCTATCCGCACAGCTTTTCGGGCGGGCAACGGCAGCGGATCGGCATCGCGCGCGCGCTCGCGGTACAGCCCGATTTGTTGATCTGCGACGAGCCGGTCTCCGCCCTCGACGTCTCGATCCAGGCCCAGATCCTGAATCTGCTCAAGGACCTGCAGGAGAAGCTGAGCCTGACCTATCTGTTTGTTTCGCACAACCTGGCGGTGGTCGAATACATGGCCGACCGGATCGCCGTGATGTGTGCCGGAAACCTGGTCGAGGTCGCGCCCCGCGACCGCTTCTTCCGCGACGCGGTGCATCCTTATACCAAGGCGCTGCTGACCGCGGTCCCCGACCCCGACCTCAACCACTTGCTCGACTTCGAGGCGGTGGTCGAGAGCCGGACCTCCGACCCGACCGCCTGGCCGGCCCCGTTCACCATCGACAGCGCCCACCTTCCCGGCATGGTCGACCTCGGCGACGGCCATTTGGTCCGCGCCCTCGACGATGGATCGTTAAGGGAGACGGCCGAGTGAAACTTCTTGCTTTTGTTTTCGCCCTCATCCTTATCGGCGGCGGCGGCGCCCGCGCGCTTGAACTTCAGGAAACGCCGGGCCTGCTCGACGACATCGCCAACGGCCGCCTGCCGCCGGTAAGCGAGCGCGTCCCGCTGGACCCGTCGATCGTCGACATGGTGGCCGAGGGCAAGACCGTCGGCCGTCATGGCGGCACCTTGCGGACGCTGATGGGCGCGGCCAAGGACACCCGCATCATCACCGTCTACGGCTATGCCCGGCTCGTCGTCTTCAATCCCGCGCTGGACCTCGTTCCGGACCTCCTCGAAGCGGTCGAAATCGAGGACGGGCGCAGCTTTACCCTGCGCCTGCGCCGGGGGCACAAATGGTCCGACGGCCATCCCTTCACCAGCGAGGACTTCCGTTACTACTGGGAAGATGTGGCCAATGACGAGAACGTCTCGCCCTATGGCTTGACGCGCGCGCTGCTGGTCGATGGCGAGCGGCCGGCGGTCACGTTCCCCGACGAGACCACGGTAATTTATACTTGGTCCAAACCGAATCCGTACTTCCTGCCCGCCTTGGCCGGCGCGTCGCCGACCTATATCTACCGTCCCGCCCATTACCTGAAGCAGTTCCACGGCCGCTACCAGGACCCGGACAAGCTGGCCGCGATGGTCGAGGAGGCCAGCAAGCGCAATTGGGCCTCGCTTCATCAACGCCGCGCCCGGCAATACCGCAACGACAATATCGCTCTGCCGACATTGCAGCCCTGGGTGCTGCAAACCAAGCCACCCTCGCAGCGCTTCATCTTCGATCGTAATCCCTATTACCACCGGGTCGACAGCGCGGGGCGGCAATTGCCCTATATCGACCGGCTCATCGCCGATATCGTCGGCAGCTCCCTGGTGCCGCTCAAGACCGGGGCCGGGGAAACCGACCTTCAGGCGCGCTACCTTCGTTTCGACAACTACACCTTCCTCAAGGAGGGCGAGCAGCGCAACGACTACAAGGTGCGCCTGTGGCCGCAGATGATCGGCGCCCAATTGGCGCTTTTTCCCAATCTCAACAACAACGACCCGGTGTGGCGGGCGGTGTTGCGCGACGTCCGCTTCCGCCGCGCGTTGTCCCTGGCCATCAACCGGTACGAAATCAACCAGGTCGTCTATTTCGGCCTTGCCCTGGAAAGCAACAACACGGTGCTGCCGCGAAGTCCGCTGTTCCGGCCCGAATACCAAAAGGCGTGGACCGCGTTCGATCTCGACCGCGCCAATGCCCTGCTCGACGAGATGGGCCTGACCGAACGCGACGACGACGATATCCGCCTGCTGCCCGACGGCCGTCCTCTTTTTATCGTCGTCGAGACCGCGGGCGAAAGTACGGAACAGACCGACGTTTTGGAGTTGATCGGCGACGGTTGGGCCAAGGCCGGGATCAAACTGTTCGCCAAGCCGTCGCAACGCGAGGTCTTTCGCAAGCGGATTTTCGCCGGCGAAACGATCGTGTCGATCTGGTCGGGTCTCAATAATGGAATTCCGAGCGCCGACATGAGCCCCCAGGAGCTGGCGCCGACAAGCCAACAGCAGCTTCAGTGGCCAAAATGGGGCCAGTTCATCGAGACCAAGGGCAAGGCGGGCGAGGCCCCCGACATGCCGAAAGTCAAAGAGCTGGCCAATTTGCTCAAGGCCTGGGAGAACGCCGTCGGCATCGACAAACGGTCTGCGATCTGGCATCGCATGCTGAAAATCCATGCCGAGCAGCAATTCACAATCGGCCTGATCAACGCTGTCCTGCAGCCCGTGGTCGTTGCCAACCGGGTCCACAACGTGCCCGTAAAAGGGTTGTGGAATTGGGATCCCGGCGCCCGGTTCGGCATCTTCCGGCCCGATACGTTCTGGCTCGACGACGTGGCCGCACAATCGGCGGAGAAATAGCCGATGCTGAACTATATCGCCCACCGCCTGCTGATCATGATTCCGACCTTGTTGGCGATCAGCTTCATCGTCTTCGTCATCATTCAATTGCCGCCGGGCGATTATCTCGAAACCTACGTCGCCGAGCTGGAAAGCCAGGGCGAGAACGTCGATCCCCAGAAAATCGCCTTCCTGCGCGAGCAATACGGCTTCGACCGGCCGTTCCTGGAACAGTATGCGACCTGGGTGTTCGGCATGTTGCAGGGCGATTTCGGCTATTCCTTCGAATACAGCCTGCCGGTCAGCGATGTCGTCGGCGACCGATTATGGCTGACCGTCCTCGTCTCCTTCGCGACCATCATCTTTACCTGGATCATTTCCTTCCCGATCGGCGTCTATTCGGCGACCCACCAATATGGCTGGGGCGATTACAGCCTGACCTTCCTTGGCTTTATCGGCCTGGCGACGCCCAATTTCCTGCTCGCCTTGGTGCTGCTCTATGTCGCCAACGTCTATTTCGGCACCTCGGTCGGCGGGCTGATGGACGAACAGTTCATCGACGCGCCCTGGACCTGGGCAAAGTTCGTTTCGGTGCTCGAACATCTGTGGATTCCGGTCATCGTCATCGGCACCTCGGGCACCGCCGGGATGATCCGGCGGTTGCGCGCCAATCTGCTCGATGAGCTGCAGAAGCAGTACGTCGTCACCGCCCGCGCCAAGGGCCTGCCGTCGTTCCGGCTGCTCGTCAAATATCCCCTCAGGATGTCGCTGAACCCGTTCATTTCGGATATCGGCAGCCTGCTGCCGCAGGTCATCTCGGGCGCCGCCATCGTCTCGGTCGTGCTGAACCTGCCGACCACCGGGCCGATGCTGCTCGACGCGCTGCGCAGCCAGGACATGTACTTGGCCGGGTCGTTCCTCATGTTTCTGGCCTCGCTGACCGTGGTCGGGGTGCTGGTCTCCGATCTCTTGCTCGCGGTCCTCGACCCGCGCATCCGCTTTCAGGGCGGGAGCCGCTGATGACCGACGCATCCCACGACCGCTTGAAGCATTTCGTCTCGGACGCGCCGTTCGACCCCTATTCGGTCGAGGCCCTGACGGCGGAGCAGGAAAGCTACTACATGGCCTCGCAATGGCGGCTGATGTGGTGGAAGCTGAAGAAACATCGCCTCGCCGTCATCTGTGGCGTGATCCTGTTGATATTCTATCTCAGCATCCTGATCAGCGAATTCCTCGCGCCCTACAACCTGCATACTCGGCAGACCGGTTTCATCTACGCGCCGCCCCAGCAGGTCCACCTGTTCCACGACGGTGAATTTGTCGGCCCCTTCGTCTATGGCTTCGATTACCACCTCAACATGGACAATTTGCGCCGCGAATACACGCCGAACCCGGACCAGGTCCAGCCGATCCGCTTTTTCTGCCGTGGCGATGAATACAAATGGTGGGGCGCCGTTCCGCTCGATATCCACCTCGCCTGCCCGGCCGAGGGCGGCACCCTGTTCCTGCTCGGCACCGACCGGCTGGGCCGCGATATGCTGTCGCGAATCATCTTTGGCGCGCGGGTATCGCTCACCGTCGGGCTGATCGGCATCACCATCAGCTTTATCTTGGGCATCGTTCTCGGCGGGCTGGCCGGCTATTACGGCGGCTGGATCGACATCGTCATCCAGCGCGTGATCGAGACCATCCGTTCGTTCCCCGAACTGCCGCTCTGGATGGCCCTGTCGGCGGCCCTGCCGGTGACCTGGAGCCCGCTGCTGATCTATTTGGGCATCACCCTGATCCTCGGCCTGATCGACTGGACCGGGCTGGCGCGGGGCGTGCGCGCGAAGCTGCTGTCCTTGCGCGAGGAGGACTTCTGCACCGCCGCCGTGTTGATGGGCGCGCGCCCGCGGCGGGTCATCTTCCGCCACCTGATGCCCAGCTTCATGAGTCACCTGATCGCCAGCGCGACCCTGTCGATTCCGGCGATGATCCTCGGCGAAACCGCGCTCAGCTTCCTCGGCCTCGGCCTGCGGCCGCCGATCACGTCCTGGGGCGTGCTGCTGAACGAGGCCCAGAACATCAACGTCGTCGCGATCTATCCGTGGCTGATGCTGCCGGTGGTGCCGGTGATCATCATCGTCCTCGCCTTCAACTTCTTCGGCGACGGCCTGCGCGACGCCGCCGATCCCTACAAGTAGATTGGCCGGTCATTCGGCGACCCGCTGCCAGGTCTCGCCGCCGACGCCGGTGGCGTTGCCGTCGATCGGCCTGGTCCTTCCGCACACGATGTTCGGCTAGCGCCGCCGCCCGGCATCGGGAATTGGCCTCTTGCCGCGGACCCGAAGTGGTCCTTTCGTCATCGTCGCGGGCGGACTAGTTTGGCCGCCCCTCGACCCATTTCCGGAGATGGCGCCATGACGTCCGCCGATACGGCCGTAACCCGGCCCAGCGTTTGCCCGCTCGACTGTCCCGACACCTGCAGCCTATCGGTCACCGTCGAGGCGGGCCGCGTTGCGGCCGTGCGGGGCTCGAACGCGAACCCCTATACCGGGGCCGTCATCTGCAACAAGGTGACCCGGTCCTATCCCGAATTCGTCCACGGCGACCGGCGCCTGACCCGGCCCTTGAAACGGGTCGGCGCGCGCGGGGCGGCGGCGTTCGAGGCGATCGGCTGGGACGAGGCGTTGGATCGGATCCATGCCGGTTTCACCACGGCGATCGCCGCCCATGGACCGCAATCGGTCCTGCCCTTCAACTACGCCGGGCCTCATGGCGAGCTGGCCGGCGGCTCGATGGACCGCCGCTTCTTTCACCAACTGGGCGCGACCCTGCTGAATCGCGGCCCGCTTTGCGGGGCGGTGCGCGGGACCGCCTACACAAGCCTATTCGGGGCCGCCCCCGGAATGGCGCCGGAACAGGCCGCCGCCGCCGATCTGATCGTCGTTTGGGGCAACAACGTCACCGTTTCCAACCTCCATCTGGCCCGCGTCATCAAGACCGCGCGCGGGCACGGTGCCCGGCTCGTGGTGATCGACCCCAAGCGCACCCGGATCGCCGAACAGGCGGATTTGTTCCTGCAGATCACGCCCGGCACCGATGTCGTCCTCGGGCTGGCCTTGGCCGCCGAGTTGGAGCGGCGCGGCGCCTTCGACGAGGACTTTCTCGACCGCTGGGTGACCGGCCGCGATGCCTATATGGCCGCGGCCCATAAGGTCGACCGGGCGGAGATGTCCCGGATTTGCGGCGTGACCCTGGCTGATTTCGACGCCTTGGCCTCACTTTACGCGGACGCTTCTTGCGTCGCCGTCTCCGTCGGCAACGGCATCGAGCGGGGACGCAGCGGGGGCTCCGGCCTGCGCAGCGCGATGGCGTTGCAGGCCCTGACCGGGAATCTCGGCCGCCTCGGCGCCGGGGTCATTGCCAAGCCCGGCCTGGCCTTTCGCAAGACCGGCGACCGGCTGCAGCGCCCGGATTTGATTCCGCCGGGAACCCGGACCTTGAACATCGTCGATGTGCCGCGGTTGATGCTGGACGAGGACCTCGATCCGCCGATCGCCGCCACCTTCATCTACAACCACAACCCGGTCTGCACCCACCCGGATCAGAACCTGGTGAAAAAGGCGCTGGCGCGGCCCGACCTGTTCATCGCCGGCGCCGACGTGGTGATGACCGATTCCATGGCCTATTGCGACGTCGTGCTGCCGGCCGCGAGCCACTTCGAATATGCCGATATCTACGGCTCCTACGGCCACAGCTACCTGCAGCGGGCCGAGCCGGTGATCCCGCCGGTCGGGGACTCGCTGCCCAATACGGAGATCTTTCGCCGGCTTGCGGCCCGCTTCGGCTTCGATGATCCCTGCTTCCGCGACAGCGACGAGGCGTTGATGGACGCGGCGATCGCCAATGACGATCCCCGCCTCGACGGCGCGCGGCCCAGTGAAATTCCGACCGACCGCGCGCTGGTCATGGCCGCGCCCGATCGGACCCCGCTGGTCATGTGCGGCAATGTCCTGCCGGCCACGCCCTCGGGCAAGATCGAGCTTTTCAGTCAGGATTTGGAGGACCGGTTCGGCTATGGACTGCCCCG
>Ga0114949_10003223_pt1 | contig 10333 bp, 10 predicted proteins | sample N074metaG_FD_83505 | JGI IMG/M metagenome (GOLD analysis project Ga0114949, IMG submission 83505) | Deep subsurface microbial communities from Kermadec Trench to uncover new lineages of life (NeLLi) - N074 metaG | ecosystem: Environmental > Aquatic > Marine > Ocean trench > Sediment | place... | reverse complement strand
CGATCAGCCGGTAAGGCCCCACCTTGGTTCCGGTCAGGTCGAGTTGAGGGGCGCCGCCCTGCCGCGAGCTCGCAGGGCCACCGTAGATCTCCGGGTGCGCTGCCAGCGCGTCGCCCATGGCGGCCTGAATCTTATCCTGCAGAGTCGCGCCCCCGGTGCTGTCCTCGCGCAGGAGAGCTTCAGCCCGGGAGCGCAGTTCAGCGTCGCCGCCACACGCCTCATCCAGATAAGCCGACCGCTCATCACCCCTGAGCGGGTGAGCGTGCTCGAAGATGCTGACCAATTTCTGCCAGCGTTCAGGATCGAGCCGCTTGTCGACGGGCATGGTCAGGCCTCCCGGCCCTGTCAGGACCGTGGCGCATCAGCTTACCCGATCTGTGCCCGCAAAATCGGTGGGTATGCCTGCGGCAACAGGCATCAAACGTGCGGTACGCCGGACTCTCTCCGGGTTCCTCAATGGCGCCGTACGCGCCCTGGACACCGCTCTGGGACCTGCCCCGGCCACCCGGCCGGCCCACCTGTTCATCTCCCGGCAACTCAGCCTGGAAGATGACAAATGCTAACCGCTCAAGTGCGGGAACTTCCGTCCCGGAACCGAGACAGGGCGCTTGCACCCCAAGCAGCTCTAGCCGGTGATTTCCTTCCTGTGATCCCGCCCCGCCTTCGGGGCGCCGGGGGGAGCGGGGCCCGGCATCTCGCCGGCCGCCTCGGGACCATCCACCAGCAGTCGCACCAGGTACTCGCGCGCCGCCAGATCGGTGCGCGCCAGGAGCGCCTCGTCGTCATCCCGGGGCTCGAAGCCGGCGTGGCGCTCCTGCAGATGGAACGGAGCGGCGCCCTCCAGCGACGGCACCCAGCGACAGAAGAAATCCAGGTGCCAGTCGAGGAAGAAACGCACCTTCTTGCGGCCGTGCTCGTCCTCACCGAAGTGTTCCAGGGCCATGGCCACGTAGCGCCGCAGCAGGTCCATGCGCTCCGTGCCACTGAGGTCCACGTCGGCATCCTCCGCTGCCTCGCGGAACAGCCACGGCTTGACCAGGGCCCCGCGCGCCGTCATCACCGACGCGCAGCCGGTCTGCCGCATGCGCTCGGCGGCCTCCTTGCCGCGGATGATGTCGCCGTTGCCGATGACCGGGATATCCACCGCCGCGGCCACCTCGCCGATGAGATCCCAGTCGGCCGGACGGCGGTAGCGCTGCGTGCGGCTGCGCGCGTGCAGCGCCACGGCGTCCGCGCCAGCGTCCTGCGCCAGCTTTGCCAGCGACACCGCCAGCGGCTTGTCCTCGGTCCAACCGCTGCGTAGCTTCACGCTCAGCCCCACCGTGAGCACCTTGCGCATGGCCTCCAGGATCTGCGTCAGTCGCCGCGGGCGGGTCATGAGCGCCGCGCCCTCGCCGTGGCGCACCACCGAGTCAATGGGACAGCCCAGATTCACGTCCACGAAGTCGGCGCCGCGCTCCTGGGCAAGGACCGCCGCCCTGGCCATCACGTCGGGAAAACGCCCGCAGAGCTGCACGCCGAAGATGTTCTCATCGGGATGACGCCGCAGCAGGGCCAGCTCGCCTGCTGCCCGGCGGACCACCCGTCGTGAAAGCGCCATCTCGCCCACGGCGAAACGGGCGCCCAGCTCGACGCACAGCCGCCGGAAGGGCAAGTTCGACCCCTTGGTCATGGGTGCCAGGATCAGGTGACCCCGGAACATCTGCTGTCGCGCGGCTTCATCCATGGAAGGTTCCCATCGTAGCGATAGGCCATCCTACAGGAATCGCCGGCTGCCTGGGGGAGCCAGTTGCCGTCAGCGTGCTTCTCCGGTAGCCTACCGTCTCAACTGGCAGGCATCGGGTCATCGTGCCCTGAGAGGACCGAGAACGCCCATGAGGAAAGTCGCGCTGCTGACCGTGCTGATGGCCGTTGGCCTGGCATCCCCTGCGCTGGCCCAGCCGATGAAGGACAAGCTGTGGACGTTCAACGTAGCCGCGGGCTATACCGTGCCCAGCGGTGTGGTGGATGAGTTCTTCGACGGCGGGCTGGGCTTCGAATTCGGACTCACCTACATGCCGAGACGAGGGCACTTCGGCGCGTGGGTAGGGACCGCCTACTCGGGACTGGACGTCAACGACGAGATGCTGCAGACCATCGGTGTTAGCGACGGCGACATGCGCATCTGGTCGCTGCAGGGCGGAGGAATCTGGTCCAGCCGCAGCAAGAAGAAGGTCAACTTCTATGTCTCCGTGGGCGCAGGCTGGTACCGGCGCGAGATCGACTTGCTCAATCCGGCAGTGTTGGAAGTGCCTGCATGGTGCAGCCCCTGGTGGGACTTCTGCCAGCCGGAGAGCGTGGTCCAGACGGAGGATTTCGTCGGCAAGGACAGGACCAGCGAAGCGGGGTACAACGGCGCCATCGGCATGACCTTCACCCTGAAGAGCCAGTCGCAGATCTACATCAACCTGCAATTCAACAGCATCCAGACCGCCAACGTGAATACCGAGTTCATCCCTCTCACCGTCGGATACCGCTGGTAGGCTATCCGCCCGGCGGGCCCACGAGGTGCCGCTCCTGCAGCCATCTGTGGATCGGCACCCAGTAGTCGATGCTGCGTCCCGTATGCGCGTCACGGATGGCGTGGTTCCCCTGCGGGAAGACATGGAATTCGAACTGCCCGGGACGGCGCTCCTTGAGGGCTTGCAGCGCCCGGACGGTGAGCTCCGTAGGTACGCTGCGGTCCTGACCACCCAGGATCCACAGCGACGGCACCTTCATGGCCTCCAGGGCCGGCGCCGGGTCGTAGCCGTGCGGCCCGTCGAACTCGGCCATCCTCCTCTGGATCTCTCCGTCCGACAGATCCACGTAGGTGCCCGGATCGCTGCCCGTGAGCCGGCTGTAGTAGATCTCCTGGCCGACGGTCACCGCCGGGCCCGAGATGCTCACCACGAAGCGCACCGCCTCGCTGCGTGATGCTGCCAGCGGCATGATCCATCCGGCCTGGCTACCGCCCAGCAGCCCGATGCGCTGCGGGTCGATCTCCGCATGCCCCTTCAGCCAGGAGGCGGCCGCCACCGCGTCGTCCGCCAGTCGCCCGATCCGCTCCTCGCTGTCGCTGACGCCGACCACGCCGTACGTCCCTCCGGACGCACCCACGCCGCGCTTGTCATAGAGCAGGACCGCGATCCCGTGCGGGACCAGGCGCCGAACGTAGCCCCGCTGATCCCGTCTCCTGGTCGGCCCCGAGCCATGAACGATGACCATCGCCGGAAACGGACCCTGCTTCCATCGCGGCAGCGCCAGGGTGGCAGCCAGCGTGACACCGCCGCTGTGGAGCAGGACGTCCTGGCTGCGAATCCAGGGCAGGCCGGACTGGACCACCAGAGCGGTGGTCACGAAGAGCACCAGAACCAGACTGATGATCGCCCCCTGTTTCACCTCATCGCCTCCCGGTGCGTCTGGTCCCCCGGACCAGGGCCGCATTGATATTACATGGTTCGGAACAGACCCGTTCGTCACGCCCCAGGTCCCGCTCGCCCCGCCCGGCTTTCTCCCGGGGGAAAACACGAGTACCCTTGAGCCAACCATGAGCCACGAACACCGCGCCGCCTATCGCATTCCGGCCGTCTGGGGCCTCAGCTTCGCAGTGGCCACCATCCTGGGCCTGCTGAACGCCGGCTCCGAGGTGGTGAACCTGATCACCGAAGGCGGCAGCTACGCGCTCTGGGAGCCCATCACCTGGGAGCTGACCAGCAACTACTCGTTCGCCATGCTGGTCCCCTTCCTCATCGCGTTCGCCCTGCGGGTACGGCCGTCCCGGAGCCGGATGGTCCTGGTGGTGTCGGGGCATGCGCTGGCCGTGGTCCTGTTCACCTTGTTGCATGTGGGCAGCATGGTGGCGATGCGCAAGCTCATCTACCGCCTGACCGGGGGCTCGTACGAGTTCGGCAGCATGGGCCTGGAGCTGCTCTACGAGGGATTCAAGGACGTCATCACCTATTCGTTCCTGGTGGGACTCACCTACGGCTTTGACTACTATCGCCGCTACCGGGAGCGCGAGCTGCACGCCTCACGGCTGGAGGCCAGCCTGAGCCAGGCCCGGCTGGAGAACCTGGAGCACCGCATCCAGCCCCACTTCCTGTTCAACACGCTGAACCTCATCTCCGCCACCATGCACGAGGACGTGGCCCAGGCCGATCGCATGATCGCCCGACTCAGCGACCTGCTGCGGCGCTCGGTGCAGACGCAGGGCTCCCAGGAGGTAGCGCTGGAGGACGAGCTGGAGACGCTTGGAATATACCTGGACATCATGCGAGCCCGCTTCGAGGACCGTCTGGAGGTGAACGTGCAGCTGGACCCCGCCGTCGCCCGGGCGCTGGTGCCTTCGTTCCTGCTGCAGCCCCTGGTGGAGAACGCCATCAAGCACGGCATCGCGCAACGCGAGGAGGGCGGGCGCATCGACATCCAGGCACGCGCCCGCGGCACGCGGCTGATCCTCGACGTCAAGGATGACGGCCCCGGTGCGACCCAGCCGGCCGAGCAGCTGCTGGCCATGGGTACGGGGCTGTCCACCACGGCCCAGCGGTTGCACACGCTCTATGGGGATCAACACAGTCTCGAGTTCCGCAACGATCACGGCCTGACGGTGAGCATCTCCCTGCCCCTGAAGCAGGCGTCATGACCCGGTCGGTGGTGCGCGCCCTCATCGTCGACGATGAGCCGCCGGCGCGCCGCAAGATCCGGCGCTTCCTGGACAAGGATGCCGACGTGGTGGTGGTGGGAGAGGCCGGGAACGGAGAGCGTGCCATACGGGCCATCCGCGAACTGGAGCCGGACCTGGTCTTCCTGGACATCCAGATGCCCAAGGTGGATGGCTTCGGCGTGCTGGAGTCGCTGAAGAAGGGCTCGATGCCGGAGATCGTCTTCGTCACGGCGCACGATGAGTACGCCCTCAGGGCATTCGAGGTGGCAGCGCTGGACTATCTGCTCAAGCCGTTCGACGCCGAGCGCTTCGCCAAGGCCCTGGGGCGCGCCAAGGAGCGCCTGCGCGGCGATGCCGGAACAGGGCTGGACCGGCGGCTGCAGGAGCTCCTGGCCCAAGTCGAACGCCGACCGCCGAAGACCGGGCGGCTGCTGGTGAAGACCCGCGACCGCGCGGTGCTGGTGAACACCGCGGATGTCGCGTGGATCCAGGCCGCGGGCAACTACATCGAGCTGCACGTGGCCGAGCGGACCTACCTCATGCGCGAGACGCTGCACGGCATGAGCCAGCAGCTGGACCCCGACACGTTCCTGCGCGTGCATCGCTCGTTCCTGGTGAACGCCGATCACATCCAGGAGATCCAAGCCTGGTCGCACGGCGACCATCTCATCGTCATGCGCGACGGCGCCAAGATCCGCCTCAGCCGCCGCTACCGCCACCAGCTGCCGGCTTCCCTGCGCAAGAGTTTGTGAGCGTCCCGCTCGTCCCGCGTGCGTCCCGCTGGTCCCGCCTGGCTGGAGCGAACCGCTCCACATGTCGTATCAAAGGTTGACAGCGCGGTCCACGACGGGCCGAGGTTGCCAGGAGGTGAGACGTGTTCCAGCGAACCCTTCCCCTGATGGTGTTCCCCGCGGTGAAGCTGGTGCTCCATCTGGTCACCCACCGGGGTTACGGCATGTTCCGCGACGAGTACTACTACCTGGCCTGCGCCGAGCGTCTGGCCTGGGGTTACGTGGATCATCCCCCGTTCTCCATCTTCCTGCTGTGGATCGTCCGCAACCTGCTGGGTGACTCGCTGCTCGCCGTGCGGCTGTTACCGGCGCTGGCCGGCGCCGCCACCGTGTTGCTGGTGGGTCTCATGGCTCGGCGGCTGGGAGGCGGCCTGTTCGCGCAGTCCCTGGCCATGGTCGGCGCCCTGGCGGCCCCCATCTACCTGGCCCTGGATCACTTCTACTCCATGAACGCCTTCGACCTGGTGTTCTGGGCGCTGGCGGCGTATCTGATCCTCCTGCTGGTTCAGGGCGCCGGCGTGCGGGTCTGGCTCCTGCTGGGCGCTGTCCTCGGCCTGGGGCTGATGAACAAGATCAGCATCCTGTGGCTGGGCTTCGGCCTCCTGGTGGGCTTGCTGGTCACCCAGCGTCGGCGCTGGCTGCTGACCCCCGGCCCATGGCTGGCCGCCGGATTGGCCGTGCTGCTGTTTCTCCCCTACATACTCTGGCAGGTGGGCAACGACTGGCCCACGGTGGAGTTCATCCGCAACGCCTCGGGGCAGAAGATGCTGGAGGTGAAGCCGCTGGACTTCATGCTGAGCCAGTTGCGGGTCATGAACCCGGCGGTGGCGCCGTTGTGGCTCGCCGGGCTGGCCTGGCTGCTGGCCTCGGCGCGGGGGGCGCCGTTCCGGATGCTGGGCTGGATGTACGTCGCCGTGTTCCTGCTGTTGATCCTCAACGGCACCAGCCGCGCGGGCTACCTGGCTCCGGCCTACACCTGGTTGCTGGCCGCCGGCGGTGTGGCCAGCGAAGAGTTGTTCCATGGCCGGCGATGGGGCGCGCTGCGCTGGCCGGCGGCGGCGTCGCTGGTGCTGGCAGGAGTGGTGGTGGCACCCTTGGCGCTGCCGGTCCTGCCGGTGAACTCCTACATCCTTTACGCGGAGTCCCTGGGCATCGCACCCTCCACTGCGGAGCGCAAGGAAGTGGCGCAGTTGCCGCAGTTCTACGCCGACATGCACGGCTGGGACAGCATCGTCGATACGGTGGCCGGGGTCTACCACACGCTGCCCCCGGAGGAGCAGAAGGTGGTGGCCATCTTCACCTACAACTACGGCGATGCCGGAGCCATCGACCGCCTGGGGCGTAAGCACGGCTTGCCGCCGGCCATCGGCGGGCACAACAACTACTGGCTATGGGGCCCGCGGGAGTTCACCGGCGATGTAGTGCTGGTACTGGGCAACGATCGCGAGTCGCTGGAGGAGAGCTTCGAGCAGGTGGAGCTCGGCGCCATGGTGGACTGCGGCCACTGCATGCCGTACGAGAACCATCGTCCGGTATGGATCTGCCGCAAGCTACGCCGGCCTCTGGCCGAGGCGTGGCCTCGGCTCAAGCATTTTGACTGATTATCCGCCCAGCTCGCACCGGCAGGCCTGCGAGCGCAGCAGGGCATTCTCCAGTTCCTGGCGCACCAGCGCCACATTGGCGATCTCCAAGTTCAGGCCGCGTAGATCGCAATCCGTCTCACGATAGGCACGGAACGCTTCGTCCACTGTGCGTCCCGGCCGGTTGTCATCGCCGCCACACGGCCTGCTGCACCGCGAGCTCGTGGTCGCCGATTTCGATGCGCGCCTACTCCAGTAGAAGGCGGCACAGCAACGCAGATTGATCTTCAGCATGCACGGCACTGCCGAACGTCGCCGCCAGCAGCACCACGAAGCCACGGCCCAGGATCCCTGCATGACGCATGGTGCCCTCCTTCCAGCACTGGAAACCCTGTCACAGATACGGCAACCTGCGCGGGTGGGTTTCCGGGCCACTGGCGTGAGCTCTCTTGGCGGGCTCAGCCGAGCAGAGCCATGAGCCGGTCGGCCAGGTCCTCTGTACGAGGAACGCCGTCGGGCCACGGCAGGACACCGCTGCTGCGGATGCGGTAAATCACCGCGGCGCAGGTGATGTCCGCCGCGGTCATCTCGTCACCCACCAGCCACTGCCGACCTTCCAGACGCTGCTCCAGTTTCGCGATGGCCTGCCCGAAGTTTGCGGCGGCCTCCTCCTGCAACGCCGGCGTGACCTCCTGGCCCCGCACGCGGGCGTGTACCAGGCTCATCATGGGCTCGGCCAGCGCGGCGCGGCCGAAGCGCTCCCAATCCTCGATCTCCCACTGCTGCGAATGGCTGTGCCCGTACAGCTTCGGCGTATCGCGATAGTTGGCGTCCAGGTAGCGCAGGATGGCGCCGGAGTCGAACAGCACGACGTCACCGTCCACCATGACAGGCGTCAGGAACTGGCCGGAGACCCGGACCAGCTCGTCGCGGTCGGTAGGCTCGATGGTCCGGAACTCGTACGGGATGCCCTTGTGCTCCAGCGCCAGCCGGACCTTGATGTTGTTGGAGGTCTCGAAGCCGTAGATGATGAGGGTTCGCTGGTTCATTCCTGCTCCTCTGCGGAGAGAGGTTCGTCCTCGCCCGCAAGTCCGGCTAGCCGGACGGGATAATCGGAGATTTTCCATACGATCCGGTAGTCGAGATCATAGTCGAAGGCACCGCTTCCGCCGACCCGGAAGCGGACTACCCTGTCCCGCGCCCGGCCCTGCCAGAGCGCAGCGGCCTCCTCCAGCGAGCGCGGCAGGAAGTTCAACAGCAAGCCGCCGGATGTGGTGCTCGGCAGGATGCGGAAGGTAGTGGTCACGCCGCTGGCGTACATCACCTCCATGCTCACCGGCGCGCCGCGAAATAGCAGCTTGGTCAGGCGGCCCGGTAGGGTCATGCGGAAGTGCAGCTCGGCGAACACCAGAACCGCCGCCTCGGGCACCACGACCCATTCGCCCATCTCCGCCCGGACCTCGGTAGGCCGGCCCACCGGGTAGCGGAAACGCTCCGGGGTCCTTTGCAGCAGCAAACGGCCCTGCTGCAGCGAGGTTTCCACCGGAGAGAAGTTCTGCAGGATGGCACGGACCGTGGCCGGTGGGTCTAGGAACGGATGCCGTAGGTCGATGCTGTGGTACTCGAAGATCAGGAACTCCGGCCCACCGTTGCCGGCCAGGTGGGCCGCGCTGCGCCCATCCAGGGTTTCGGTGTAGGCGGAATAAGTCTGTAGCGCCGGGTTGGGAACCCAGTTGAGCCCGTTGGCGGCGACATAGCTGATCTCGGTGGGAAACACGCCGACGCGGCGGCCCGACATGGCCTGAAGCCAGAGTGCAGGTAGACGCACGGCCTCGAGGTTGGCATTGCCTTCCCGGCGCAGGCGTGCGCGTGTGTTTCCCAGGCGGACCGTCTTCGCCAGGTTTGCCAGCCCTTCGACACCGGTGGCCTTGCGCAAGCGGGCCTCGGGGTAGAGGAATCCCCCCTGCCAGTACGCGCCCAGCGCCAGGGTGGCCACCACGGCAACCAGCCCTGCCAGCGTGGCCATCCCCTTCCTCGTGCGAGCACGCAGCGCCAGCGCAGCCAGCACGACCACGAGAAAGCTGAAGAAGTTCTGGATGTGCCCGTCCTGACGTGTGAAGCCGTGCTTGAAGGCAAACAGCACCGGTAGCGAGTAGATGAGCGCGCACGGTAACGCCGGTAGGCGCTTTCCTGCCTGCACCAGCAGGACCACCCCGAAGAGAGTGAGGCAGACCACGCCGACCAACAACCCCTGCCAGTAGGCCGGCAGGCTCATGGCCGTGCCGTAATCGGAGGCCAGCTCCAGGGAGTTGTGCAGCCATCGCCAGAAGTCCGCCACTCCGCCGAACTCGGTGAATACCAGCGCGGTCAGCGTGACGAGGAACGCGCCCAGAGTGACTGCCGTGGTGCGCACGGCCCCGCGGCGCGCCAGGCGGACGGTCTCGCCCACCAGAAGCATCGATACACCGACGATGCCCAGGCCGAACTTGGACAGCAAACCTACTGCTGTCAGAACACCTGCGGCAGCAGCAGGAACGCCCGGCCACCGGCAGGCATCCAGGGACTCGCTCAGGAGCAACCCGATGAGCAGCACGACCCGGTACTGAAACGGCAGCCCCAGCGCCAGGCCCACCAGCAACAGGCCGGCGAACGTCGCCACCGGCCACAGACCTTGCGGCATCAGGGAGCGCCGCAGAAGGAGCAGGCCCAGCAGTGCGTGCAGCAGCAGCCATGCCGCCAGCCCGAGAAGGAGGTTGTGATGCACGTCCAGCGGAACCAGGAGATAGCCCAGCGGCCCGTACGGGAACACCACGTCACGGCCGTGCAGGTAGTCCGAATCGGCCAGCAGGTTGAGCCCGTACCAGAAGGAGGGATCGTTCCCGGCACGCAACGGCATGAGGTGCACCGGAAACGAGGCGACGAGAAAGACGCCGACCAGCAGGATGGCCAGGGACCTCACCCGGCGGTCGGCGCGCGGATGCGGTGAGTTCATCGATCCGGGGTGCGACATCCTCTCCTCGTCAGAGCCAGGATGCTCTGTCCACCTTGAGAGCCGGACGATCTGGTACGCTGGCCCCGGAACACTCTAACACGCCTGTGGATCACGCCCGGGGGCCGCGGACACGGCCGGACTCCTCATCTTCTTCCGGACCGGCGAGGCGATGGCCGTCACCATTGTCGACCCCATGCTCTTGGACATGAGCCACTCAAAGCCGCTGGTGCGTACACTGGGCGCCGTCCACATGCGGACGGGCGGCCTGGCGCCCGCCGCCAGCCTG
>Ga0114949_10003221_pt1 | contig 10336 bp, 8 predicted proteins | sample N074metaG_FD_83505 | JGI IMG/M metagenome (GOLD analysis project Ga0114949, IMG submission 83505) | Deep subsurface microbial communities from Kermadec Trench to uncover new lineages of life (NeLLi) - N074 metaG | ecosystem: Environmental > Aquatic > Marine > Ocean trench > Sediment | place... | reverse complement strand
TGGTGCCAGAGCGATGCATTGTGCCGCTGCCAAACAATGTCAGCGCAGCAGATGCCTGTTTGGTGGAACCGTTGGCAGTGGCCGCCCATGGCATTCGCATGCTGGACCTCAATCCGGGCAGCCGGGTCGCCATCATCGGCGCCGGGGCTATCGGTCTTGCGGCCGCCGCCGTACTCACTCCGTTTATCAAGGCCGTCGACCTGGCGGCCCGCCACGACGCACAGAAAGAGGCCGGCGAGAGGTTGGGGACAACACTGGACCCCAGTGGCGAATACGATGTTGTTATTGAGTGTGCGGGCAACTCTGCCGCACTGAAACAAGCCGCCCGATTGTGCAAACCGGGCGCCACCATATTGCTGCTGGCAACCTACTGGGACGGCGTGCAACTGCCCGCCTTTGAAGTGTCGATGAAGAACCTCAAAATTTACGCCTCATCGCTGTACGGCCGCAGCGGCCTGGTTCGCGATGTGGAGATGGCCGCCCAGTTGATGGCACAGCGACCGGAGTTGGCAGATATATTGATCAGCCATCGGCTGCCGCTGGATGCGGCGCAGGAAGCTTTCTCTATCGCCGCTAACCGCCAGTCCGGCGCGATCAAGGTTGTACTCGAGCCCTGACAAGAGGCCCTCTGGTATGGCATCGGTACGCTCATCAGCAAAGTTGACAAAATGGAAACTCCGGCCTATAGTTGCCAAAAAGGAAACTTCCAACAAGGGACTAAGCGTTGCACGTTATTTCCAGGAAGCCATTTAGCGATGCGGCGGAGAAATATCCGAATGACGCTGCAGCCGTTGAAAGAACCTACAAGGTCTTGCGCCAGGGCGACTACGGGCACCCGGACAACTTAAAGCGCGTTTTTCCATCACTGGACAACTTTAAGTACAAGAACAAATGGTGGGTTATCGACATTGGTGGTAACAACCTGCGTCTGATTGCCTTTATAGCGTTCACGGACAACCGAATGACTGTCAAACATATCATCAATCATGCCGAATACGACAAACTGTGTAAGCGGTATGCAAAGAAGGCCGATTAAGATGGGATTTACAGCGATTAAGGAAAAAGCACGAGAGCTCTTCGAGGAAGCAGCTTTCATTAGCCATATCAGTAACGACAATGACTATCAGCAGGCTCTCTCGCTGATGAATGAACTGATCGATGATTACGATAACCAGCGAGCCCTTATTGATGTGCTGTCTGTATCTATTGAACAATGGGAGACCACTGCATCCGAGTTTTCCGGGTTCAATAAGCGGGTCGCCAACATTAATGGCGATCTGGCTTTGCTGAAAGTCCTCATGGAACAACACGGCCTTGGCGTTGCCGACCTGCCTGAAATTGGTAGCAAGTCACTGGTCTCCAGAATATTGAGTGGTGACCGCAATTTAACCAAAAAACATATAGCAACATTGAGCCGGCGATTCGGTATTAGCCCCGCCTTATTTTTTTAAAACGGGGAAAACAGGGGACAGACCACGGTTTGTAAGTTAAAACCGTGGTCTGTCCCCTGTTTTCCCTGTGGTCTGTCCCCTGTTTTACTCGACCGGAGCCACCTGTCCAAACTGTAATTTAATACGACTTGATTAATTTATTTCGGTAGCGTATTGTGCCCAAACTATTTAATACATGCGTATTATTTACGCAATCCTGAGGCCCTGGCATGAGCAAGCTCCACTACCGAACCTGCCATCTGTGCGAAACCATGTGCGGCATTGAGGTCGAATACGAGGGTGAGCAGATTCTTGCCATTCGCGGCGACAAGAATGACGTACTGAGCAAGGGCAACATCTGCCCCAAGGCCACCGGCCTGCAGGATATCCACAACTGTCCCGATCGCCTGCGCAAACCCCTGAAACGGGTGCGCAAGAATCCCGCTGAGAAAAGCCACGATGATGATTGGGTGGAAGTGGAGTGGGATGAAGCGCTGGATTATGCAGCAGGGGAGCTGGCCCGGATCCAGAACCAGCACGGCATGGACAGCGTTGCCTCCTACGCCGGCCGCAGTACCGCGCACAACATGGGCGCGCTGCTGGCGACCCAGCCTATGCGCGACATCCTTGGATCCAGGAACATCTACACAGGTTCCACCGTCGACCAGATGCCGCACAACTTTGTCTGGTACCAGATGTTTGGTCACCAGTTCCTGTGTACCATCCCGGACATCAACCGCACCGACTACTACCTGATGCTGGGCACTAACCCAAAGATCTCCAACGGTGCGCAGATGGCCACCGGCGCCAACACCTACAAAAAGCTGAATGAGATCCGCGCCCGTGGTGGCAAGTGTGTATTGCTCGACCCACGTCGCACAGAAAGTGCCCAGTACATGGATGAGCACCACTTTATCAAACCCCACACCGACGCTTTATTCCTGATCGGTGTGATAAAAACCATCTTCGCCAAGGGCCTCGACAAAGCGGGCCGCATGGAAGGACATGTGAAGGGCTGGGGTCACGTTAAGCAGGCGGTGCAGGATTTCGAACTGGACGATATCAGTCGTGAGACGGGTATTGCCAAGGACGACATAGAACGTATCGCGGTAGAATTTGCCAGCGCGAAAACCGCCGTTTGTTACGGTCGCACCGGTATTTCCATGGTGAACTTCGCAGGCCTGACCCAGTGGTTGATGCAGGTACTCAACATCATTACTGGCAATATGGATGAAGTGGGCGGTATGACCTTCCCGCAACCCGCTATCGATTCACTGGATCTGTCACGTTCCAGCTGGGATAGATATCGCTCGCGTGTCAGTGGTCGCCCGGAGTTCTCCGACGAATTTCCACTGGTTGTTCTAGGCGAGGAAATTCTGACTCCCGGCGAAGGCCAAATTCGTGCGCTGCTCGGTTTCTGCGGCAACATGGTGCTGTCCATGGCTGACGGCAACCACTCTGAGAAAGCACTGAACGCGCTTGAGTTCTACGTGGCAGTGGATATGTATCGCAACGAGACCACCCGTTTTGCAGATATAATTTTGCCCCCCTGTGGTCCCTTCGAGAAGAGTCATTACGATTACTTCTACCACCTGTACGACACCATTAACTGGGCCAAATTCTCGCCAAAGCTGTTCGACACGCCAGAATCCAAGTGGACCGACTGGGAAATTTTTACCGAGCTGCTAGGCCGTTTTGCCACCAAGCGGGCTAAAAATCCCATCAAGAAAGCTTTGATCAGCCTGGCGCACAAGTTTGTGCGCTACTTCATTAGTCCAGAGTTGGTAACAGATCTCGGTCTGCGTTTTGGTCGTTACGGCAAAGGCTTAAATCCGTTCAACAAAGACGGTCTGACACTTAAGAAACTGAAAGAAAATCCACACGGCATTTATCTGGGTGAACATAGCTACACATTCCCCGAAGGCCTGCGCACCGAGGACAAGAAAATTGACTTGGCCCCCCGGGTAATCGTCGATGACTTGCCTCGCCTGAAAGCACAGTTTATCGAAGGGGGCGCAGCGCGTGAGCGTGCGAATTCTGAATTCGACTTGAAAATTATCAGCCGTCTGACCAACCGTACCCTGGGTTGGATGCATCACAGCCGCCGTTTGATCAAAGGCAAAAACCCTTGTGAGCTACTGATTCACCCAGATGATGCCAGGGCGCGTGGCATTGAAGCGGACTGCCTCGTTAAGGTGACATCAAACGCCGGTCAAATCGAAATTCCTGTGCTCATCAGTGAAGATATGATGCCGGGCGTGGTGTGTATGCCAAGCCACTGGGGTCATAATCGTGAGAATACACAGCAGAGTATCGCCAATGGCAATCCGGGGGTGAGCATGAACGACCTCACTGACGTCACGGTGTTTGACGAGCTGACTGGTAACGCCATAGTTAATGGCGTGCCCGTAAAAGTCGAAGCCATTGCCAGGGGCGCTGACTCCGACGAACGCCATGCTGATGAAAGCGTTGAAGAATTTGTCGCTTAAGCCACGACTGGGGGAAGTGAATATGAAGCTGTTACATAAAATGAGTCCTACAGCTGGCGCGTCGATGCTTGCTATGGCCTTTTCCGCTTGTCTGCTTGTTGTCACAGTGCCCAACACGGCGATTGCCGATACAGATGCACAGCTTGCTGAGCGGTTGGATATTACATTTAGTCGTGCCTTTGGTGCTCCCGCCGATGGCTCCTGGGACGGTCTTTTTTCCGCGGCCAATACTGTGGATCCGATTAAGTACGCCAATACAAAACCAGAACAAACCATTTTTAAATCAGCTCAATATGCCCTGAGTTCAACCACTTCAGGCAACGAGATCTGGTACGGCACAGCAGCTTCTGTTTGGTGTTACTGGCCTTACGTGTCTATGAAGATGCCGCTGACCCTGATGAATCACGAAACCCCCAATCACGGATGCCAGATGACTCCACCATCAGGCCAGAGGCCTCTTGCGCAAATTTATTTCACCGATGTAAAAACCGGCGTAAGCACACACGTCGGCCCGGACACGATAGTTAATGGTCAGCAATTTTGGGAGGATTCCCAGAGCAGTGCCATAGAACTCTCAACTATAGACGCCATGCTATCAATGCCAGGTTATACCTACCGCGGTGCGGGAACGATCGACAATCTGACATTTTTTGCCGGCTCCAGCCAATTCCCGGTAACGGAAATAAAAGCCCAATGGCTGGACAAACTGAGCCCAGAGCAACGCGCCATCGAGTTGAAGAAATTCCCGGAAAACTTCGACTTTAACCAGCAAGGCCTGATTGGCTACAACCGTATTTTTGTGTTCGACAATGTTAAAAAGGAATACCTGGGCTATGCCGAGTTCTTCTTTGATACGGTTCGTCGCTTTCAAACGGTAACCCACCCTGATGGCAGTAAAGGCCTGTACTGGTTCGGCGGCCCCGATCAGTCAGGTGGCCAACTCGGCAAGAGTTTAAACACCATGCTGCGCTGGGTTGGCACGCAAGAGAATCCCTTGTCCGGCGGCATGCTCAATAACGGCTTTGATATTGTGTCTGACCAGCGCTTTGAGAAATACGGTGTGGTTGGCGATTTTCGCGAATTTGAAGTCAATGACGAGAAGCACTTCGTCAGTAGCTCCTGGTATAACCCCTATGGCGAGCCTGCCTCCATGCTGGTCAGTAATGCTATGCCAGAAGCTGGCTACTCTGCCGAAGACCCGGCTGTCTACCAGACGGTCATGCAGTACACCGACTATGACCCGGAGCAGGTAGGCGGCCACGGTTCCAAAATGGCTGCCAGCGCCTTCTATGGTGACTACCTCTACTTCGGCTCATACCACCAGGGCACCTCCGGTGCTTACGATAAACTCATGCACAAGTACTGCGATGAAGAACAGATTGAGAGCCTCTGTAAACTGGCAGACTACGACCAAGACGACATAGAAGCCCACCGTGAATTTATGATGAAAACATGGCGTGCGACCTCTGTCTTCCGCATTGAGATCGACGATTTGTTGGCCACCGATACGCCAGCTAAAGAAAAAGTCGAACTGCTGTACGGCAAGGAAAAAGACTGGGTCTTCACACCAACAAAATCAAAAGGCAGTGATGCCTATGACGGATACGAGTTCGTACTTGAGAACAACAAACTTGGCCAAAAGCCACTGTTCGGCGATGAAGGCTTTGGACACCAGGGCATGGTTTACACCTTCACCTTTGTAGAACATGACGGCAAACTGTTCCTGGGCTCCTGGAACTCAACGGCGGGTCTGTTTGATATGTTTGACCACACCGACTATGCCTTCTGGAACCACAGGGCGCTGTACTTATTCGGCATGACACTGCCTTTAAGCCCTTTTGGCCAAACCGATGTGGTTGAAAACAACCCGGCTTACTTCCTGTACCAGAGCATTATCGACGATGCGGCGACCAATGGTTACACGCTGGAAGAGGCGAAAAGAGGTTGGTTGATGGTCTTTGAAGACACCAACTCTCCAGCGGTTATATTCAAAGACGGCTTTGGCAACCCCTGTAACAACGGCGTACGCAACTACGCCAAGCTTAATGGGGAGCTGTACCTGGGTACAACCAGCTGGTGCAACCTGGGCGAAGACTCGGGCCTGGAGTACTACAAGTACGAAGGTTCAAACCGTTAGATAATGTGGGATTAAAATCCGCCCCACGTAGACATAATGGATTGACCTGCCCAACCTCAATTAAAGCGTGTTCGGCCACCATACCTGTACCCATTAAACCGATATTCAACATGTGCGGGTTCCACTCGCTTAAATAGCAGGTCGCAATTGTTACTGTTTTTGTCCCCTTTGAATATAGGGTTACGGCGCCAGATGACCTAATCTAGTGAACTAACATGGTCGAATTCATTCGACCAGATAAGGAAACAACATCATGTTTGCAGACAACATTCTCGGCCCCGTTAAACAGTGGGGCTATTTGGTAAAAGACCTGGACCAGGCGATGGCAAGCTGGGTTGAACAGTTGGGCATCGGCCCCTGGTGGGGCTATCGCAATGTATCAGTACAGGCACTGACAGACGGCCAAACCAGTGAAGTCACCATGAGTGTAGGCCTGGCCTACCATCAGGGTATGCAGATTGAACTGATACACCAGACCAACGACGCGCACTCGCCCTATAGCTACTTCTATGAGGGTAGCGATGACGCACAGGTACTGCAGCAAATCGCCTACATGGTTGCCGACGTCGATGAGGCTATCCAGCAATGCCAGGCACGGGGCATGCACGAAGTCGGCCGCATTCTACCGGCTCCAGAACTGGCTTATGTCTACATGAGCTCGGCCGCCATGAAGGGTATGGCGATTGAGTTAATGCCTCACGACCAGGGCTTTTTGGACGAGTACGCACGCTGTGCCCAAGAAGCTGCCGAATGGGATGGCAGCGACCCCTATCGGCTTATTTCCCTTTAGTTCCCAACGAGGTGGCATCATGAATACTGCAACCAAATGGCTTACCGCCACCGTGTTATCCCTGGCAACAACTATGGCACTGGCAAGCGACCGGCCGAATGTCATCGTTATGGTGGCCGACGACCTGGGCTGGAACGACGTCGGTTTTCACGGTGGTGATATCGATACGCCCTCCCTGGACCGGTTGGCAGCCGAGGGTATGGAGTTAAACCGCTTCTACACCACTCCTATTTGCTCACCAACCCGCGCGGCACTGATGACTGGGCGCGATCCGATCCGCCTGGGTGTCGCCTATGGGGTAATTTTGCCCTGGGATAACAATGGCGTGCACCCCGACGAGCATTTTATGCCGCAATCTTTCCAGGCTGCCGGTTACCAGACCGCCATGGTGGGCAAGTGGCACCTGGGCCATGCCCAGATGAGCTACCACCCCAATAACCGGGGCTTTGAGCACTTTTACGGCCATCTACATACCGAGGTTGGGTTTTACCCGCCTTTTACCGTCAACGGTGGCAAGGATTTCCAACGCAACGGCGAAGATATTGACGACGACGGCTATGAGACCTTCCTGTTGGCGGACGAGGTGTCGCGCTATATCCGTGAGCGCGATGAGAGCAAACCATTTTTCGTCTACATGCCTTTTATAGCTCCCCATACGCCCCTGGATGCGCCCCAGGAGTTGCAGGATAAATACAAGGATATCAATACCGACCTCGAGCCTTCCCGCGCCAAGGGCACGGATGAGACGCGCCGCCTTGCCAGGTTAATGATGCAACCCAGTGCCCGACCTATGTACGCCGCCGTGGTAGATGGCATGGACCAGGCCATCGGCCAGGTACTGGATACCCTGGACAGCGAGGGCATTGCCGACAATACCATCGTGCTGTTTTTCAGTGATAACGGCGGCGCCGCCTACTCTGTGGGCGGTGCCGATAACGTGCCCCTGCGCGGCGGCAAGGGCGAAACCTTCGAAGGCGGGATACGTGTGGTATCGGTTATACGCTGGCCAGGAAACATTAAGCCGGCACAGAAACTTACAGACATCATGACAGTGATGGACGTATTTCCCACCCTGGCAGATGCGGTGGGTATAGATACACAGAATCAGCGCAAGTTGGATGGCCGCAGCATGTGGCCGGCAATTGCAGAGGGCGTAAAACAGCCGCGTGAAGACTGGGTTTATTTTGTGTCCGAAATACCTATCTACGGCCACTTTAACCTGACGGTATTTAATGACGAGTGGAAACTGGTACAGGATGTAGAGCAGGATCAACTCTCCACTACGGTAACCAACTACCTGTTTCGCATCCAGGACGACCCCAATGAATACAATAATGTGGCCTCGAAATATCCCGAGGTAGTGCAGAAGCTATCCAGGCTAATGCAGGAACGACGGGCGCTCTATCCAATCAATGGCACCCGTGCCAGGTTATCTCCACCGCCGGGATGGCGCGCCCCACTGAACTGGGTGAGTTACCCCATTCCACTGGATGAATTGCAAACCGAGACCGCCAAGAGCCCGGCTGCGGAGCATTCAGAATCTATCGAACGCATGCTGGACTGGCAGCACGGTGAGCGAGGACGGCTGGTATACGACTGTATGCCCAAGTGGTGGCTGGCTGGCATGTGCTTGAAAAATGATTGAGGGAAATGGGGGACAGACTGCGGTTTATCAGTTAAAACCGTGGTCTGTCCCCTATTTTTTCTATTTTTAAACGCACTCATCTGTGGTGGTGAACATGGGCGGCTCGCTGCAGGCGGTGAGCAGCATCGCGAGTAGCGGGGAGAGGCCTCGTACAGTCATTAAAAGAGGATGCCTGAACGACTCTCGCTCATTCCCTGCACTCGAATCTGTTTGGAGCCAATACTAGGCGACTGCAACAGGCGCCTCATCCAGGCTCACCGTGCGCTTCATTCCGAGGCGCAACAACAGGTAGAGCATCAGGCCCGCGGGGCCGGCCATCAGGGTCACGAACAGGAACGGTATGGTGAGCCAGTGGTTGATGCCCTGGCGGCGGGCGTCGCGCACTATCCAGGCGCCGATGAAGAGATCAAACACCAGGTAGTGAATCCAGCCACCCAGTACCGCCATCGGGCTCGTAAATAGCAGCATCACCCCTGCCAGTGAGCCGAAGCCGGCCCCCTCCGCCAGCGGTGGACCGAAAAACAGCGCCCAGATATAAAGCGGCCCCAGGATCAGCGGTACCCAGATGGCGTGCACGACAAGCTGCGTGAAGCGATGGTGCGGCAGCAAGGCCAGCAACAACCAGGCGGGCAATACGGCGTAGTTACAGATCAGGAACAGTGTGTCGGTGCTCATGGGCTTCTCCTTGTTGTTTTATCCAGTGGGGCCTCTACATTCCTCCGGCCACGTACAGGCACTGGCCGGTAATCCAGCTCGCCGCCGGCGAGGCCATAAACACCACCGCCGCGCCGATATCCTCCGCCGTACCGATTGAGTATAAGGCGAATAAAGCGCCTCTCCTATCTATGAGGCGTCAATTGGCAATGGTCTGAACGTGCGGGCGCTCAACCATGCCGTCGCGAAACATGGTCTTCATGGCCATCACGATAAAGGATTTCAGTAATTCACTGGTCTTGCTGGCTACTGCGCTAACTCGAAATTTCATATCGGTCTTCTCTCTTCGGCTGCACCAGTGGTGGGATCAGAACCAGCATTGGTGGGAACCGGGATTTCGCGACGTGATCGGCGATCTCATCCAGCAACGCTCCATATAAAGAGAGTAATTCCTTGGGCCGTCGTCGGCCGTCCAGCCAGTGGTGAGGGGCCATACCAGAACTGTTGGTCTATGTTTTATTGATCAGCATTGATACTGGCGTGAGCCTGTGCCCGCCAGGGGACGGAAAAATCTCATGTATCGACGCCAATTTTTCCAGGCCTCATTTGCCGCCGCTGCGGCTGCCTCCCTGTCAAGCCAGGCGACCTGGGCCTCGGTTTACGCCGCGCTGATGAAAGTAGGCGGTAATGTCGATGCTATTACAACTGACGGCAAGCAAACGACGCTGCAGCAGTCCGCGGTACAGGAACTTAGCGATCACTTACGCGGCGCCCTGCTATTGCCGGGCAACGCCGCCTACGAAACAGCGCGGCGGGTACTCAACCCCTCCATCGACAAGCATCCAGCACTGATCGTGCAACCCAGCGGTCCCGCCGATATCAGTACTGCAGTGAATTTTGCCAGAGACAGCCGGCTGGTGGTTGCCGTCAAGTGTGGTGGACACAGCTTCTCCGGCAAATCGACCTGCAACGGCGGCATGATGATCGATCTGTCACACTTTCGCAATGTACGCGTGGACGCGGCGGCGCAAACCGCCTACGTCACCGGTGGCAGTCTGCTCGGGCAGATCGATCACGAAGCCATGGCCAGAGGCCTGGTGACCACAGCTGGAACCGTTTCCCACACCGGTGTGGGAGGCCTGACCACCGGCGGCGGCTTCGGACGCCTGGCGCGCCGCTACGGCCTGGCAC
>Ga0114949_10003218_pt1 | contig 10342 bp, 14 predicted proteins | sample N074metaG_FD_83505 | JGI IMG/M metagenome (GOLD analysis project Ga0114949, IMG submission 83505) | Deep subsurface microbial communities from Kermadec Trench to uncover new lineages of life (NeLLi) - N074 metaG | ecosystem: Environmental > Aquatic > Marine > Ocean trench > Sediment | place... | reverse complement strand
GCCGGAACTGGGACCAACCCTATCTGGTCGCCGGTTTGCACTAGCACTCAAATCCTTGAGTTCAACGGAACCGTGTGGGTGTGCATCACGACACCAAGCGGCGGCGGCACTTCTAACGTAAGCGTAAACGGTGGTGGTACAATTACGGATGCAGAGTTTGAGGACAATTCTGATCTTCTTTGGACAGGTGAGGAGGGCGCTATTGCTGCGACCGTAGTAGACAATTCACACGATCACGTCGTTGGCAACATCACCTCTTTCGATGCTGACTTGGCAACCTTCACACTACCAGACTCAACGAACATCACTCCTTACGCCAAAACCGTAATCGCCGCTGGCGGCGAGGGTGCGATGCATATTGTACTCGGGATCGATACCGAAGTCCGCTCGATGTACTGGGGCGCGGGTTCTTGGAGTACAGACGGAACGAACTGTGTTGACCCGGCGCAGGCAGATATACCTACAGCAGCCGGTATTAGGCAGTACGTGGTTGTATGTGATGATGGTGGGACGTTCTATGGCAATACGATGATGCCGGATGGTTGGGATACGACGGGAGATATTAGTTTCGAGTTGGCTTCATCCAGACCTTCTGGTGGTACTGCGCTTGCTGGTGATTTCTCATACCAATGCAAGGGTGACGATGCAGCCATCGACAACACATGGGCAACTGGCGGGGCTGCCGATGACACCCTGACTACAGTCGACGATCTATACACGGTCACTGTCGGCACAATTGATGCGGATACGGAGTGCAATGCTGGTGATATGCTCTGGTGGAGGTATGTCATTGACGACGCGAACCACGATGCCACCGCTGCCAGCCTGCTTGGAGTCAAGATGGAGTACGTTACGAGCATTGGGGACTAACATGAGAAGACTAGTGATCTCGATAGCCTTGCTGCTCATGCTCCCGATGGTGGCGCATGGGCAGGGGTACAACATTCCATTCAGTCCGAGGGCTGGTGGGAATCCTCCCCTGCCTACTGCCTCAGTACGCCTAGACGCAGACTCAGAGAATGCGAGAGGCGACTGCGGCGCTACGTCTTGCATCGGCGACTTGATGGGTACGACTAGCGGCGACAACTGGACGATCGAGATGCAGGTAAACTGCGATGACGTTACGGATACGTGGCGAGGGCTGCTTAACGGAGATGATACCGGCGGCGTCAACGAATGGGGATTTTACGCTACTGAGCAGACCAATGGCAACGCTGCGATGGCGTCTACGGGCAACGGCTCTTGGAGTACCTACACGGGTGACGAGTGGTGCGATGATACGTGGCAGCACGTAGCTGTTGTGTTCGACGGTGCCTCCAGCCTCCTTTCTGCAACCCTGTACGTCGACGGAGTTGATCTGGGACTCGGCGCGTCGTGGGGTGAGAGCGGAACGATGGGTGCGACAGACGAATGGGTTCTTGGCGGGTCTTCAGCAACCGATCATCCAATCGCATGGATAACAGATGTTCGAGTATGGAGCACTTCGAGGACGCAGACACAGATACAGCAACACGATAAATGTCAGATCGCTTGTGCCGATGGAGATACCTCCTGCCCCGCTGGACTTGAGGTGTACTGGCCCATGAACGACAAGAGTGCTGGATCAAATGTAACAATCACAGAAGTCTCAGGAGGTCAGGGGTCCGTGGACCTGACGCTCGATAACACTGCCTTCTGGGCAGACTCCGTCGCTCCATCATTTGTTAACGACGGGAGCAACGATTGCTATGACGACGGCTCTTAGAAGCCTACTCATACTCCTGTTCGCGTTCAGCGCATCGGCAGACTCAGGCGTGTCGTATGAAGGCGTGTCTAGGAATGTGGTTGCCGCACCAGCAGGATTCGGCTGCCCGTTCGGTGATGACTGCGACGACTTCTCGACCGACACAATCACGGGCGGCGACTGGGTCGAGGAAGGAGATGGGGTCTGGGCAATTAGCGGAGGTACGCTCACGAACGACTGGGAAACAGGCAATGGAGTCTCTCGCTTGAGACGCACAACGACGGCGCTCGATGCGGATAACTGTCAAGCGATGGAGATCACCAGCGACAACACGATCAGCAACGCTCCCGGCTTCGTGATGCGGTCTACGAGTGCGACGTGGAGTTCGGCTGCACGGCTTGAGCTGGTGTGGGAAGAGGATGGATCACCTGAGCGGTATTTGCTCAGGTCATACACGAGCCTAGCGGATTCAGGTACGATCGAAGGGACTCCTTTCAACTCGACACTGAGTTCGTTTCCGACATGGTTAGGTGCCTGCATCTCTGGGCAAGATGTATCTACCGAAATATCTGTGTACGAGTTAGGTTCCGATGTACCCGATTCGGACGTGGATAACTGGAGTGGTTTTCTGGTCGGCACGATTACGCGGGACAGCGGAACCCCTACTGTCAACACTAATTCAGCAGCGGGCCTACGAAACTACCGTGAAGACTTGCCTGGGGCATTTGAAATCTCGGCATGGTTCGGTGTCAACAACACGCCGACCGTTCCACCCACGATGGCACTGGTTCCGACTACATCTTCCGTGTCCGCCGAGCCGGGAGAAGTTCCATCCCCAGTGCAGCCGACAGTCAGCCTGGAGAACTCCGGCGACTCGGGGACTAGATACGACTGGACGGCGGCGTTCGTATCGTCCATTCCTGATTGTTCAGCGGGTGCTGGCGGTACGACTTGGGTTAGTTTCCTGCCTACAGGTGCCAATGACGTGACACCCGCTTCGCCCGATGTCATCACGCTTGACTACACGGACGCGGACGAGTGCGACGAAGGGGTACACACGGCAACGATACGATTCACAGCGACCACAGGAGTGCCTGGCACTCCAGACCCGAGCTTCATCGACCTACCGATCACGCTGACAATCGCAGTCCCAGGGGCGTGGCCCGATGAGGACAGCACCGGCCTGTACCTTGCCGACCGTACAACGCTACGCGGTCAATGCGCCACGCTATGCGCGAGTGGCGTGAGCAGCGTAGGAACCCAAACGACAACGTCGAACGGACAGACCATTCAGTGCCTTGAAATTTCCGGTGATTTGAATATCAATCACGACAACGTAACCGTTAGGTGCATTGAATTGTATAGCACTGGCTTTAGGATTGTTTCAGTACCGGAACCTGATACTGGCGATCTAGGTGACAACTTCACTCTGGAAGATTCCAGGATAGACAACGCGGGTCTATCCGGCACGTTACAGAGTGAAGTTATATGGATAAAGTCAGGAGGCTCATTCACGGTTTCTAGAACGGAAATATGCTGCGGTCAGGATCTTTTTCAAATTGATGAGGCTAATGGATTTGTAATCGAGGACTCTCTTTTGTGGAAAATGGACGCTCCGGGCGGGACACAGAATCACTACGATGGAATCGAAATGAACGGTGGTGTTATAAACGGACTCATTTCAGGAAACTACGTTTACGACAAGCACTCTGACACTGCGGCTATTCAGATTAATAACTCCGCTGGCAATATGACGAATATCATCATGGATCAGAACTACCTAGCAGGTGGTGGTCGACCGCTGTCATGCGATGCGAGGTTCGGCGGTGGAACGATAAGCGGAATACAGTGGACGGACAACACTTGGTCTACGGGTGAACACGGTGATGAAGGGCTATTCGAGGGCAGCGGATGCCCTGGTGTTCTGACCGGTTCGATCAGCGACAACCCGAACGGTCCTTACTGTGACGATAATCCGGGGTGCGGTGGATGCCTATGCGACTAATCATCGCCACGCTTCTCCTGACTGCATCCACCGCATTCGCAGATTCGGGCGTGTCGTATGTTGGTGTGTCGCGTAATGCCACTTCCGCACCTGCCTGTAACGACGGCATAGATAACGACGGCGACATTGCAGGACCCGGCGGCGGAATTGATTACCCGGATGACCTCGGATGCTGGGGACCAGACGACGACGATGAAGGATGGCCGACAGCTCTAACGACTGGACCGTACTCGACTGGCACGAACCTGCGTGGTCAGTGCATTGAGCTTTGTACGGTTGGAGGTATGCCGTCGAGCGGGTCTATCAACACGTCGTCTTCGGGCACTACGATTCAGTGCTTAACGATGAACGGCGGAACTGTATTAACTATAGATGAGGATAACACGACTATTCGTTGCATAGATGCCTCAACCAACACATCCAAAATAAAAATCACTGCGTCCGGCACTGTAATCGAAGACGTTGCGATAGATCGTAGTGGTATAGATCCACCGTCAGAAATAGAGGGAAACATCTGGATTCAATCTGGAGCAGATAACACGGTTATCGAAAGAGTCGAGCTGACCGGATGGGATGATGGCATTAAGGCCGATGCTGGCAATGGATTGTTAATACGAGACTCGTTTATCCACAACCCCTATGGAGTGCAGCAATGCGAAGGCCAGCCGCACAATGATGGAATCGAACTGGATGGCGGCACGAGCAATATCGTGGTGGAAGGAAATTGGATTGCGGTAGACGAAAACAATGCCGACTGCAAGACGGCTGCATTCATGCACGATAACTGGCAGGGCACACAGAACAATACAAACCTACGTAGAAACTATCTTGATGGAGACAATCACAGTGGTGCTTACACGATCTACTGCGATGGCAGCTTTAACAGTAACGCGATGTCCAACCTAACCTACATACATAACATGGTATTGCCAACGACAAACGGTTACTTCCACGGAGAGGTGGGTCAATGCAACCTTTTACAATCAGGCAACATAGATGCAAATACCGGCAACTCGATCATGGGCAGCGACTCGCTAGTCCAGTGCAATGATGGCATAGATAACGATGACGACGGTCTGATTGACTGGGGCTTGAGCGACTGGAATGAAAATAGTGGTACGGGATGCACGAACGGGCGAGATAATACTGAATAGAAAGGACGTTTTCTGATGGCTGGTAAAGATGACGAGGTGAACAGTGCTCCCCGATGAAGCGGTCGCGGAAATAGCTAGACAAGCTCCGTATGCAGCAGCATTGCTTGTCCTGTCTGTAGGATACGGATTTATGCTTTGGAAGTTTATTGAGTCAGCAAATAAGAGGATGGACCAAACTGAGGTTAGGCATACGAATGATCGTCAAACCCAGGAGGACCGATGGATGAGCAGAGTTCAGGATATCAGCGTTGACTGCCACTCAGCGCAGGATCGTGCGAGCATTGCGATAGAGCGAATGTCTACGTCTGCTCACGAGACATCAATAGCGGTGGTCAGCCTCAACACCAAGCTAGATACGATCGTAGACCTTGCGAGAAAAGCATCCGGCTAACCCAGGGAGACTGACATGGCAGCAATACTTCTCTCACTCTGGCTCGCGATTACGCCCTACGCTGGCTGCATCGACGGAAGCGACTGCCGCACCGACGATGATTGCGGAAGTGGTTTCTGTCAAGATGCCATTTGTGTTTGCTTGGAGGATGATCACGATGGAAATGCCAGACGGTAAATCAATCATCGCTTTGATTATGGGACTCGGATTCATCGGCCAAGCGGTGGGGTTCAGCATCCCCACTTTCAATCGTGCCAACGCGAACAGGGATGCGAACTGGGCTGCTCGTGACATGCTGGCGCAATGCCATGACGAGCGAGACGACCTGCTTCATGCGTTGATCAACGAGCGGCACGCCAGGGCAGCGATGGGGGCAGAGATCACCGAATACGGAATCGACAATGCGATCTTGGTTGTGGAACCACTGGAGGATCATTAATGAGATACGAAAAGACAGCAGATCAAGTTGTAACGGGATTGATGGCTGGATTTTTGGGGTTGATGTTCTGGGCCGCGATGAGGTTTCTGCCGTGAAGACGAAGCTACCTATACTGAAATTCAAGGATGGCGTCGTGTGCAAGCACGGACACTTCGAGCCACACATCACTCGTATTTTCCAGGCCGCGCTCGTAACAGCACCGCTCATGACTGACGGCACAGTGTGGGTCACGCAGGCATGGCGGAACATTCGAGAGAGTCTCGACTTCCACGAGCTGGTCGCGGCGATCGACTTCCGCTGCAAGAACATCGTCGTGAAGACGGGTGCAGATAGCGAGGACTCGCAGCGGTTGAATCGTGGGCTCATAGGTCAGAAGTGGGCTGAACGCATGAGCGAAATTTTAGGTCCCGATTACGACTGCATTGCACACGGTTATGGAGATAATTTTCATCTCCACATCGAGTTTGACCCCCGTTGAATATGATACGAGATAGGAGAACGGAATGGATACGTTGAAGAAGTGGTTTACGAGTCGAACGAACTGGCTAGGGCTAGCCGTGCTGGTGATGGGCTCCATGCAGGAGTGGTTGGCGACTGCGCCGATACCGCAGGAGTACATCGGGTTTGTCACGATGGGCACTGGCGCTCTGATCATGGTTCTTCGCAAGCTCACGACAGGCCCGATTGGCGGATGAGTTGGGAGCTGATCGCGGGCGGGCTCGCGCTGATCTTCGGTGCTTTCGGTTGGTGGCGGGTCGAGCGCCACGGTGCGAAGAAGGGCGAGCTACGTCAGGCGAGGAGGGAACGCGATGCTGCGAGAGCGGACGATGAGGTGGCGGCTCGTCCACCTCTTACTCCTGCTGAGTCTGTCGGTGTGCTTCGGCGCGTGCGCGACGCCTACTCGCGTCGGCGTTAACTGCCCAAAGCCGACAGAGGCAGAAATCGACGACTATGTGCGGCTGATTTATCAGACCACGTCAGGCAACACGGTACGTCCCGTTGTCGTGTGGATGTCGAGGGTGGTTGGGTACTGCTGGCCGTACGAGGCTGAGGACGAACGCCGCTCACCACTTCCAGACGAGTAGACCAACCAACACGGCACACCGGATCGCTCCACCTATCGCGTACCCGAGGAAGTCCCGGTACGAATCTTCGACTCGATCCATCTTAGTGACAAACTTGATGTGTGATGCTGGTATCGACATGTCGTTTGCGGGTACCGCATAGAACGGCTTGCCAGGAGGAAACTGCCAATGCTCACGGAGCCAACCTAGCATCGGTATCAACCCGACAAAGATGTGGGCCACATCCTCATACCAGTGCCTATCCTGAAGGAAATGATAAATCCTCATTTACTCCTACTCCTCGCTGCCGCGCTTGTGCTGTGGGCTGTGATGGTCGGAATGGGGCGGTGGTGACGGGGCGCGGGCCTTTGCAATAGCGCGCTGCCGTTCCTGCTCCATCCCGCATAGGATGAATTGGCAATCGTCGCCCTTGTTCCATACGTGTCCGCATACACATTGCCACTCATGGTCCTCCCACCACTTCCGGTCTTGCATGAATTTGTAGAGTCTCATTTACTCCCCCTCTACCACGTCGTGTAGCCCACGCCCTGTGAGGCCGGGGTCACTCCAACATCAAAATTGTTCACGGTCACTTCGTCTTCAGGTCCAGCATTGATCTGATCTCCAAAGTTCCACACGATTCCGCTACGAATACGCCAGTAGTCGTTCGTATTCGATGCGAAGCTATTTGCGCGAGTGACCAACTCAGCGAATGTGTGGTTTGTTACGTTATCGTTGAACTCGGTTGCCCCGTTGCCGGAGTTAGTGATCACATTGTCCTCGAAGTGGTAGTAGAATTTACACCCCGACTCTTTGTTGAATTTGATACCCGTAGACGTGTTGTCTGTCATCGTAGTGTCATGAACGTAGACATGGACTGTACGCGGGTACTTCGTTCCGAAGTCGTTATCGTGAACATCGCTATTTCCAACCTCGATAAAATCCGACGTCGAGATATCGATCCCGTAGCCAGTGTTGCCATATGCCTCGATGTCAAGAATCCTTGACTCTCTTACGATCTTAAACGCAATCCCATGTATCCCAGCGTCGTAGGTTTCGACTCTCTGGATCGTGATGTGGTCTGATACGTACGGTTCAGAGTCTCGGTTAGTCACGATGATGTTGCTCTTGGACGCGCCGAAAATCTCTAAATCTTCAATAAGGACATTTTTGACACCCTTCTGTAAGTAGAGGCCGTTCTGGATATTCCCGGTCGCATCCAGTGTGAAGTCTCGGAAAATGATGTTTTCGGCATTGATATCCGATCGTAGGAGTGCATCATCACCGCCAGAATCCAGTATCGTTGAGCCGATGCCCGCCCCCTCGATGACGACGTTGCTCGGAATGAAAACCTGATTCAAGACGTAGGTCCCCGCTCCAAGCGTAAGCGTCCCACCACCCGCTGCACGTAGAGTCGTGATGGCATCTGCAATGCTTTGACCATCCGTCAAGACAACAGTCTCGGACGGGATCGAGAACGTCTGAAACCCCCAATCACCGAATCCTGTAGTAGTGTCAGTCCCCATTCGTCTTACTGCAAAGCAGCTAGGACCCACACTCCCGCCCGTTAACGAAACGCCTGAGTCGGCGAGCGCCGATGCTGGGATGGACAAGAGCATGACGACGAGTAGGGGTAGGGTGAGTTTCATTCTTTTTCTCCTCTTCCAAGTTCCTGATCGAGCAAGGCTATCACCTCATCACGCTCAGATTCAAATCGGGCAGCACGTTCACCTACAAGCAGAGCTGACTCGGTTGCACTTATGAGCAGCCTATTGGCCTCATCCCGCTCGGACTCGGCGGAAGTGCGGAGCATGAACTCCTCCTTAGCGTCAACTTCGGTATCCGATAGTTCTGCCTCCAGCTCCCGGCATCGGGCTTCGGCTGCTCGGCATATCAACGTTTGGTTATTTGCGACAGCCCACGCCTCACGCAAGTTGGTTTCCAAGCCCTCGACTTCCGCCTCGGCTGCGGTCAGCTTCGTAGTAAGACGCGCAGCCGAACGACCCCAGAATCCAGCCTCTCGCCCATGCAGCTCAACCATCGCCGCGTCCAGCTCGGCACCCATAGATTGAGCTGCGTTCTGTGCTTGCAGTAGGCAATCTTTCAGAGTATCCCGCTCGTCGCGCAGGGATTCGATCCGGTCCTTGAGATCCGCCTTGTGGCAATCACGCCCCGGACAGATTCTCGCTTGGGCTTGCATCACTCGTCTCCCTGTGCAGCGAGTAATTTGACCTGCTCCGCCCGTGCCTCCGCTACGGCCCACTCGGCAACACCAGCATCGCCGTACTGGATCATGAAGGCGTTGATTATCATTTCGAGGTAAAGCTCTCGCTCCTCCAGCTCCCGGCCTCGGGCCTCGGCTGACTCTGCGCGGGCTTCAGCCTTATCCCGCTGAGTCATCGCCATATCGCACATGCTCCCGCGCAATTTATTGCTTCTGTGCAATTCATCCCGCTCGGCGCGCAGCGATTCGATCTCCCTCGCCGATTCAATGATTTCATCTTGGTCGTCTTCGTATCCCATCACACGTCCTCCTATTTGGCGGGCTGGAGGGCGGCGCGGGCATGGTAAGACTCCAGCCATGCGTCAAATATCTTCTCCAGCGCACGCTCGGCGGACTCGGCGCGGGACTTCCAGTTGGAACCCTCCCAGTCGGCGTTATCGACCAAGACTTTGTACTCGTCCAGTTCGGTGCGCAGGGTTTCGATCTCCCTGTCGACCTTTGCGTTGTATGCCTCAGTCATCACTGCGCCTTTTGGTATTCGCCCATGCAGATACCTCTGTCACTACCAGCAACGATGCCATCGCCGTCCACGTCGTACTTGTCCGACACCTTGCCGTGCATGGTTTGCTGGGCCGCGAGGTCGTCAGCACCCACTGTGCCGTCGCAAGTGAAATCGCAGAGCACGGGCACGGGCTTTTGGCATCCAATCATTGTCAGAGCAAGTAGCAGTATCGAAATTCTCATTGGTTTTCTCCTTTGGTTTGTGATTGCAAAATGTACGCCGGGGGTGGCTTAGCGTCTACCGATCTGTGTTGGTTGACTTCCCCCGACGCCCGACACTCTATTTCGCTTCTTCCGCTATAGACTCCCTACACTCTTTCACCGTGTCGCGCAGCGTGGCCTTCTCGTGATCGTCCCAAGCAAAGCCAGAGGCGGCGTGCATGCAGTTGTCGAGTGCGCCCCGGTCGGTGCATGCCTTGAGAGAGTTAAGGACCATTGGCAGGTCGCCACGCTCTAGGTCGACGTCACCCTGTGCCCACTTGGCAAGGCCCTCGCCTGTGTCCTCGGAGAGTGGCTTGCCGTCTTGGAACACGGATTTAAGGTGTGCAGGGCGTTTCAGCATGATCGCCTCACCTTTCTCGTCCGGAGCCCAATTCGGTATGCCGCCGCAGTGGGGATACAGCAGGCAGTTGATCGTCATCTCGTACACGAATTCTTCGCCCGCGATCGGCTGCCATCCGAGGTGAATGGGATCCTTTCCAGTGATGATCTTAATCTTTTCTTTCGCGCGAAAACAGAAAACCGCGTTGACGCCCATTCGCAGCACGGCATTGATCAGTTT
>Ga0114949_10003216_pt1 | contig 10351 bp, 6 predicted proteins | sample N074metaG_FD_83505 | JGI IMG/M metagenome (GOLD analysis project Ga0114949, IMG submission 83505) | Deep subsurface microbial communities from Kermadec Trench to uncover new lineages of life (NeLLi) - N074 metaG | ecosystem: Environmental > Aquatic > Marine > Ocean trench > Sediment | place... | reverse complement strand
GACTGATAATCGAGGATCCGCAACCAGTGCGGTCCCAAAGGAGGCACGGCCGGACAATGAAGCAAACACAGTTCCATCTGATGCGGAGCCGCCGCTTCCTGCCGCTCTTTGTGACTCAGTTCCTAGGGGCCTTCAACGACAACCTCTTCAAGAACGCCCTGGTGGTTCTGGTCACCTACCAGACCGCGATCGCCGCCGGGATGAACGTCCAGGTCCTGGTGACGCTTGCGGCCGGGCTGTTCATCCTGCCGTTTTTTCTGTTCTCCGCGATCGCCGGCCAGTTGGCCGACAAGTTGGAGAAATCCTTCCTGATTCGCCTGATCAAGATGTGCGAAGTGGCCCTCATGATTTTGGCGGCGATCGGCTACCTGGCCGAGAGCCTCGGCCTCCTCATGACGGTGCTGTTCTTGATGGGCACTCAGTCGACGTTCTTCGGACCGCTCAAGTACGGCATTCTGCCGGACCACCTGAGGGAAAACGAGCTGATCGGCGGCAACGCCTTGATCGAGGCGGGGACCTTTCTGGCGATCCTCTTCGGCACCATCGTGGGTAGCCAGCTGGTGCTGGCCGAGGGTGGCGTGGCCTGGATCTCGGCCATTGTGATCACCCTCGCGTTGGTCGGCTGGGCAGGCAGCTGGTTCATTCCGCGCTCCGCGCCGGCGGCCCCAGACCTGCGGATCAACCCCAATTTTCTGGCCGAGACCGTCGCGATCTTGCGCCATGCGGCCGGCGAACGGGACGTCTTCCTGTCGATCCTGGGAATTTCCTGGTTCTGGCTGGTGGGTGCCATCTTCCTGGCCCAGTTTCCCACCTACACCAAAGACGTCCTGGGCGCCGACGAGGATGTGTTGACGGTATTTCTCACCACTTTCTCGCTGGGCATCGGTCTCGGTTCGCTGCTGTGCAACCAGGCGCTCAAGGGCGAGATCAATGCCAAGTTCGTGCCGCTCGGCGCCTTCGGCATGGCGATCTTCTCAGCCGATCTGGTGCTGGCCAGCCTGGGCGTCGCGCCGGCCGCCGATGGCGCGCTTGTGGACCTGATGAGCTTTTTGAGCACGCCGCAGACCTGGCGGATTCTTCTTGATCTCGTGCTCTTGGCGATCTGCGGCGGGTTTTACATCGTGCCGCTCTACGCGATCCTGCAGACCCGCACGGATGAGCAGCACCGGGCCCGCACGATCGCCGCCAACAACATCATGAACGCGATCTTCATCGTTGTCGCCATGGGGGCTGCCACGGCCATGTTGGCCATGAGCTTCTCCGTGACCCAGGTGTTTCTGGTGGTGGCGATCGGCAATGTGGTGGTCGCCGTCTACATCTGCAGGCTCTTGCCCGGGGAGCTGGTCAAGGCCCTGGGCCGCCGGCTGTTCCGCCTGGCCTACCGGGTCGAGGTCAAGGGATTGGAGAACTACAAGCGTGCCGGGGAGCGGGTGGTGATCGTGGTCAACCACACCTCCTTCCTGGACGCCGCCTTGCTCTGTGCCTTCCTGCCCGAGACCCCGACCTTCGCCATCAACAGCTTCGTGGCGCGGCGCTGGTGGGTGCAGCCGGCGTTCCATCTCTTCGACCTTCTGCCGCTGGACCCGACCAACCCCATGGCCGCCAAAACCATGGTCCGGGTGGTCAAGGAAGGGCGCAAGCTGCTGATTTTTCCAGAAGGGCGCATCACCGTGACCGGCGCCCTGATGAAGGTCTACGAGGGTCCCGGTACCATTGCCGATCTGGCCGACGCCCAGGTCTTGCCGATCCGCATCGATGGGGCGCAATACACCTCCTTCTCGCGGCTCAAGGGCAAGGTCCACCGCCGCTGGTTCCCCAAGATTTCGATCACCATCCTGGCGCCGCGGCGCTTTCAGGTGCCCGAGGGTCTCAAGGGCCGGGCGCGGCGCCAAGTAATCGGCAACCAGCTCTACGACCTCATGGCCGACATGATCTTCCAGACCGAGGACGCGAATCGCAGCCTGTTCGGTGTCCTGGTGGCCGCCCGTCGGGTCCACGGCGGCCGGACGTTGGTGCTGGAGGACGTCGAACGTAAGCCCATGAGCTACAACGGTTTGATCCGGAGTAGCTTGGCGCTGGGTCAGACGTTCTCGCGGCTGGCGGGCCCCGGCGAACATGTCGGGGTTCTGCTGCCCAACTCGGTGGCGGTGGTGATCGTCTTCATGGCCTTGCAGGCCTTCGGCCGGGTGCCGGCCATGCTCAACTTCTCGACCGGGACCGCGAACATGGTCTCGGCCTGCCGGGCGGCGCGGATCACGGCGGTGGTGACCTCGCGCCGATTCATCGCGCTCGCCAAGCTGGAGGACGCGGCCGAGGCCCTGTCGGAGGAGGTAGAGCTGATCTACCTGGATGACCGGGACGCCCAGCCTGGGATCTTCGCCAAGCTCTTCGGGCTCCTGGCCGGACCCTTCGCGGGCTGGGTTCACCTGCGCCTGGCCCGGGAGGCGGTGGCCGATGCGCCGGCGGTCGTGCTGTTCACCTCCGGCTCCGAGGGCACGCCCAAGGGGGTGGTGCTGAGTCACCGGAATTTGCTGGCGAACTGCGCGCAGTTGAGCGCCCGGATCGATTTCAGCCCGCAGGACCGGGTGTTCAACGTGCTGCCGGTGTTTCATTCCTTCGGCCTTACGGGCGGGCTTCTGCTGCCGCTGCTTTCGGGCATCCAGATTTTTCTCTATCCCTCGCCGCTCCATTACCGGATCGTGCCGGAGCTGATTTACGACCGAAACGCCACGATCCTTTTCGGCACCGATACCTTCCTCGCCGGCTATGCGCGCGCGGCCCACCCCTACGACTTCTACAGCCTGCGCTACGTCTTCGCGGGCGCCGAGCGGTTGCGGGAAGAGACCCGGCGCATTTGGGCCGAGAAGTTCGGACTCAGACTCCTCGATGGCTACGGTGCCACCGAGACCGGGCCGGTGCTGTCGTGCAACACGCCCATGCACTTCAAGGTCGGCACCGTGGGGCGTCTGCTGCCCGGCATCCGCCACCGGCTGGAGCCGGTCCCGGGCGTGGCCGAGGGCGGCCGGCTCCAGGTCCAAGGGGTCAACATCATGCTCGGCTATCTGCGCGCCGAGCGGCCGGGCGAGCTGGAGCCGCCGACCGACGGCTGGTACGACACCGGCGACATCGTTTCCTTCGACGACGACGGCTACATCACGATCCTGGGACGGGCCAAGCGCTTTGCCAAGGTGGCCGGCGAGATGGTCTCGCTGACCGCCGTGGAGGAGCAAGTGGCCGCCCTCTGGCCGGAGCACAACCACGCGGTGGTGGCCGTTGAAGACAGCCGCAAGGGCGAGCAGTTGGTGCTGGTGACCGAAAACCCGGCGGCGGAACGCGGCGCCCTGCAGGCCCACATCCAGGCCGGCGGCGGCTCGGAGTTGATGATCCCCCGCCACGTGGTGCCGGTGGAAAGCATTCCGCTCCTGGGCACCGGCAAGACCGACTACGTGGCGGTGCAGGCGCTGGCCGTTCCCGCGGAAAGTTAGCCGTCCGGCGACAGGGTCCAGGAGCCGTCCGGTTCCATGCAGGCCTTGCCGATAGCCTCCATGGCCTGACCATCGACGGTGATTTGCCGTTTCACGGTCAGGCAGTTGCTCGCTTGCTTTGATAGCTTGCCAGGTTGAGGGGCCAAGGCGATCGAGCCGTCGGCGTTTCGTGGCAGGGTCGCGATCTCGATGATCTTCGGTTCAAAGGGACGGGCGGGACTCTCTTGCGGCGCCGGCGCGGCCTCGGCTTGTGGGCCCACGATGGAATTTTCGTACCCGGATCGACTGGACCCGAAACTATCGTAATACACCAACCTATTGCGGCGCAGCCGCCCCCGAGGGAACCGACCACGTCGGTGTCGGTTCAGCAGAGTGGTGCGCCCAAAAGAACCGTGAACGATGATGTTGCTGCGCCAAGACGTACCGTGAGTGATGATGTTGCTGCGCCGATGACGCTGCTTGCGGAACTTGGTCGGTACGAGAGTTTTGCTGCCGCCCCCATGGAATGAAACGTGATAGCCCCCACCGGAGGACCCGATGTTTCGCCCCTTTGCCTCTGCCAAGCCGGGGCTCAGCAACAGCAGAGCGGACAACATCGCGATGGCGCCCAGAGCGCGCCGAATTGGCAGATGGTTCGGCTTCATTGCCCTTCCCGATGATCGAGACGGTCCTATGTGGCTAACTGCCTTATCATAATAATTGGGCGCTGCGATCCGAAGCGTCAAGCGGTCGATTGGCCGCGGGTTATCCGGACGCCCGTCAATTCCGCCCGTCCTCGAGAAACCTCAAGACTTCGGCGATGGTTTGCGGGTGGTTCATGATGATCGTGTGGACCGCGTCCACCATCAGAAATGCCCTGGCCCCTACCAGGAGAGTCTCATCCACCGTCACCACGCCGTCGTCGTCGCCCGGAAGCAGCGGATTATAGCCCTCGTTGTCGCCGCGTCCGCCGGCGATGATGGCGAAGGGGATCGGCGGGGCGGGGAGGGGAGCCGCCGCCTCGCTGGTCGCCGCTTGGCCGCCGGCGCCCAGGAGCCACTGGAAGGGCGCGAAGTCCCGAAAGCGGTCGGCGATGGCCGAGCCCTGGTTGGGCGGCGCGATCAGGACCGCCCGGCCGGGCTCGATCCGGGTTTTCCAGGCGCTGTCCCGGGCCAGCAGCTCGCGCAGCACCAGGGCGCCCAGGCTGTGGGTCACGAAGGACACCCGCTCCACGCCCTCCATCCGGTTCAACAGGCGCTCCAGCTGGTCGGCATGGGCCGCCAGGCCGCGGCGGGTGCTGGGGTAGTTGACGCTGCTCGCCTGGTAGCCGGCGTCCCTCAACGCGGCTTCCAGGCCGGCGAAGGACTCCTTGGCTCGGCCGAGCCCGTGGATCAGCAAGACCAGATGATCGCTCGTCGGTGCGATGGCCTGGTCCCGGCGCAGCTTTTCGAAGACCGCCCGGCATTGCGCGTAGGTGCCCCAGCAGCGCCGCACGTCGCCGGGGTCCAGCAGGCGGACGTGACCGGTCCAGACGTGCTCTTGTATGCGCCAGTCGGCGTAGAGAAAGACGTCGGCCCAGAGCTGCTTGCCGCCCAGAGTCGGGGCCGGCAGGTTGACCGGTGGCTTGGCTTCGGGGTCTTGGGTCATGGCGGTCCCGGGAACGAGCAGCAGGGCCGAGAGCAGGGCGGCTCGCAGCAAGGTCCATCCACTGGCCGCCGTCCTCATGGAGCTTCGCTGCGCAGAGCGCGCAGACCCGCCAGATAGGTGGACAGCAGCGTCTCGGTCATGTGGTCCGCGGACTCGGCGCCGACCACGCCCAGGCGGCCCCCGCTGGACAGGGTGCAGATGCCGTGCACGGCGCTCCACAGCACCCGGGCGCTCCGGCGCCGTTCCGCCGCTTGGTCGACCCCGAAAAGGGGTGCCAGGGCGTCCTCCACCAAGGTCATCAGGTGGCCGATCTTGGCAGTGTACCAATCGGGCAGGCCCTGGCCCTCGGGCAGGTGGTACTCGAACAGCAGGTTCCACAGGTTGCGGCGCTCGTGGGTGAAACGCACGTAGCCGGCCAACAGGACCCTCAGAGTCGCCTCCGGCGCGCCGCTTCGCGGACCCTGGTCAAGGGTCTGGTGAAGCTGATCGAGGGTGGCACCGTTCAAGTGGACGATGAGGTCGTCCAGATTGACGAAGACGTTGTAAAGCGTGCCCACGGAGTAGCCGATCCGCGATGCGATCCGCCGGGCCGTCAGGCCTCGCAAACCTTCCGCTTCGGCAATGTCCCGGGCCGCACCCAGGGCGAGCTCGCAAAGCTCCTCGCGGCTGTGGTCGTTGCGACGGGCCATGATCCCTCCCCGGTGTCGGGCGACGGGTCCCAGGCCGGACCCAGGACGCCATGAACATAGTTCAAAAAATAGCTTGAACGATGTTCAATATCAAGTCATAATGTGAATGAACGATGTTCAATAACATGTGACCCATGGCGGAGAGGGGCTCGCGCGGGAGCATTCCGCCGGAAGAAGGGAAGGCATCATGTACTGGCTGCTCATTGGGATCGCCATCTATCTCGTGATCGTGCCGTTGTTCGGGTTTGCTGCATTTCTTCGGGTCAACCGGGCGGCTGGGGCGATCGGCTCGTTGGACGCGCGGCTCGGGACTCTTGGCCGGCAGGTGGACGATCTGCGCCAGGAGATCGCGGGTTTCCGGGCCGCCGGGGGTGCGCCGCTCCAGGTGGACGAGGACCAGGTTGAGGTCGACGAGGCGGACGCGGCGCCAACGCCGACGGAGCCCGCGCCCGAACAAACGGAAGCACCCGAACCGGTGCCGCCGGCGGAGCCCGAGGTGGAACCGGAATCGGCAGAGACCCAGGCCGAACCTGGTCCCAGTGGGCCGTCCGCCTTGGCCGGGGTCCTGGCCCGTCTTGAAGAATCGCTGACCCAACGGTGGTTGATATGGCTGGGGGCGGTGACTTTGGCCTTGGGCGGGGTGTTCCTGATCAAGTACTCGATCGACAAGGGCTGGCTGGGACCGGTCGTGCGCACCAGTCTCGGGTTCCTCATGGGCATTGCCCTGGTGGTGGCCGGCGAGTGGTTGCGGCGCCAGCCCCTCCAGCGCGGCATCGCCGCGATCCGGCCCGACTACGTGCCGCCGGCCTTGACCTCGGCGGGCCTGTTCTCGGCCTTCGCCAGTGTCTACGCCGCCTATGCGCTCCACGACCTCATGTCGCCCATGATCGCCTTCGTGCTGCTGGCCGGCTTGGCGGCGGGCGCCGTGGCGCTGTCCTTGCTCCAGGGGCCGTTCATCGCGCTCATCGGGCTGCTGGGTGGGTTCTTGACACCGATGTTGGTCTCCACCAGCGCGCCCTCGGCCTGGGCCCTCTTTGCGTATCTCTTGGCCTTGATCGGCGGCGGCCTGGCGTTGGTGCGCTATACCGGCTGGTGGTGGCTCGGTTGGGCCACCCTGGCGGGCGCCGCCGTTTGGCCCCTGCTGTGGATCGTTGCCCAAGGGGTCCGTGGCGATGAAATCCCCATCGCCTGCTATTTGATCGCGGTCCTCGGCCTGTTCCTGCTGGTCCGCCGCCACGGCGAGGGCGGCCAGGAGTCCGTCACCCGGCTCGAGGATCTGTCCAAGTTGGCCATGGCCGAGCGTCTGGCCTGGGCCGCTGCCCTGGCGGTGGGGGCGCTGCTGTTCGTCTTCGTGCGCGTCGACAGCTATGGTCCCGCCTCCCTGATCGCCCTGGCGATCTTCGGCGGCGCCCTGCTGCTGATCGGCCGGCGCGAGCAGGTCTTCGACGGCCTGGCCGCGGTGGCCGCGGTCCTGAGTGTCGGGCTGATCGGGCTCTGGCACCTGCCGACGATCGTCACCAAGCCCTTGCCGCTCTATATCATCGAGGGCCGCCATATCGGTCAGCTGACCGCGCCGATCCTGCCGCCGGAGCTGCAACCCTTTGCCTTGACGGCGATCGGCTTTGCCCTGCTGTTCGGGATCGGCGGTTACCTGGCCCTGTGGGGTGCTCGGCGCCCGGCGCTCTGGGCGTCGATCTCCGCCGCCGCGCCGGTGCTGCTCTTGACCGTGGCCTACTGGCGGATCGTCCAGTTCGAGCTCGACCTGCTCTGGGCCCTGGCCGCCTTCGCCCTGGCCGCGGTGCTGCTCGCCGCCGCTGCCATGGTCGGCCGCTACCGGAGCGATCCCAAGCTGGTCCAGGCGCTCGGCCTTTACGCCGCCGCCGTGGTGGCGGCCGTCAGCCTGGCGGCCACCATGTCCCTGGAGCAGGCCTGGCTCACGGTGGCGCTGTCCCTGCAACTGCCGGCCCTGGCCTGGATCGACGATCGCTTGGATTTAAAGCTCTTGCGCCGGGTCGCGCTCATCGTGGCCGGCACGGTGCTGGCCCGCCTGGCGTTCAACTGGCACATCTTGGACTATCCCCTGGGCGGCCCGCCGGGGCTCAGCTGGATCCTCTACGGCTATGGCATTCCCGCCGTGGCGTTCTACTGGACCGCCAAGCGCTTCCGGGTCCGCGCCGACGACAGGCTGGTGATGGTGCTGGAGGCCGGTGCGCTCACCTTCGCCGTGCTGCTGGTCACCCTGGAGATCCGCAACCTGGTGGCGGGCTCCCTGGACCACCTGTCCTACGACCTGCTCGAGCGCAGCCTGCAGTCTCTCGCCTGGGGGACGATCGCATACGGCCTGATGGTCTTTCACCGGCGATATGAGCGGCCGGTGCTGCTGTGGGGCTGGCGCATCCTGGCCGGTCTCGCCCTGGGGCAGGTGGTCGGGCTCCAGCTGCTGGTCTTCAACCCGCTCTGGTCTGGCGAGTCGGTCGGCGTGGTGCCGATCGCCAACCAGCTGGTCCTGGCGTTCGCCGCCCCGGCGGTTCTGGTGGGATTCTTTGCCCAGGCCTTCCGCCGGGACGGACCTGGATGGCTGGCCGCCCTGTCGGGCGTCTTGGCTCTGGTCTTGGTCTTTGCCTATGTGAGCCTGGAGCTGCGCCACTTCTGGCACGCCCCGCGGCTCGATCTCGGCGCGACCGGCGACGGCGAGTGGTACGCTTACTCGGTCCTGTGGCTGGCCTACGCCGGTGCCCTGCTGGTGGCCGGCCTGGCGGCCCAGAGTGCGAGCCTTCGCTACGCATCGCTCGCCATACTGCTGGTCGCCGTGGGCAAGGTGTTTCTCTTCGACATGTCGGCGCTTACCGGCCTTTACCGGGCCGCTTCGTTCATCGGACTGGGCCTCTGTCTGATCGGGATCGGCTTGTTCTATCAGCGCATCGTGTTCCCGCCGGGTGAAGCGGCCGACGACGAAGAGGGTGGGCCGGAGGCCAATCCGTCATGAGCCATTTCGCAATCCGGCCGCCGTGCTCTAGAATCAGGCCATCCGAGTCCAAACCAAAAGGGGGGAATAGATGGCTGACAAGCAGCTCGACCGGTCGATCCGTGCGCTCGCGGCGGCCCTGCGCGACGGATCTGTCACGGCCGAAGGGCTGATCGAGGAGGCGATCGCCGGCCACGACCAGAGGGGTGAGGCACTCCAGGCCTACAAGCACTGGGACCCGGACCGGGCCCGTCGGGAGGCGCGGGCGGTGGATGTTCTGATCGGGGCGGGTCACGACGCCGGGCCGCTCATGGGTCTGCCCTTGTCGATCAAGGACATCTACGGGGTGGCCGGCATGCCGATCTGCGCCGGTACGCCCAAGGAGCTGCCCGAGACCTGGCGCAAGGAGGGCCCCGTGGTGGGCGCGCTTCGCCGGGGCCTGGGCATCGTCATGGGCAAGAGCCACACCGTGGAGCTGGCCTTCGGCGGTGTCGGCGCCACCCGGCACTGGCCCGCGCCGCGCAATCCCTGGGACGGCGAGGCCCACCGGGTCTGCGGCGGCTCCAGCGCCGGGGCCGGGGTCAGCCTGGCCGAGGGCTCGGCCGTGGTGGCCATGGGCAGCGACACGGGAGGCTCGGTGCGGATCCCGGCCAGCGTTACCGGCACGGTCGGTCTCAAGACCACGATTCGCCGCTGGTCGGTCGAGGGCATCGTGCCGCTCAGCGCCAACTTCGATACGCCGGGGCCGCTGACCCGTTCGGTGGAAGACGTCGTGGCCGCCTTCGCGGCGATCGATCCGGCCCACGACGACGTGGAGGCCTTGTTCGGGGAGCTCGAGGGGGTGAGCGCGGCGGACCTGCGCCTGGGGATCTGCGACGAGCACTTCTGGGACGACTGCGAAGCGGGGATCGCCGAGGGTGTCATGGCCGCGGTGGACGAACTGACCGCCGCCGGCGCCCGCCTGGAGCGCCTGGCCTTCCCGGAGGCCGGCGAGGCCCGGGAGCGGTTCATGGGCGCCTCCCTCTTCGGGGTCGAGGCCCTGTCGTTCATCGAGGAGTACTATCCCGAGCGCTACGCCACCGTCGATCCCAACGTTGGCGTGCGCATGGAGGCCGGCCGCGGGGTCTTGGCCCTGGACTATGTGACTCAAAGCCGCAAGGTCCGGGAGCTGGCGGACCGGGCCGACCGGCGCCTGGCCAAGGTCGACGTCCTGGTGGCGCCCACCGTGCCGATCTCGCCGCCCAGCCTGGACCAGATCGAGAGCGCCGACTCCTATGCCTGGGCCAACGGCATGATGACCCGCAACACCCAGCCGATCAATCTCCTGGAGTGCTGCGCGATCACCCTGCCGGTCGCCCTGGACGGGCGCGGCCTGCCCGTGGGTCTGCAGCTCATCGCCCGGCGCGGCCAGGACGAGCGGCTGCTGGCCGCGGCCCTGGCCTGCGAGCGCGCGCTGGGCACGGCTCGCGAGCGGCTGGGGCGCCCGCCCCTGGCCCCCGACTGACGGCCAGGACCGGCGGGGGCCAGGGCAGGGGCCGGATAGGACCCCCAGGCACGAAAAAACCCCCGGCGAGGCCTCGCCGGGG
>Ga0114949_10003215_pt1 | contig 10351 bp, 10 predicted proteins | sample N074metaG_FD_83505 | JGI IMG/M metagenome (GOLD analysis project Ga0114949, IMG submission 83505) | Deep subsurface microbial communities from Kermadec Trench to uncover new lineages of life (NeLLi) - N074 metaG | ecosystem: Environmental > Aquatic > Marine > Ocean trench > Sediment | place... | reverse complement strand
GGTTATTCCCCTTCTTTTGTACATCTGTTGCATCGCCTGGGTTCAAGACAGATTCGCAATTGCGGAACACTGGGCGGCAATGTCGGCAATGCATCACCCATTGCAGATTCGCCGCCGGTACTGATCGTGTGGGACGCACGACTGGAATTAAGGAATGCCCGCGGTAAAACTCGGGAAGTCGCCATCGATGAATTTTATAGGGGATATCGGGATACGGTGCTGGAGAAGGATGAATACATCGTGCGGATCATTATTCCCAGACCCGCCATTGACCGGTTTCATCGCTTCTACAAACATTCAAAACGAATCGAAGATGACATTTCTTCCGTGATGGGCGCCTTCTCGCTGGACTCGACAGGCAAGGGAGAAAATCAAACGATCAGAACCGTGCGGGTTGCCTATGGTGGAATGGCGGCGGTGCCGGTCAGGGTTCGTGAGGTGGAGCAGTTGCTTGGTAATGCCAGACTCAGCGAAAAGTTGATTCAGCAAGCCTGCAACCTGCTCCGATCCACCCTCACACCGCTAAGCGACGTAAGATCCAGCGCGGAATTTCGTATGGATATGGCGGTCGAAATGCTGGATCGCGCGCTACGTGAATTTTCCGGACAGGTATTGCCCAGGGTGGATGACCTGTGAATGCAAACGAGCACATCGAAGCGCATGAGTCTGCTGTTAAACATGTGACCGGCAGGGCCCTGTATGTGGATGATATCCCCGAGTGGCCGAATCAATTACATGTAGCGACGGGAAAATCAGGCCTTGCACACGCACGAATACTAAAGCTGGATCTAAGTGCGGTGCGTGCTTGTGAAGGTGTCGTCGATGTCATCACTTATGCTGATATTCCCGGCGATGCTGATGTCGGCCCTGTCTACGGGGGTGATCCCTTGCTGGTGGATGAAGTTGCCGTATTCGTCGGTCAGCCGTTATTTGCCGTCGCGGCAACTTCTTTGCATGCGGCTAAGGTGGCGGTCGAGGCCGCCATTGTCGAATATGAGGAGCTTGAATCAATCCTGACACCCCAGGCCGCAATGCAGGCTTCGTCTTTTGTGCTGCCTGAAAAGTCATTTAACCGGGGCGAGGTTAATGCAGCAATCAAGGCGGCCCCCAACAAATTAACAGGGGAACAATATGTTCGCGGGCAGGAACATTTCTATCTCGAAGGCCAGGTCAGTCTGTGTGTGCCTGATGAAGATCGCGGCGTGCTGGTCTATAGCTCTACACAACACCCGTCTGAAGTGCAAAAACTGGTCGCCGGAGTACTTGGGATTTCGCTTCGGGAAGTGGCGGTGGAAGTTCGTCGCATGGGCGGCGGTTTTGGTGGTAAAGAAACACAGGCGGCGGGACTAGCGTGTTTAGCAGCAATTTTTGCCCGCCGTACCGGATGCCCGGTTAAATTCAGGATGCCAAGGCAGGACGACATGGTGCAAACCGGAAAAAGGCATGATTTCTGGAACCGCTATGAGGTTGGCTTTGATGAAACCGGATTGATCCAGGGTGTCACCATGGACCTGGCGGCCATGTGCGGATGCTCCCCGGACCTGTCGGAGGGTATTGTCGATCGTGCCATGTTCCATGCTGATAACAGCTACTACTATGATTCAAGCAGGATTACCGGCTATCGCTGCAAGACTAATACTGTGTCTAACACGGCATTCCGGGGCTTTGGTGGCCCCAAGGGCATGATCGCCGCTGAGTCGATGATGGATGACATTGCCAGGCAGTTAGGGATGGATCCACTGGATGTGCGTAAGGCGAACTTATACCGGGAAGGCAGGGAAGTAACGCCCTATGGGCAAACAATAGAGCAACATGTGCTGCCCCGGCTGCTATCACAACTGGAAGCATCTTCTCAATACAGAAAACGTCGGGAAGAAATAGCCAGGTTTAACAAGTCTGGTTCTCATTTCAGGAAAGGGCTGGCATTAACGCCAGTAAAATTCGGGATTTCATTTACTTCAAAGCACCTGAATCAAGCAGGTGCGCTGGTCCATATTTATACTGACGGCAGTGTCCAGGTGAATCATGGTGGAACGGAAATGGGGCAGGGTCTGTATACCAAGATTGGCCAGATTGCTGCACGGGCGCTGGGTGTTTCGAGATCAAGAATTCTGGTGACGGCAACACGAACAGACAAGGTGCCGAACACGTCACCTACAGCGGCATCTGCCGGTAGCGATCTAAATGGCATGGCTGTATTGGATGCGATAAACCAGATTCGAGATCGAATTATAAATTTTGTCGCCGGACACTACGGTTGTTCACCGGCAGAGGTTTCGATTGAAGACGATGTCGTAAAGGTGACGGAAAAAACATTTCAGTTTGAAGAAATTGTCAAGCTCGCGTATATGAATCGGGTTCATCTATCGTCTGCAGGATTTTACAAGACGCCTAAAATTTCATTCGATTTTCAAAAGGGTGTCGGTAGGCCTTTCTACTACTTTGCCAATGGTGCAGCGGTGGCAGAGGTGATTGTGGATACGCGGACGGGTGAATACCGGGTGACGAGAGTCGATATACTGCATGATGTAGGGAAATCATTAAATCCAGCCATTGATATCGGGCAGATAGAGGGCGGATTTGTGCAGGGCATGGGATGGTTGACGACAGAAGAATTACTCTGGGATGGCTCCGGGGCCTTGATATCTAACAGCGCGGCCAATTATAAAATACCCACGGCCTATGATGTGCCTGAAGAATTTAGTGTTGAGTTGTTTGATGAAGAAAACAGCGAGGAGACAATCTTTTCTTCGAAAGCGGTTGGCGAGCCCCCGCTGATGCTGGCTCTGTCTGTTTGGTGTGCATTGCGCGATGCCTGCGCAAGTATTGCGGACTATCGGTTTAGCCCGCCCATGAATGCACCGGCAACCAGCGAGGAAGTCTATCGCTGTATAAGACTGGCTAGAACGCATTTGCAAAAGGTGAAGACAAATGATTAGACATCACTGGCAACAGGCTGTGGCGAAATGTCAGGAACAAGCGCAGGCCTTTAGTCTTGTGACGATAGTAGGTACCACCGGCTCCACACCAAGAGAAGGAGGGAGCAAGATGGTTGTCACGAAAGCTGACACATTTGATTCCATTGGCGGTGGAAAACTTGAACTGCTGGCAACAGAGCACGCGAGGCAATTGTTGTTGAGCGGGAAAGCAACGCAGCAGATTCACCATTTCCCATTGGCTGCCCAGGCGAATCAATGTTGCGGTGGCAGTGTCACTGTCTTGATTGAATCTTTTCCCCGTACCGCGATTGAGCTGGTGTTATTTGGGGCAGGGCATGTTGCCAAATCATTGGTAGCGATCGTATCGGAACTGGACATACATCTTACCTGGGTTGACAACCGGCAGGATCTGTTTCCGGAAGTCGTGTCACCGGGGGTGGAAAAAGTGTTGGTTGAAAACCCTGAAGAATATGTTAAGCAGATCCCTGATGGGGCTTACGTTGTTATCCTTACCCATGATCATGCACTCGACTACCAGTTAGTGAAAGAAATCCTGCATGATGATAGCTTTGCCTATCTGGGTTTGATTGGTTCGGATACCAAGGCAAAGCGGTTTAGAAGAAGGCTGCAACATGACGGTTTTGACGAGCGATGCATCGCAAAAATGAATTGCCCAGTTGGCCTATTGGAAGTAAAGGGGAAACTGCCGATGGAGGTCGCTGTATCCATTGCCGCGCAGTTTCTGTCGTTAATGCCGGTTCTGGAAAAGTCCTCCCGTCGCGGATTGAGCTGGCAGGAGATCAAGGAAGTCATTGGCCCGGCGCAGGTATGACCCTGGAAGAATTGAATATTCTGGAATCCAGCGAAGCCGCCGCACTTTTTACCGGGTGCTGCCACTGTGAACGCTGGGTGATAGAGATGGAAACATCTCGCCCCTTCAAATCGGAGGTGAATCTGCTGGAAACTGCAGAATTGCTCTGGGCGAATTCAACGGAGAGTGAGAAACTTGAAGCCTTCACGGGCCACCCCCGGATTGGTGATATGGATGCGCTGCGAAACAAGTATGCGGCAAGCGCTAATCGTGAGCAGGGGCAGATTGCCGGGGCAGATAATAAGGTTCTGGCCCTGCTTCGTGATCAGAACCAGCGATATCTCGACTTATATGGATTTATCTTTATCGTATGCGCCACGGGAAAATCGGCGGTGGAGATGTTAGGACTCCTGGCGCAGCGTCTGGGCAACGACAGGGAAACTGAACTCGACAATGCTGCCAGGGAACAGGCCGCCATTACCAGGCTTCGTTTACAAAAATTGGTTGAAGATTAATATGAATGCACCCATTACGACCCATATTCTTGATACCAGTGCCGGGCGACCTGCCGCTGGTGTAACCGTGGTACTGCTCAAGGGCTCAGAAGTCATTGCTTCAGGATCGACGAACGATGATGGTCGGATTGCAGATTGGGACAAGTCGTTTCGTTTGCAGAGCACCGACTATACATTGAGGTTTGATGTTGCGCCTTATTTCGCCCGAAATAATGCGGCAAGCATATACTCCGATATTCAAATCAAATTCAAGGTGGATTCAATTGATGAGCACTATCATGTGCCGCTGCTCTTAAATCCATTTGGATACTCGACCTATCGGGGCAGCTGATGTCAGACCTGGCGATCAGAAGTCGAATCCTTCACTTCCTGGATGAACCCCTGGACGACGGCACCAACGTCGAATTCATAGAAGATGGGGTGCTGGTTGTAGAGCACGGCAAGGTGTCAATCTGCTGCGCTGCAGAGCAGGCCGCAAAAGATGGATTAAAACTCGATTCATGTGAATGGCTGCCGGACCACCTGGTTATGCCGGGATTCATCGATACTCACGTACACTCTCCCCAGATTGATGTCATGGCCTCGTACGGGGCCCAATTGCTGGACTGGCTGGAAACCTACACCTTCCCTGCCGAGGCACGGTATGTGGATGAGGTTTATGCGAGGCAAGCCGCTGAAGATTTTCTTGACTACTGCCTCAATGCGGGCACAACCACTTCCTTTGTTTTTACCACCAGCTACAGGCAATCGACTGAAGCACTTTTCGAGGCAGCCTTAAATCGGGATATGAGACTCGTCGCCGGTAAGGTATTGATGGACCAGAATGCACTGCCTGTATTACAGGATAGTCCTGAGTCTGGCTACGATGATTCCGCAGCGCTGATCAATCGCTGGCATGGCAAGGGGCGGCTCGGTTATGCGGTCACGCCTCGATTTTCAGGCACCAGTAGCGAGCGGCAATTACAACTCGCCGGAAAGTTGTTGAAGCAACACCCGGGTGTCTGGTTGCAGACACACATGTCGGAAAACCTGGATGAGATTCGCTGGATAAAATCTGTTCATCCTGATGCGGGTGATTACCTTGATACCTATGAAAGAAATGGGCTTAGCACGGAAAGATCGATCTTTGCACATTGTATTCATCTTTCGGCTGATGAGATTTCACGCCTTTCGGATCATGGTGGCCGCATTGCCTTCTGCCCCACTTCCAACCTGTTCTTAGGCAGTGGTTTTATCCCCTTCGAGAAATTAAAAGCGGCGAGTATTCCCATTTCCATCGCATCTGATGTGGGGGGTGGTACAAGCCTTTCGATGTTGACCACACTCGCAGAGGCGTACAAGGTTTGCCAGATGCAGGAGTATTCGTTACATGCTTTTGAGGCGTTTTACATGGCGACGCTGGGTAACGCGCGGGCCGTGCACCTTGATAGATATGTTGGAAACTTCGAGAAAGGTAAAGAAGCTGATTTCGTGATTCTTGATCCGGCACCCACGCCTATCATGGAACGGCGACTGAAGCAGAGCAAGACTATCGCCGAGCAACTGTTCGTTTACATGATACTGGGTGACGACAGATCTATTGAACGTACCTATTGTCACGGCATAGAGCGATTCAACAAAAGAGTGACCAGATGATTGAAGCCTATATTGTCGATTGGTTCAGCCTCATTGTTCGCTGGTTACATTTAATTACCGGTATCGCATGGATTGGTGCTTCGCTGCATTTCATCTGGCTTGATAATTCCCTGGGCGATCCACCCCAGTGGAAGAAGGACAAGGGTATTCAGGGGGATATCTGGTCGATTCATGGCGGTGGAATATACGAGTTCAACAGGTACCACCTGGCACCGCCAGAGTGGCCAGCGACACTGCACTGGTCAAAGTGGGAAGCCTACACCACCTGGATTACGGGTATTTTCCTGATCGTCGCTGTTTATTACCTGCAGGCACAGTCCTTCCTGGTTGGACCCGGCAACTGGATAACCGACCCGCAGATTGCAGTACTGGCGAGCATTGGTTTCATGGGACTGGGCATCGGGTTTTATGAGTTAGCGGTCCGGTCTCCGCTAAAACACAATGCCCCGGCTTTTGCTGTTCTCATCGTGATCTATCTGACCTTCTTATCCTGGCTATCCGTGCAACTATTTTCTGATCGTGCTGCTTACCTGCACATTGGCGCGGTGATGGGCACCATCATGGCGGGCAATGTATTTCTTGGCATTATCCCTGCGCAGAAATCCTTCGTCACGGCGGTGGAAGCTGGCAATGAACCCGATGCTGATCTCGCTGCATTCGCCAAGCTCAGGTCAACTCACAATAACTATTTTACCTTGCCGGTGCTGTTCTGCATGATCAGTAATCACTATCCATTTTTGTATGGGCACGAGTACAACTGGGTAATCCTGATCTACGTCATGGGCGTGATGGCCTACGCTCGTCACTTCTTTAATTTGCGCCATCGCGGCGAAGTTAATCCGTGGATTCTCGTGCGTGCTGTATTTGCCTTTCTTATTCTCGCCGGATCGCTTGGTTATGAACGTGTTGCGGGATCATTACCGGCAGCCGATGCTGTTAGTGACGAGCAGATCACGGTGATTGTGCAGAAAAATTGTACCGTTTGCCATTCAGTCGATCCAACTTTTCCAGGATTTGCGGCGCCGCCTGCGGGCATGGTGATGGATAACCTGGCAGAAGTCATCGCCAGTGCCGCCAGAATCCAGGTGGCAATATCGAGCAATTACATGCCGCTTGGCAATGTGACGAATATGTCAGCGGATGATCGAGCGGCCTTAATGGGGTGGTTGGCGGTCAGCGGTCAGTAATAAAAACCGATAGTGGATTTATTAACCATACTGGCGAACAAGATATTGGTCATAGTCCTTTAAGAGTCTTTCTGCATTGACGGTGGTGCAAAGCCTGTGGTTTCCTCCTCCCTCTTCAAAAAGTGTTCGGCCCCGTTGTTCACCTTGCAGTACAACTGACAAGGTACCTTTTTTTGTCCCGTATATTTCCGGATCTTCGGCAAAGGCAACTGCGGACGAATCATGGCAGGCGAATCCGTGTATGCCTTCCCGGCTATGAAAGAAGTTGAGGTAGTAGGGCGTAATTTCCGACAGAAGTTTACCGGCGTCGCCACTACGACGGCAGAGGTCATCGATATAGGCTCCACTCATGATTGTTTTCATGGTGACATCGAGGCCTACCTGGGTGATGGGAATGCCGCTCTTGAACAAGATGTCGGTCGCTTCAGGATCTCCGAAACTATTAGCTTCAGCCCATTTTGAGACATTACCAGGCACATCGATGGCGCCGCCCATAAGAACCACTTCTTTAATCCTTTTTGAGAATTCAGGATCAGCTTGAATAGCGAGGGCCAGGTTAGTCATTCTGCCAACGGCGATGATAATGAGTTCACCGGCATAGCGTTTCGCAGATTCAACCAGAAAGTCGGATGCGCAGCGGGTTTCCTGTTGGCGGATTAGGGGCACTGCGTTGATATTGCCCAGGCCATCATCACCGTGAACGAAGGCAGGGTATTCTTCCTGTCTTTTGCCGGTGACCGTTACCTTTGCCCCGGAGTAGACGGGAACATCGATATTAAACCGCTCGCAAAGATAGAGTGCATTATTGGTGCACTGTTCGATGCTGGCATTGCCAAATACGGTGGTAATGCCTTTCAATTCTAATTGCTGGCAGGCGTTTAAAAACAGAAGCGCCATTGCATCATCAATGCCAGGGTCGGTATCGAATATGACGGGCGTTTTTGATAGGGCGGTCATGACTTAATTCTCGCCAATACAGCCAGGATCAACACCATGGAGAAGCAAAACGAGCCAACCTGGTTTGGCATCTGCAGGTTGGTCGCGGTCATGGGATTAATCATGATCCCGATTTGCGATAGCATACCGGCGATGACGGCATAGGCTAGAAAGCTGGTCAGGGTGACACGAACACGATTAGACATGAGATCTGTTGGTGCTAGGGTTTATCGAAATCCTCTTTTATGTCGTCAGAGAGGTAGTGTTTCCCGGTTCGAATCTCCTCGGCGGTCAAGCCCACCAGTTCATGAGGAAAGACTAACCAGCTCTCGGTTTCATGAAGATAGTAGTCCGGCGTGATATCGGTGATATTCTTTGTTGGTTTGAACCAGGGCGTGGCCACTTTGATGGTCTTTGGGAGATTTCTCCGTGTTTTGCTCTCCAGTTCATTCAATATAGCGATGATACTGCGCCCGGAATCAAATACATCGTCCACGAGTAATAGTGAATCATCCGCATTAATGTTATCGATGACGTATTGCATGCCGTGCACCTTAACAATCTTTTCCTGTTGTCCGATTTCATGGTAAGAGGAAGTGCGGATGGAAATATGATCAGTTTCTATACCCCTGAATGCTAGATACTCCTGCACCGCAATGCCGACGGGCGTTCCCCCGCGCCATACGCCAATGATAAAATGCGGACGAAATCCGCTTCTGTAAATCATGCTGCCGAGCCGGAATGAATCTTCGAGCAACTGGTTGGCGGAAATAAAGTGCTTGTCCATTAATTTGTTATTCTTGCAGGTTGGTGCGAGAACAAGATTATATGGAGCTTTATGGATTTCCTCGACAAATTTTTTCACTTATCAGAACACGGTACGAATGTTCGGCTTGAATTGCTTGCGGGAATGACGACATTTCTGGCCATGGTTTATATCACCGTGGTCAATCCATCGATCTTGTCTGTGGCTGGTATGGACTTTGGTGCCGTGTTCGTCGCGACCTGCCTGGCTGCCGCATTTGGATCCATCGCCATGGGACTGCTTGGCAACTACCCCATTGCCATGGCGCCGGGTATGGGCCAGAACGCTTTTTTTACCTACAGTATTGTTCTGGGGCTTGGACATAGCTGGCAGACAGCGCTCGGTGCTGTATTTATCTCCGGAGTCATTTTTGTCATTTTGAGTGTGCTGCCAATACGGGAGTGGCTGATCAATGCCATTCCCAAAAACCTCAAATTGGGTATCGCCTCGGGAATTGGTTTCTTTTTGGGGTTCATCGCCCTCAAGAATGCGGGGATCGTCGTTGATAATCCGGCAACACTGGTCTCCTTTGGCGAGCTAACAGAATTTGGACCGGCAGTGTGTTTACTGGCATTTGTCGTGATCGCAGCGCTGTCTGCTAGAAAGATAACGGGAGCCGTTATCATTGGCATGTTGGGTGCGGCAATACTGGGTTGGACTTTCGGGGTTACGGAATTCAAGGGCATCGTCTCCACGCCGCCTTCAGTCGCACCGGTTTTTCTGCAACTGGATATTCGCGCTGCATTTGATATCTCAATGATCACGGTGATCCTGGCACTCTTGCTGGTCGATGTGTTTGATACGGCAGGCACCATCGTCGGCGTCGCAAACAGGGCGAACCTCATAACGCCCGATGGAAAAATGCCCAGGTTGCGCATGGCGCTTTTATCGGATTCAGGGGCCACCATCGTTGGATCACTGGCGGGGACTTCATCAACTACGAGCTTTATTGAAAGTGCGGCAGGTGTTGAAGCCGGCGGACGAACAGGACTTACTGCCGTGACAACAGGGTTACTATTCCTGCTGTGTTTGTTCTTCGCGCCCCTTGCACAGAGTGTTCCGGCTTATGCCTCAGCCGCGGCACTTTTATTTGTCGCCTGCATCATGCTCGCAAGCCTCGCAGATATTGACTGGCATGATTACACGGAATGCACACCGGCCGTTATTTGTGCCATTGCGATGCCGCTGTCATTTTCGATTGCCGATGGCATCGGGCTTGGTTTTGTGACCTATGCGGCGATTAAAGTGCTGGCAGGCAGGCCAGGTGATTGCCCGCTGGCCGTCTACGTGCTTGCACTGATATTTGCGGCGAAATTTGCGTTTTTGTAACTAAAGGTCAGCCAGTATCTTCAAAGAAGGTGAGCGATGGTCATTCGAATTCAATTTGTGGCGAGTTTTGATGGTGAGTGATTCTTTGCCTGGCAAATTCGCTACAATGAGTTATGCCTGATCATTCTTACTCCCACCTGGTTGCTCACTACGATCGCCTCAACTCCCATGAGAAGATGATCCTGCAGGTGCTT
>Ga0114949_10003214_pt1 | contig 10353 bp, 10 predicted proteins | sample N074metaG_FD_83505 | JGI IMG/M metagenome (GOLD analysis project Ga0114949, IMG submission 83505) | Deep subsurface microbial communities from Kermadec Trench to uncover new lineages of life (NeLLi) - N074 metaG | ecosystem: Environmental > Aquatic > Marine > Ocean trench > Sediment | place... | reverse complement strand
CGGCGGTGGCGGCTGCCAGCTGGATCAGCGTGACGTTCATTCCCTGGCCGAACGCGATCGTTGCGTGATCGACGGGCTGCCATTTTTTCCAATGTCGCAGCAGACCCGCCGACTCGAGGGGAAACCCGCTGCCGGAGGTTTCACCGAATCCAAAGCGCTTCAGACTGTCGAAGTGCGAGCGAGGGCCGAGAAGTTCGGCGATCTGTACGACGCCCACGTTGCTCGAGTGCTTGAGTATGTCACCCACCTCGAGCACGCCGAAGTTCTCGTGGTCCCTGAAGGTCTTGCCCCTGACTCGGTAGGGCGTGCTGCAATCGAACTTCTGGCTGGCTGCGATCGCGGTGGCTTCGAGTGCGGCTGCGATCGTGAAGATCTTCATCGTGCTCCCGGGCTCGATCGCGTCGAGGAAGGTCTGCGACCGAGTCTCCGGGTAGGGGTACTGACCGAAGTGGTTGGGGTCGAAGCCGGGGGCTTCGGCCATGACGAGAATCTCGCCCGTGTGAGGGTCGAGACTGAGCACGCTTCCGCGCTTCGCGCCGGTCTCCTCGAGGGAGGCGAGGAGCAGATCCTCGACCGTCGCCTGCAGGGCGAGATCGATCGTGATGGCGACGTCGCCACCCTTGACATCCTCCAGGTGTGCGGGATCCACCGCCAGCACGCGCCGCCTGGCGTCCCTCCAGACGCGGAGGGATGCCGCGTGGCCGCGCAGGAAGCGGTCTTCCTGCCGCTCGACTCCGCGAACTCCCTCGCCATCGATGTTGGCGAAGCCCAGCGCATAACTCGCGAGCGGACCCGAGGGATAGCGTCGTCGAGGCTCCCACACGATCCCGACGCCGGCGAGATCCAGCGCACTCACCTGATCCGCCTGCGTCTCCGTCACCCAGCGCTTGACGAAGGTGTACTTGTCCCGATTGTGCAGGTGCGCTTGCAGCTTCTCGGCGTCGAGGCCGAGGATCGGCGCGAGCGCGCGGGCGACCCTGCCTGCGCCCTCGAGCTGAGCCGGAAAGGCGTAGACCGAGGGCGCCCGAACCGTGAGGGCCAGTTCGCGGTAGCGGCGGTCGTAGATTCCGCCGCGCGCACCCTGGATCTCGACCATCCCGACGAACTGGGCCGCAGCTCGGTTGCCGGCGTCGCTCGCGACCGAGAGATGGGCGGCCCGCGCTGCCAGCGCCAGAAAGGCGGCGATGAACAGCCCGCGCAGGATCAAGATGCGCAGCGCAGGGGCTCGCGTTTCGGGCGGTCTCACGGCAGCACCACGATGCGTTCGGGGGGACCGAAGCCCCGCGCTCGGGCGATCTCGTTGAGACGCCTTGGGTCCTGCAGTTGGCGGAGTTGCAGGGTGAGGGCACGGCTCTGCTCGTCGAGCTGCTGCAGCTCGCCAACCCCCTGGGAGAGGTCGTAGCGGGTCCGCGTGATGTCCGATCGCAGTGCGACCAGCGTTAGATTGGACGCGACCATCGCGAGTGCAACCCACATGAGCACGGCCGTTGGAACTCGCAGTCGAGAGCTCGCTGCTCGCTCAGCCAACCCGCCCAACTCCCTCCAGCGGGAGAGCGCGGAGCGTGTGCGGGGGCCCCCGCGAGCGTCCTCGATCAGTCGCAGCAGCCTTCGGGCGGCTCGGCGCGGTACGCGGAGCGCCAGTTGCCACATGCTGTGCGGTTGCGGTGGTCGCAGCGGCTTCGAGCCCCAGCGGTTGATCCTGCCGCGTCGCGCTCTTCGGGTGTAGCCGAGGGACGTCACGCCGCTTGGCCCTCCACGCGCTCGGCTGCGCGCAGCCGGGCCGAGCGTGCCCGCGGGTTTGCAGCGATCTCCTCGGGTGTGGCGGCCAGCGCCCGCTTGCTGATCGGTCGCAGAGTGATGCGGCCTCCGCACACGCAGACGGGTATCTGCGGCGGGCAGGTGCAGCCCTTGGCCGCCGCGCGGATGTGGTGTTTGACGATGCGGTCTTCGAGCGAGTGGTAGGCGATTACGACCAGCCGACCACCCGGTCGCAACAGCGTGACCGCCGCGTCGAGCCCTTGCTCGAGGGCAGCGAGTTCGTCGTTCACGGCGATGCGGAGGGCTTGGAACACCAGGGTCGCGGGGTTGTGCCGCCGGCCGCCTCCCACCCGACTGTCTCGAACCACTCGCACCAGGTCCGCCGTCGTGCGGAAGGGTTGCTGTTCGCGACCCTCCGCGATGTTGTGCGCCAGCCGGCCTGCGCCCCGAAGCTCGCCATACTCTCGGAACCAGCGAGCCATCTCGTCTACGGAAGCGGTCTGGAGCAGCTCTGCGGCGCTGGGGCCGGTGCTGCGATCCATCCGCATGTCCAACGGGATCTTGGCCTCTCCGGCGTCGCCGAAGCGAAATCCGCGTTCTCTCGAGTCGAGCTGGTGGGACGACACACCGAGGTCCAGCAACACGGCGTCGATCTCTTGGAAGCCCAGTTCCGAGGCGGCAGCGTCGAGATTTCGAAACGATGCGCGAACGATATGGACGCGGTCGCCGTAGCGCTCTAGCGCGGCCCCCGCGGCGATGCGTGCATCCTCGTCCAGGTCCAAGCCGATCAGGATCCCGTCGGGGCCCGTTCGCTCGAGGATCGCAGCGGCGTGTCCGCCTCCGCCAAGTGTCCCGTCGAGGACGACCGCACCCGGTTCCAGCCCGAGGTAGTCGACGCTCTCCCTGAGCATGACGGGCCTGTGTTGATAGTGAGCCACGAGAGTAAGGACGCCTCCGTCCGCGCCCTCTCGAAGGGGCTCGAAGATCTAGTGGAAGATGCTGGGGTGCCCCGGACGCCACATCGACGTTGCGCACCCCCCAGTACCGCCCCGCCGACGCGACGGCGTACGGGAACACCCCAGCCTCTCTCACCGGAGGATCGCTCCTCCGGTTCCCCCACTTAATACTCCTTACGCCACTGAGCCCTTGTCCACCAACGAACCCTGGATCTCCGCGAGTCGAGCGCGAGTGTCATCATTGTCTTGCTCGGAGAGCTCGGTGCTCCAGACTTCAATGAAGTCGATTACACCCACTAGCGTCACCTTGCTTTCGAGCTTCGCGTGCTCGCGCAATCTCGAGGGGATCAGGATGCGGCCCTGGCTGTCGATCGGGCAGTCGATTGCGTTGCCTGCGACCAGTCTTCGGAAGGCCTGTCCTCGCTTGTCCCACTCTGATACTTTCACGAGTTCACGTTCGATCGTCTCTGTCCAGTAGTCGCGCGGGTAGAGCGCGAGATGATCGTCGTAGCTGGTCAGAACTGAGGGCATTTCACTACGTTCCAATATTTCCGCGCGATACGTTGCGGGGATGGAGAGTCTTCCCTTTGAGTCGATGGTGTGGTCGTGGCGACCTAAAAACGACATACCGCCTGAGCCCCTGGTCGATCAACGAATTTGAGAAGACCTTCATGCCACTTTGTCCCACTTGATCCCACCAGATGGATTTCTAAACCACTCCGGCAACGAACGCAAGGAAAAAGTTCCGGAAATGGGGCACTCACGAGATCTTTTTCTCGGCGCTGTGCCCGGCGCTGCGCGACGCACGAAAATGTCACAAAACATGTCGCTTCGTGTTCGTTTCCGGAGTTCCACTCGCGCATCCGCAGGGAGCTGCCTGGGTCGCGTGAAGTGGCGGCTCCGAGAGTGGTGTTGGCGCAGTCGCGCCTTTCGCTCAAGCGGCGCCCAGGCCGGGGATTCTCCCTCGGTGCACCGCCACTACCGGGTCCACCAGGCTGTGCAACCTGCTGCCGGGGGGTGCGTCCGGCGACGCGGGGAAGGGCGCATCATCGCCTTCGAGCATCCCGCTCAAGACCGCTGACATGCCTTCGTGCAATCCGATCGGGGAGTAGCCGCCTTCCAGGATGAAGGCGACGCGATCGTTGCAAAGGTCGCGAGCGAGAGCCCGAACGATCCGGGTCAAGGCTAGAAAACCGCTGGCACTGAGCTCCATCGAAGCGAGTGGATCGTCGCGATGCGCGTCGAACCCGCAGGATACAAGGATCATCTCGGGCCGGAAGTGCGTCGCGGCGGGGACCAAGATGCGCAGGAAAGCTCCGAGGTATTCGGCGTCGCCGCAGCCCGCCGGCATCGGAATGTTGAGCGTGGTGCCCTGTGCGCGTCCCTCGCCGGCCTCGTTCACCGCTCCTGTTCCGGGATAGAAGGGAAATTGGTGAGTCGAGCAATACAGCACCGAAGGGTCGCCCTCGAAAAAGTGTTGCGTTCCGTTGCCGTGATGGACGTCCCAGTCGAGGATCAGGATCTTCCCGACGCCGTCTTCCTGCTGCAGCGCGCGCGCCGCGATGGCGACGTTGTTGAACAGGCAGAAACCCATCGCCGCGTTCGCTTCGGCGTGGTGCCCGGGTGGGCGGACGCACGCGATGCCACAGGACGCGCCGCCCGCAGCGCCATCGCGCGCGACGGCGCGCGACAGGTCGATCGCGCCGCCGGCGGCCAGCAGGGCGACGTCGAAGCTCTCGCTCGATAGGTAGGTGTCGGCGTCCATTTGGCTAGGCGCTCGCTGGGCCGCCTCGCGCACCTGGCTGAGGTGATTGGCTCCGTGGATTCGCAGGATCTCGTCGCTCTCGGCCCTGCGCGGCGCGATTCGGTCGAGGTGGGGCTCGAAAGCCTCGATCGCGCGGGCGACCGCAATCAGGCGGTCAGGGCTCTCGGGATGCCCGGAAGGAACCTGGTGACCGCGATAGCGGGGATCATCGACAATGTGAATGCGACGGGCGACGGCCATGGCGTAGAATGGTATCTCGCTGGATCGGGTCGAGCGAAGAAGCGGGAGCGTGAGGCCGCGGTGACGCAGCTGCGATATCTGGGAATCTGGCAGGGAGGGGCGCCCCTGCCACCGCGAGCCAGCCGCACTCGCCGGGTCGCGCCCGCCTGGCGATCGCAAGAGACGGCCGCTAGCGCGACTCGCAAGGATGGGCCTCGCATTGTCAGATAACAATCCGAACTGTGTAGCGATCACCGGTCTCGGGACTTTTCTCGGGATTGGGCTGGCCGAGCGCCTGCTCGACCTTCCGGCCGGGCCCCGGGTCGTGGGTATCGCGCCGCGCAGGCCGCTGCGGCTCGAGGGCCGATTGCCGCATCGGCGGGTGGACCTGACGGAAGCGAATGCGGATGAACAGCTGGCAGAGATCTTCCGCGACGAGGGAGTAGACGCGGTCGCCCACCTGGCGTTTCGTCGCTCGCCTACTTCCGATCTCGAAACCGATCACGAACTCGAGACCATCGGCTCGCTGCAGGTCATGCGCGCCTGCGAGTCGGCAAAGGTGAGACGCTTCGTGCTCGCTTCGAGCACGATGCTCTACGGCCCCCATCCCGACAACCCCAACTTTCTCCACGAAGGGAGCCCGTTGCGGGGGCACCCGGACGCTCATTGTGTGCGGAACCGCTTGCAGGTCGAAGAGCTGGTCGGAGCTTGGAACGTCCGCCATCCCGAGGTCGAGGTGAGCGTTCTTCGGCACTGTTGGGTGATGGGTCCGCGCTACGACGACTCTGTGGTTCGGTACTTCGAGAATCCAGTCGTTCCGACACTGTTGGGTTATGATCCGCTCCTGCAGTTCATTCACGAGGAGGATCTCCTCGATGCTTTTGAGGCGGCCATCCTTGGCTCGCACCCCGGTGTCTTCAACGTGGTGGGCCAGGGCGTTCTGCCGCTGTCGACCCTACTTGCCCTCGCGGGCAAGCGAAATCTTCGTCTGCCCTCCTCGTTGCTCTACCGGCTGGCCCACTACCCGTCGCAGGGGCAGACGGGCGATCCGCCGGCTGGTTTCTACGACTACCTCCGCTACCTGTGGGTTGCCGACGGTCAGCGCGGCTGGGACGCCTTTGGAGAACCTGGCTACACCACCAAGGAAGCGTGGATCTCCTTCGTTTCGTCTCGGCGCATGCGCCGCTATCGCTAGAGGCGAGAGTAGGAGTGACGATCTCGAAGCGGGACGAGCTTGCCGAGGCCAAGCGAGGCTACGCTCTACGCGAGCTTCGACGAAGCGAAGAGGCGACCGTTGGAAGAGGCGACCCTTGGGTCGTGACGAATTGGACTGGACGAAAATGAGATCCCTAGCGAGAACGAGATTCCTGTTGATTGGGCCGACGTGAGTTCGCCGGACGACTCCGGCGCGACCGAGGTCGTGTCGGTCGGCGGCAAGAGCGGTGAATCGTCTTTCGATGAGGAAGCCGAGACACTCGACGAGCTGCATCGAGCGCTCGAAGACCTGCGCCTGGAGATTCGCTCGCGCATTCCGGTGTCCGAGGGCGGGGAGGCGCGGGGGGTCGACTGGCTGGCGTTGCTGGATGAGCTCAGGGCTCGCTTCAACAGCTTCGGGATGACGGAGCGCTCCGCCATCGTCGACGAGTTTGGAATGGACGAGTTCACGCTGAAACGCGCGCGCTTGCTACTCGATTTCTTGATGGATCGCTATTTCCGCGTGGACGTCGAGGGTGCGGGCTCGTTGCCCGCGAACCAGCCCTATCTGTTGGTCGCCAACCGCTCCGGCTTGCTTCCCTACGACGGGTTGATGATCGCTCACGCGGTGGAGCGCGCCAGGCCCGGAAGTTCCAGGGCGCGCTTTCTCGTGGCCGACTGGCTCATCACGCTCCCCTTCGCCCAGTCCTTCCTCGCGCGACTGGGGGGAGTGCGCGCTTGTCGTGAGAACGCGGATCGTCTGCTTCGCAGCGGACACTCCGTCATTGCCTTTCCCGAAGGAGTGCACGGAGCGGCCAAGGTGTTCCGCGAGCGCTACCAGCTCAAGCGATTCGGACGCGGCGGAGTCGTTCGGGCGGCACTGGAGTGCAAGGTTCCTCTCGTTCCGGTCGGCGTCGTCGGAGCCGAGGAAGCTCATCCACTGCTTTTCAAAGCGCGGCTTCTCGGCCGCGCGATCGGTCTGCCTTTCTTGCCCGTCACACCGACCTTCCCCTTCCTTGGAGCACTGGGTCTCCTTCCGCTGCCCACGAAATGGGTGATCACCATTGGGGATCCGATTGAACTCGATTACGACGACCCAGACGCAGCCGACGATGAACTCCGGGTTTCCCGCCTGACTGCGGAGCTGCGTTCGAAGATCCAGGAGTTGGTCGATCAGGGGCTCACAGCCCGCGAGTCCGTCTGGAGTTGAGACGCAGGCGTACCCGGCCCCTTCGTTCGGCAGCGGACCGGCAGGTCGAGGGCGTAGGCCCTCAGTCGTCTTTGCGGGGCGAGCTTGCGGTTTTCCCGCCTGCGCCCTCCGCTGCGTCGGAGCGAGTGTCGTAGGCCTTCTCGAGAGTCTCGATCGCGGCTGCGACCCGCTCGAGGTTCTTGTTGAGCGCTCGAATGTCGGAGCGCCGTGGCAGGTCGAGGGCCTTGAAGACACGCTCGACCGCGCTCTGCACCATGCGGTCGAAGTCCGGGCTCGCGTAGGCAATCCAGTCTGAGATACGTCCTGCTTCGCCGGGCGAGCTCACCGCCTTGCGCACGCGCTGCTGGATCTCCTCGATGCCTTCGGTCGCATCGTGAACGCCGCGCTGGAAGGCGCCATAGATCACGTCCCCGCCGCGCTCCATCAGCTGCGAGAACAGGCTGTTGGGTACCGCGCTGTTGCTGCGCTCGCTGTCGACAAGGATCTGAGACAGCGCGACGGAGGTGATGTCCTCACCGCTCTCGTTGTCGATCACGCGGATTTCTTGATCGGCTTCGATGAGTTCGGCGATGCCCTTGAGCGTGATGTAGCGGCTCGTCTGCGTGTTGTAGAGCTTGCGGTTCGCGTAGCGCTTGATCAGAATCGCCATCGGCTCACCCTTCCGGCTCTCTCGGCTCTTTCAGCACGATGCAGACTAGCATGCCGCCCGGGGCCGACGTCATCCCTGCACTTCTACTCTCTGAACTCGAGCTGGCTTTCCGCGCCGCGTTGCAGCGCCTCGCGCAGTAGTTGGATCCATTGCATCGTCACCTTCTGCTGCGCCTTGCGCGGGTCCGCGCTCGCGGATGCCGAATTCCCACAGGATTTCGCGCATGCCAAGAAACGCGCGCAGCACCGCTCGTGCGTTGGGGTCGTCTTGTGAGCGCCCTTCCCAGCGCGCGATCTCCGCATCGAGCGCCTGGAGGATCAGAAACGACATCTCGCTGGTCGCGATGTTTCCGGACGAGAAGCGTTCGGAGAGATCGTCCAGTGCCCGAGCTAGCTTCGCGAAGACGCGGTGCTGTTCCGCGGGCTGCGCGCTGATGCCGAGCGCCGCCGCGTCGAGCAGGGCGCGCAGCGCGGCGATCGCCTCGAAGGCGGCGTTGCGCGCGTGTACACGCGCGCGGCCCAAGGCTTCCGCGGGCGACTCACCCCCTCCGGCTGAGTTCCGGGAGTCCTGCGGATCTTCGGGACTCGCAGGATTCTGCGGGTTCCCCGAGTTCCGCGCCTGCGGGTTCGGAGCTTCGCCGTCTTTGCTCATGACCCCCTCCCAGCGTCAGGCAGCTCGAACACAACGCGAGCCACTCGATGCAGGTCGCGCGAAGAGTCGGCCTCGCGCTCGAATTCGAGCGCGAGGCGCAGAAGAATTTCGCGTCCCAGTGCGCGTTCGAGCAACAGCGCCACGGTGCGTCGGCCGAGAGCCGCCTGGGTCGCTGTATCCTCGTGCGGGCAGCGTACCCTCTTGCCCCCTCCCACGCCGCCCGGGCCCCGGGCGGCGAGACCCCCCGTCCGTGGCGGTCCGCCCACATGAGAATCCATCCAGGCGTTCGTCAGCGGACGACCGAAGCCCTGTCGGCCTCTCCTCCGCCGTCGCAGCCGCGCCACAGCGTCGAGCCCGTCGGGGGTTTCGAGCCTCCGCTCAAGCCGCTCGCATCCGCTTCCGAAACAAGGGAACAGAGAAGCCAGCCGATAGGGCAAGGGTAGGGAAGTGGTCAACTCGCCGTGGCGACCTCCGGCGAACCCAGGCGAGGAGAGGCGGCAACGTGATCGTCCAGTGCTTGAATTGTGAGACCCGGTTCCAGCTCGACGAATCTCGAGTACCCGCGAGCGGCGTTCGCGTCCGGTGCTCGCGGTGCAAGGAATCGTTTTTCCTCCCTCACCCATCTGCCAGCCAGTCCGAGGTGGTTCACGGTATTGCCGAAGAGGCGGCCGGCGCAGGACCGTCGCCTGCCCCCGAAGCGTCTCGAGATCTGGTGACTTCGAGTGGCGCGAGCGACGCCATGCTGGATCGGTCGCCCGACGGAACAGATGCCGGAGCCGTCTCGACTGCTGTCGCAGACGACGAAGACTGGCAGTTCGACGACGAGGTTTCCGAGCCCGACGTCGGCGGCGAGAAACCGCCGGTCCCGCAGGATCTGGCGGTTCCTGAGACGCCGCCGGCCGATCAGATCACCCCAGCCGAAGCCGGAACGGATGCCGAAGAGGTGTTTGGCTCGGTGGACGACTTTTCGTCGCTGATCGAGGAAGCCCCGGCGAGCGACGCCTCCGAATACGTCATCGCAGACAGCGTGGAAGGCGATCTGAGTGCGGCCCCGGAAGCGTCGACAAAACAAGCTGCAGCGGGCGCCTCAGCGCTGGAGGCGGGCACACGCCCCGACGCGCCCGAGCTCGGCGATCCCGAGGATTGGAATTTCTTCAACGACGGCGCCACGTCGGACTCTCAGCCTCCGCCGGCGGCAGCGCCCGCGGCCCCGCCGCCTCAGAACCTGCGCCCCGAGCGCGAGAGCGTGCAACGGGTGCCAGACACCGATTTCGCTGAACAGGAGAAGGCCACCAGCAAGCCTGCGGTTGCGCCGAGTTCGACATGGGTGGCCGACTCTCTGGCGGCGCGCGCAGGCTCCGCAGTAGGTTGGCTGGCGACGCTCTCGCTGGTCGCCTTTGGACTGGCCCACGCGTTCCTGCTGGGGCCGGTGGGTGCGCTGCAACAGCCGGCGTCGCTGCAGATCGGTGCCTTCTCGGTGGATCAGCTGGTTCCGAGCTGGATCGAGAACCAGTACGAGGGGCGAATCCTGGCGATCCGAGGTCGCTTGGTCAATCTGACGACGCAGACCATGGTGCAGGACGGGACGATCCTGGTCGCGCTGCTCGATGCTTCGGGCAACGCCATGGCAATACCACCTGCTCTTGCGGCGCTCTCTCTCCCCGAGCAGGCGATCCGCGAGCTTCCGGCCGGCGAACTCCGCGCGGCGCAGGCGCGCGCCGTGGGTGCACTGGCGCTTTCCAGGCTGGCGGCTGGCGAGTCTGTGGCCATCATGGCCCTGTTTCACGAGGTCCCGGCGGATACCAGGGCTTTCGCCCTACAGAGCGGCCCGGCCTGGGATGTGGTTTCAGGGGGCCTGGCGACGGCGCGCTGAGCCGATCGCGCGGTCTCGCGGCCGGCTAGGAGTCGGCGTGGCCTGGGCCGCTGTCTCCGCCGTTTGGCACAGAGTTCT
>Ga0114949_10003213_pt1 | contig 10355 bp, 9 predicted proteins | sample N074metaG_FD_83505 | JGI IMG/M metagenome (GOLD analysis project Ga0114949, IMG submission 83505) | Deep subsurface microbial communities from Kermadec Trench to uncover new lineages of life (NeLLi) - N074 metaG | ecosystem: Environmental > Aquatic > Marine > Ocean trench > Sediment | place... | reverse complement strand
GCTGTATTCTACTCGCCGTGAGTACCACGCTGATATATAACTTTTTTCTTGGCTATCTTGGGAATGTGATCTGGAACGTGGTTTTTGTTCCTATCTCCATTGCATTAACGCTCTCAGGATATTGCCTGTTAAAAAGTAAAGAACAGGCATACCCATACATTATCTGGGTAGCTGTTGTTAACTTGATAATTGTGCCAATAGGAACATTGGTTTCGATATACTATGTTTGGTTTCACTATACGTATGTTAAAAACAAAATATTACAAGACGTAAAGAACTGATTCATAACAGTCAGCCGGGTTGCACTTCATTTCACATTTTCGCCAATTATTTTTCGCCGCTTAACGTGGCGTTATTGGGCGAAACCGCTCTAGAGTTTCGGCCGAGCTAACCAGGGTGGGCATCGCATCAGTCAGAGTATCCAGCAGCAAACGCACCACGCGGTGCATAGAACTTTCCGTTCTTTCCAGGTGCCACTTATAGCCGAAAAACGTTTCCGCCGGGCTGCGTTCAGAGAAACGCGGCTCTGCGTCTGGGCGTGCTATCTTGAAGCGTTACTTGAAGACCAGGGATCGTTCTATGAATGAGTTAAGGAAGCTACTGCAAAAGAAAGTGATTTTTCACTGCAGCCCTCGAGGCGCATCAAAGGGTAGCTCAGATTTCGAAGCAATACATACAATCAATCCCCCTCTGGAAAACAGAGAGTGTCCAGGACTTAGCGATGTTCGGTGAGAAATCTGTGATTCGGAAGTATCGTCGAAAACTTACTCCGGAGTTGTCGAAGAGGTACGGGGGAGGCGGACCCTACACCCAAGCGCAGGTTGATACCACGGTTCGAGACCTCCGTCTCAACAATAGGTGTGTCCACTACGCGTATCTTATGTTCTGCGAGCAGGACGTGTTGGGCCAGGAAGGTGTTTCGGAATCAGACCTCGATAGAATGCATGAAACTATTGCAGTCGCTATAGGTGGAGGCATCACAGCGGCACCAATAGATGCTCTGTTCGGGGATGCCGGCGGTGACGGAGGTGGCTTCGGAGATGGAGGTGGTGGCGGTAACTGCTAAGACACGTAACAAGGCGGTGTTATCGCCGCTTACGCGGCGGGGAAATAGAGAGGCCTCCACACGAAATTGGACAGTTTGGCTATCGAGCCATTGTATTGGATACAGAGGGCAACCGTATTGCACTCCATTCTGAATAAAGTGACGCAAAGCAAGGCGCTGGCCCCAAAGCTGGGCGTCGGGAGGCCTTCGATTGAAGCATCGCCGAGAATCTGAAGATCAAGCCCTTGCCGATCACCTGACAGGCTATTCTGACGCCATTGTGGCCTTGGCTTTTATCGTATCCTCGGGTCTTGGCCTGGCAATCGCAGACGCAGACACACGGGTTACAATCACTGACGTTGCCGTTGGAATGATCATTGGCAATGCTATTCTTGGTGTCATATTTTCTGCATTGCTAGTGATACTCCGACGATGGGAGTTGGACCTGAAGGCGGATTTGGTTGTTTCTGAAAAATATAAGCGGTACTCCCTTCGCATCTACAGAGCGAGGCACGTGGTGATATGGCTTTCCATCTCTCAAACAGTTACAACTATGCTCGCTCTTGGCGCATGAGTGTGATCTCCCGTCCTCCCGACAAGAACCGGCAGTACGCCCCTACGGGGTCGGACAGCCAAACCGCTGCTTGAATTGTCAGGCGTCATCGTCTGACTCTGCCCGCGGTCTGCCAAGATAGCGAACACCGGCGCCTATCAACAAACCTGAGACTACTCCAGAGGGCAACACAAAAGGTGCGTCGCCGCTAACCCAGCCACCTTTTGCCAGGTACACGACCAGGGCCATCAAAACGCCAACAGCCGAACCCACCCCGAGAGCCTTCCCAATCGTGGTGGAACCGTCTACCCACCGGGAAATCAGCAGAGCTGCGAGGCCCCCCTTAATCGTGCCCGCCGCGACAATGAAACTCGCGTAAGCTTCGTTCGGAACGAACCAAATTGAAAAGGTCTCCAGGAATCCTATGACCAGCCCAAGGATCGTGATTGTGGCGATAACGTTCATTGTTGCCGATGACGCCCAAAGTTGGAAAAGTACACCATGACTATAGCGTAAACAGCGCTATCGGTAGCTGCCGGGCTACATTTTTCGCATCAGGCTGTCGGGTAACCAGGCCATGATTCTGGCCACCAGGCTCCAGGGCCACGGTGGCACGAAGCGAAACTTCACCCGGCGTTCGATCAGGTCTGCCATGATCCGTGTGCCCTTTTCTGCGCTGATAACGAACGGTCGGCTTGCCATGCCCCGATTAAGATCAGTGTCGATAAAGCCTGGCGCCAGTTCAGTAACGCATATGTTTTGATCCAGGGTTTCCAGGCGCGCGGCCTGGAGATAGCGGCTGAATCCAGCCTTGCTGGCGCAATAAGCACCCTGGTTGCGCACACCACGAACGCCCGCCACAGAGGTAATACCGACCAACTGGCCACCACCCTGCTCGCGGAACAGTTCTATCGCTGCTTCAGCGCTAGCAATTCCCCCCATCAGGTTTACCTGAATCACAGAGTGCACTTGCTCAACGTGACCTTTACCAACCGGAGTAGGGATGGCGATGCCCGCATTTGCCACAATGATATCCAGGCCGTCGAGAGCCTCGGCGCAGCGGCGGAATACCGCCGGAATTTTATCAATATTTTCAACATCGAGCTCCTCCACAACAACCTGTGGCGACAGTTGCCGAAGTTCCTCCGCCAGCGGCTGCAAAGATGCCTCACTACGACCGGTCAGGGCGAGGCGATAGCCCCGGTTGGCAAATTCCCTGGCAAGATTCGCGCCGAGGCCGCGCGCAGCTCCGGTAATCAATACGGATTTACTCATGCTGTACTACTCTCGTTGTCACGGTGGCCTCATCATGACATGGCTGGCCTCGCCTTGGCCATGCAGTAGTCATTCGGTCGCCACAAACTCGTCCTTCGCAAGTGGGCAGACGCCCGTTCATCAGGAACCTGCGGTGGAAGCCATAGCGAGTAAGTTCGATCATTCAGGTGTGCGGACAGAAAATCTATAGAACAGAATAATCGCAATGCTTAAAACAAGGGAAAAGTAGCAAAGCGGGACACCACTGCCACTTCTGGGACATGCGTCACCAATGGTTAGTTCAAAACCCGTTCCCAAAACCGCTACCAAAAAAACGATTGCCCACCCTGGATAGAACAGGCGATTTTTCAATTTGGCGGGAGCTACAACTTGCGCCGCCAACATGGATAGATAACCTATCCCAACCAGGTAACAGATGGGAATATCCACGATATCCGGACACCGCGCTGTACCCGTAATAGTTGTATAAGATACCCCCAGGGCACCGCATAAGCCGGCCAGGATCAAGAGCCAGAGAAGTACTCGGGATGTATTCTGGAGCACCAACTTTAGAATTTAACCAGCACATTCACAAAATCGCCTGTTTTTCTATCCACGTTTCCATTGATATATTGCACCGCAATGTCGGTTGCACTGGCATCGCCCAAGCCAAATATCTGAATATGAGATTGATCCGAGCACAAGCCCTCACCTGACACAAAATCTCGATAGATCAACTCACCATCACTGCGTGTCACCACTATTTTTGCAGCAATAGATCCAATCGTATCAGGCAGCTGCACTTTCAGGTAATTCGCATCGCCGCCGTTATTGATGAAGACCTTGGGCTTGCCCGCTATATTGATGTGAACAAGATCGGGGTAACCATCGTTGTTGAAATCAGCGGTGATCGGGGAGATGCCGTAGCCTGTATTGATTACCCCACTCTGCTTGCCGGTAGCGGCAAATTCTCCGGTTTCAGTTTGCATCAGGAAGCGACCCGGCAGTCGTAAAAAAGGGATCTTGTGGGGAGGGAAGCCGATATAGTTTTCTGAAACCACCAAATCATCCCTGCCATCCAGATTGAAGTCTTCAAAAATAGCACCCCATGAGAACTCGTAGTCAGCCAGTTTTGTCTGCTCCGCAATGTCGGCAAATTCAAAATTGCCCTTGTTCTGAAACATGATCCATTTGGGGTTGAATACCTGGTCGTCGCGCAGGTCACCCGTAACGATGAAATGTGGCGGCGTGCTTCCCACATTGGAAAAGAAGAAGTCCACCTTGCCGTTGTTCTTGTAATCCGTTACCGCGATACCCATGGGGTAACTGTACTGGTCACTATTGGGGTTGGGCATATTCCTGAATTTGGCATCGCCCAGGTTCTTCCAGGTTCTTACCTGCCCGGTATCGTGCACAACAACAAGATCTTCAAGCCCGTCGTTATCTACATCGACAAACATGCCCATAAATGTATTGTGCGTGTAGTACAGCCCGGACGATTCGGTGATGTCAGTGAAGGTGTTATCGCCGTTATTTAAAAACATCCGACTGGTTCCGCCGTAGCCTTCCTTGTTAAAGATATTCTGACCTTCGACCAATTCCTTTTTGATGTAGCCCGCCACATACAGGTCGAAATGCCCGTCGCGGTTGATGTCAGCGATGGCCACCGAAAGCGGGGAGGTGCTGGAGCCCAGTGGCAAATCAAGTTTCTGCGCTGAAAACCGGCCATTTTCATTGAGATACAGCCAGACCCCTGAAGTACGCGAGACGATAAGGTCTGAGAATCCGTTTTCATCGACGTCAATAACAGAGGCTCCAAAGGTGGCATCTCCAATGTCTGGTTTTTCAATAATGCCCTGACCCAGTCGTTTGAATTGCCCATCCACATATTCAAACAGAACATCTTCCTGATTGGGGCCACCGCCAATATAGAGCTCTTCAACACCATTGTTATCGATATCTATAATGGCACTGGCCGTAAACGGCAGGGATTCGGCGTCAACCAGCTTGTGATCAAAATCCAGGTAGGTGGCCTCAAACGTGGGTACAACAATATTGTTTGTGGACACCTCGTAGGGAATACGTTTATCCAGCGAAAATCGGACCATCACAAGCAATATCAAAGCCGCCACAATAACGATTGGTATTAGCAATAATTTTTTCATAGAACCGGAGCCTTTTTTAGTTTTTGAGCTTGTATTACAGACATCAGGAAAAAAATACCGAAGCCCACGTTGAGCGCTATCGGCATAAGGTATTTCCCGATGGCCGGGCTTATCACGTAGATCACAAAACACATGAGCAATAACAACAGTGGATTAAGAATAGCCTGCCACTTCTGGTAATGCGAACGACCTGTCAGCGCCAGGTAAATGAAAATAAGCGATATGGCGAGCGTAGTAACACGCGTAATCGAGAGCAAGCTTTCATAGCGCAACTGGTACAGGGGCACCAAGCCCTCAATGCTGCCACCGGATTCCTGAAAATGTACGAGAGCACCGATGCTGGCTCTGGAACTAATCCAGTCTGCTCCGATCATGAACCCATAGGCACTGGCCAAAAAACCGATAAACGCCAATGTCTGGTTCGCAGGTTTTAACATCAGGTAGATGTGCCAACACCCAACAACGTATAAAGGTGCGCCGAGTGCGCCCAGGAAATGGCCAATAGTCTGCCGCGAATCCGAAGCCGCCAGCATAAAATCGTAATCCGTTTCAGAATATCGAGCCAATGGGTCGAAATGTAGAAGGAATTCCCCCGCTCCAACCACAATGGCCGCTATCACGCCCACGACTCCGGTGAGCACCAGAATTTGTTGCTGGCTAGTACTCGTCATGGGGTGTCACCGACATTCTGCACTCCCAACAATATTGCAGTGGAAGAAGCTGGCAAAGTAGCGATGCCAGACACTGATCAACGCAGCCGCACATAAACAGACTCATGGCCAGCTATTTTATTTCTCCTCTCTTCACTGAGTAAAGTACATCAATGGAGTAAGTCAATGAAAGTTCCAAGCATGGCCTGCCTGATTCTGGCAATTAGGTCGGACCCTGCAGCGCCCTGATGCGCTCCTCCAGCGGCGGATGGCTCATGAACAGGCGACTGACGCCTTGCTTGAGATGCTCACTGATACCGAAGGCGGTCAATTCGCCCGGCAATTCGTTGGGCATGCCCTGCTCTGAGCGCAGGCGCTGCAGTGCCCCGATCATCGCCGGCGCGCTGGCAAGGCTGGCTCCCGCGGCGTCTGCCCGGTATTCCCGCTTGCGGGAGAACCACATTACGATCATCGAGGCGAGGATGCTCAAGACGATCTGCGCAATGATGGTCGTCACCCAGTAGCCGATACCGTAGCCGCGCTGGTTCTTCAGCAGAACCCGGTCTACCAGATGACCGATAATCCGTGAAAAGAACAGTACGAAGGTATTCAGCACGCCCTGGATAAGAGTCAGGGTCACCATGTCTCCATTCGCCACGTGGCCGATCTCGTGGGCCAATATTGCACGCACTTCCTCCTGCGGGAAGCGCTCCAACAGGCCGGCACTCACCGCGACCAGCGCCTTGTTACGATTCCAGCCGGTGGCAAAGGCATTGGATGTCTGGCTGGGGAAAATACCAACCTCGGGCATGCCGATACCCGCCTCATCGGCGAGAGACTTAACCGTACTCAGCAACCACTCTTCGTACTGGTTGCTCGGCTGCTCAATCAGTTGGGTGCCGGTACCGCGTTTGGCCATCCACTTTGACAAAAACAGGGATATCAGCGAACCACCGAAACCAAATACCGCGCAAAACAGCAGCAACGCAGTGAGGTTCAGATCCACACCGTTGGCGGCCATGAGTCCGTCGAAACCGAGCAGGCTCAACACCGTCCCCGCTACCAGCAGGATGGCGAAGTTGGTGGCAAGGAAAAGCAGAATTCTCATGGGCATAGTCTCGCAATAGTTGGCTTGCAATGATATGGCGCCATTCGCGATAGTTTCAAGTACGTGGGCGCTAAGGGCCGCTCAGCCTGTTGATCAAGGCCTTATTGGTCGTACCCTGCACCAACAGGCTGAACAGCACGACGCCAAACACCATTGACTGGACAGTCCACCAGTAGTCCAGCTCGACAGGCAAAGATAACACCAGAGCTATGGCTATAGCACCGCGCAAGCCACCCCAGGTCAACAGTATCTGCCACGCCAAGGGAATAGTGTTGGTGAATGGCCTGGTGAGCAGCCCGCAGATCCCTACCGCGATACCCCTGGCCACCAGTGCGGCGGCTATCGCTATCAGCATAGCCAGCCACCGCTCCTGGAACATGTCTATGGTGATAACCAGACCCATGATGACAAACAGCACGCTACTGAAGAACAAGCCCAACCAATCCCAGGTAAAACCGACGCCCTCGGCTACGGTGGCTTCCACTTCCACGAGCAATAAGCGGATGATTAACGCCGAGCTCATCACCGCCATAATGCCGGATACGTGCAGCACGTGCTCGGCGATATAGAAACTTCCAAAGGCCGTAAAAACCAGTACAAACGCCGTGGAGGCCGGCTTGCCAATAATTAGCACAACAGCCGTGCTCACCAGGCCGATCAGGAGGCCGGACAACATGCCACCAAAGAACACCGTGGCAAAGAATTGCAGATAGCTGGATTCCTGGGAACCCCCGCTCTGTGTTGCGAAGCTGAGTACGATGGCGAAAAGAACCACGGCGCTGGCGTCGTTGAACAGGCTTTCACCTTCAAACAAGGTAGTCAGGTTTTCCGGGGCGTTCTGCGACCTGAGTTGGGCGATCACCGCTATGGGGTCAGTGGCAGCGAGAATCGCACCAGTGAGCAGTGCTGCCACCCAGGGAAACCCTTGCGGGTGACCGATACCCAGATAGACAAAGCCGGCGGTTACGAAGCAATTGATCAACACACCCAGGGTGGCGAGTATCAACACCGGGCCCAGCCACTGCCGCAATAACTGGAGTTTGAGATGCCACGCCGCTTCAAAAATCAGCACCGGGAGAATGATAAAGAAAACAATCTCCTGCAAATTATGCGCGCGAATACCGGTATCGAAGCCGATAGCACCGATGCCATGGCCTGCCAGAAAACCGCAGAGCAGGCATGCCAGGGTCAACTCAAGCTTTAGCAGTCGATTGACCAGCAGCCCGAGAATAGCCAGGCCGCCAAGAGCCAGAATCTGCCCGGTTAGGCTTACTACCATCTTTGGCTACTCCTCATCGCGCATCTGATACGAATGGCACATACTTAAGCCTCGTAGGGCCGAATTTATTCGGCCAACAGTCCTATCGAATCCACTATTGGTCGAATGAATTCGACCCTACGGATAGAGCGGAGCAGGTGGTATTTGGCTTATGTAAGTGCCATTCGCACCTGACATTACTATCCTGGCTAGTCATACGTAGCTACTCCGAAGCTGTGGCGCCTTCGCCCGTTCAGAAATTTTCGCCGAACCCAGTAGTCCACACTTGCATAACGGCCAGCCCCGGTGAAAAACAGGGCCAGCAGCATAATGAAATAGGTCGCAGAAAACTCAATCCCGTTATTCAGAACCACGAAATTCCCGCTGGAGGTCAGCCATTCATAATTGCCATACTCCCGCAGTATGTCTCTGCCGCGCTCCAGTTTCTCAGCTGACTCCATGACCCTCTCGTTGGCAAAAGGCGCGCCGGGGTCGGCGATGGATTGCCAGCCATGTTCCAGGTGAACGGTGGTCGCAGCGATGATCATGGTGAACATCAAGGGCACTGCCAGCCAGCGCACAGCCAGACCCAGCAGCAGACTGATCGCGCCGAGTATTTCTGTCCAGGTCGCCAGGAATGCCAGCACCAGCGGAAAGGGCAAGCCCAGCCCCCAGTCCGAATTGCCAAACCACTCCACAATGCTGTCAAAACCATCCCATTTTTTGGTGCCGGCCATCCAGAAGATCGGAACCAGCTAGAGTCTGAGTAACAGCGGACCGAGAAAATCCACCGTTCGAGTCAGTTCGAGCAGTCCATACAACTTGGCAAGCAGGTCTTTCATTGGGTGTCCCCTGGCTGGTGTTTTTGTAGAAATCATCGCCTCCGACGCGTGCTCAAGGTGGCTGCATTCCGGTGTGTGGCGCATATTCGGCCCGGACTTGCGGCAATGGATAGAGCTCCGCCATGGGCAGTGACGCACCGCCGTGTTGTATCACCCTGACATGATGACGCTGCAACCCCCGGGGCTCGGTAACACCACAGGAATGTGCGATCAGGCCAACGCCGTAAACCAGCTTTTTGGCATAGGCGGCCACGCGAACGGCTTTATCCTCCGGCACCAGTCCCCGCTGCAGATCCGCGTTATGAGTGGTAACGCCGGTGGGGCAGGTGTTCTTGTTGCACTGCAGCGCCTGTATGCAGCCGAGCGCAAACATAAAGCCACGGGCAGAGGTGCAAAAATCCGCGCCAGCACTCAAGGCCAAAGCAACCTTTCCTGGCGTTATCAGCTTGCCCGATGCCACCACCTTGATACGATCACGAAGACCGTACTCGTGCAGGAGATCGACGATCAAGGGCAGGCTTTCCTTTAACGGCATGCCCATGTAGTCCATCAGTGGCTGGGGTGCCGCGCCGCTGCCCCCATCGGCGCTGTCGAGAGTGATAAAGTCCGGTGCGTGCTGAAGACCCCGCTTGTGGATGGCTTCGAACAGGTCGGTGAAAAAATTCAACTGCCCTACCACCGCCTTGAATCCCGTGGGTTTGCCCGTGACCTGCCGCACCCGGTTGATCATGTCGAGCAAATCATCCACTGACTTAACTTCTTCGTGGCCATTGGGGCTGATGGAAGCCTCGCCTACCGGAATACCGCGAATCTTGGCAATTTCTTCCGTTACCTTGATCGCGGGCAATATGCCACCCTTGCCGGGCTTGGCTCCCTGGCTCATTTTTATTTCGAACATTCTGACCTGCTCATGTGCTGCCATCTCTTTGAGCTTGTCATCGCACAGCTTTCCGTCGGCTGTTCTGACACCGTATTTTGCCGTGCCGATCTGGAAGACAATGTCACAGCCACCTTCGAGATGGTAGGGCGACAGCCCTCCTTCACCGGTATTCATCCAGATGCCAGCTTCCCGAGCCCCATTGGACAGCGCCCGGACGGCAGGTGATGAAATCGCGCCGAAGCTCATGCCGGATATATTGATGATTGAGTTGGTGGTGTAGGGCGTTGTGCAACAGCCCTCGCCGATCGTCACCGGCTGCGACTCGACCGCATCCTGCTCGAGCGTGGGGAAAGCACTGTTCAGAAATATGAAGTCACCCTCCTGGTCGAGTGGGCGGGTAGAACCAAAGGCGATCGTGGTATCCACCTGCTTCGCAGCCCTGTAGGCCCAGGATCGTTCAGCGCGGTTAAAGGGCAGCTCCTCACGATCCATGGCGAAAAAATATTGCCGGAAAAACTCCCCCAGATTCTCAAAGAAATAGCGAAATCGCCCCACCACGGGATAATTGCGACGGATCGCCTGGGCCGTTTGTGTCCTGTC
>Ga0114949_10003212_pt1 | contig 10357 bp, 7 predicted proteins | sample N074metaG_FD_83505 | JGI IMG/M metagenome (GOLD analysis project Ga0114949, IMG submission 83505) | Deep subsurface microbial communities from Kermadec Trench to uncover new lineages of life (NeLLi) - N074 metaG | ecosystem: Environmental > Aquatic > Marine > Ocean trench > Sediment | place... | reverse complement strand
TGCTGCCCTTCCCGCCACAGCACCAGGGCGAGTGCTATCGCTCCGCAGGTCACCGCCATGTCCGCCACGTTGAACGTGGGCCAGTGAATCGGCCCTATGTACACGTCGATGAAATCGACGACGCCGCGCGAGCTGCGAACGCGATCGATCAGGTTGCCGATGGCCCCTCCGCACACGAGGGCCAGCGCCACCAATCGCAGCCATTCGTTTCGGGCAGTCTTGACCACCATCGCACCTAACACCCCAAGCGCGGCGATGGCGAGAAGCATGAAAACCCAGCGCGAGTAGGAGCCGACGTGTACCCCAAACGCTGCTCCCGGGTTGTACACTAAACGAAGGCGCAGCCAATCGCCCAACAGGTTCACGGGAATCCGCGACAATTGCGCAACCGCAATCTGCTTCGTAATGAAATCGAGGATGACGATCGAGCCAACGATCGCCCAAAAAACCGGGCTCTTAGCCCCGTTCACCATCTTCCTCTTTCGCCTTACAGTTGATGCAGAGCCTGGCGTGCGGAAGCGCATCGAGTCGCTCGAACACGATCTCATCACCGCATTCATGGCATTTGCCGAAATCCTTTGGATTTTGGTACAATCGGCGCAGCGCTTCGTTCACATGCCAGAGGTAGCGGCCCTCTTTCGAGGCAAACAGGAATCGCTTCTCGCGCTCCATCGCGTCCGTGCCTTGGTCGGCCATGTGGAAGGAATAGGAGGACATGTCGCCATTCGACGCCTGTAACGTCTGTTCGTCGTAGTGCCCGAGTTCATTGACGACACGTTCGCGCTCTTCGAGCAATCGCTTTTCGAGGTGATTGAGTTCCTTCTTCTTCATTGTGTCTCCACACCATCCTTCATGCTTGGTTCCCACCAACGTTGTCGAACCGACGCAGGGATATCGCCAGGGATTCCCCGTTGATCGCCGCTGCGTCCCGAATGTCAGGGCTCTCCACATCACCGCCGACCAAAACCTCTCGTGCAAGCGTCTCACCGGCGATGAACGCCTCGTGGATTCCGGCCGCTCGGACGATGGATTCCGCCCCGGATAGGCCGAGGGCAATCCGTGTATTGTAATGGTATCCAGCGTCTTTTCTAAGTCTCTGCACCCTATTGACGATCTCGCGGGCCAAACCTTCGCTACGGAGCTCGTCCGTCAATTTGGGATCGAGTGCCACGACGAGGGGTCCATCGCTTTGCACGAGCCAATCCGTGATGACCTCGCGGTGAATGATGACATCTTCAAGGTTGAAATCGATTTTGAACCCATCGCTCGATTCGTAGGTGACGGTCTCTCCGCGTTCCAACCGTTGAATCTGCAGTGGCTCCAACTCTTGTGAAGAGGTGGCCGCCAAGGGCGTATCGGGCCCGTGCTTCTTGCCGAGTTCCTTGTAGTTGGGCCTCGCCTTGAGTCGCACGAGATCGGTGTCCGACCCCACGATCTCGATCGCCTTCACGTTGATCTCACGACGTACGATGTCGAGAAACCGATCGAACAACTCGCCACGGACGGCAGGCGGGACCGCCACCCGCATGGTTTGTAGCGGCTGCCGGACATTGAGATTGGCCTTGGCCCGGGCGGCGCGCGCCAACGACGCCAGGTTCTTCGCCACATCCATGGTGTCATTCATCAAGGGGTCGAGTCGCCCCTGTTCTTCCGGAAACGGCGCCAAGTGAACCGAGGTGCCAGTCAGCCTCCGGTGCAAAGCGTCGCTCAGGAACGGCGCGGCCGGAGCCAACAGCCGGCATACCACCACCAACGCCTCGTAGAGCGTCGCCAATGCCGCGGGATCCGCTTGCGCATCTGGCGCCCAGAAGCGCCCACGGTTCACGCGAACGTACCAATTGGACATGTCGTTGTCGCAAAAATCCATGATCGCCTTGGTCCCGGTCGTCACATCGTAGTGCGCCCACTTCGTACGAACCGTACGAACGAGACCGTCGAGTTTCGAGAGCAACCACCGGTCGACAACCGGGCGCTCGCCGACCGGTGGCGCCTGATCAGGAGTCCAGTCCTCGGCGTACGACGCCAAGAACGTGTACATGTTCCGCAACTGATTGAGGAACCCAAAGGCAACGTCGGAAATGTTCCCACTGTCGAACAACTTGTCCTGCGCTACCTGACTGGACGCCAAGAGGTAGACCCGGATCGCGTCGGCACCGAACTCGTCGACAGCCGCCCACGGATCGACCACGTTGCCGATCCGTTTCGACATCTTGCGCCCGTCTTTGTCCAAAACGAGACCGTTGACGATCACGCTCCGGTACGCCGGGCTGTCGAACACGCCCGTCGCGATGGCGAGGAGCGAGTAGAACCATCCCCGCGTTTGATCGAGTCCCTCACAGATGTAGTCGGCCGGGAAATGCCGCTTGAATTCATCTTCGTTCTCGAACGGATAGTGCCATTGCGCTGCCGGCATAGACCCAGAATCGAACCACGCGTCGATCACCGACGTGACGCGCGACATCGTCCCACTGCATCCACCCTCATGACAGGCGAAGCGATATTCGTCGATAAATGGCTTGTGGGGATCGAAGTCGTCGGGAAGCGGCCGGCCCCAACGCTCCGCGAGTTCCGCATACGAGCCGATCACCGTACGGTGTGCGTCATTCACCTCGCACACCCACACCGGCAGCGGTGTGCCCCAATATCGATCACGAGATAACGCCCAATCGACGTTGTTCTCCAACCACTTCCCGAACCGCCCTTCTCCGACCTCGGGCGGATACCAATCGACGTTCTGGTTGTACGCAATCATGTGGTCCGCAAACGCCGTCGTTCGGACGAACCACGACTTGCGTGCGTAGTAGATCAGAGGGTAATCACAACGCCAGCAGAAGGGGTACGTGTGTTCGTACCCTTGCGGTTGATATCTGCCGAACACCTGGCCTGCTTCGTCCAGCCGTTCGGCAATGACGGGATTTGCATCGAATACCGTCATCCCGTTGATCGCGGCCCACCGCGTACCGGCAAACCTCCCGCTCTCGTCTACCGGATTGACGAACGCCAATCCTTCGCGGTGAATCGTCGCGTAGTCGTCGGCCCCAAACGCCGGCGCCATATGAACCAATCCGCTCCCGTCCTCGTTGGTGACGAAGTCTCCGGCAACGACACGAAAGGCACGATCCGCGTCGACCTCTACGGCATCTAGCAATTGCTCGTACCGCCAACCGACCATATCGACACCCTGGTGCGTCGCCACCTTCGGGAACGTGGCAAGCGTTTCGCCATGCGTCGCACCCACGACCGCCACGCGTTTCGCAATCGACTCCTCGACGATGACTCTTCGCCCATCGACGTCGAGTTCGACATAGGTGAACGCCGGGTTGACGGCGATCGCGATATTCGACGGCAGCGTCCACGGCGTCGTGGTCCACACGAGCAGGTATCGATCGTCGTCCCCTTCAAGCCGAAACAGCACGTAGATCGACGGGCTCTTGTGGGTCGCATACCCCAACGCCAATTCGTGACTCGATAGCGCCGTACCACACCGACCACAGTACGGAAGCACTTTGTGACCCTCGTACAGCAAACCCTTGTCCGCGAGCTGGCGGAGCAACCACCAGACACTCTCTATGTACTCGTTGCTGTAGGTGACGTAGGGACGTGAATAATCCAACCAATAGCCAATGCGCTCCGACAGTTTTTCCCAATCGGACTTGTAGGTAAAGACCGACTCCTTGCAGCGAGCATTGAACTCGGCCACTCCGAACTTCTCGATGTCCGCCTTTCCCGAAAGATCGAGTGCCTTTTCGACCTCGATCTCGACCGGAAGGCCGTGGGTATCCCATCCGGCAATCCGCGTAACGGAGCGGCCTAGCATCGTGTGGTAGCGACAGATCAGATCCTTGATCGTCCGCGCGAAGACGTGGTGGATTCCAGGCCGGCCATTGGCCGTCGGCGGTCCCTCGTAAAACACGAAGGGTTCCCCGTCCTTGGTGGCATCGAGGGTCTGTTGGAACAAGTCCTCCTGTCGCCACTGCTCGAGGACCTCCAGTTCCAACTCCTTGCCCTTGTTGGCCAGTGGGTCGAATACCATCAGTCGAGCCTGCTCAAGATGGTCGTGACGAGCTTGGTGAGGTTGGGCTCCGCCGATCGGGCCGTAGCGATGATCGCATCGATGTTCGCAGGTTCGAGCGCGTCGGGAAGACATTGATCAGTGATGATCGAGATCCCCAGGACCCGCATCCCCCCGTGCACGGCAACGATCACCTCCGGAACTGTCGACATCCCCACCACGTCGGCACCGATGCCACGGAGAAAACGGTACTCGGCTGGAGTCTCCAGGTTAGGGCCCGCCACCGCCACGTACACACCTTCACGGAGCGTGAGTTTCAGGTCGCGAGCCGCCGCGCGCGCGAGGGCTCGCAGGTTCGAATCGTACGGGTCGGACATATCGGGAAACCGTGGGCCCAAGGCATCGTCGTTCGGACCGACCAGCGGGCTGTCGCCCAACAAGTTGATATGGTCGGCGATCAGGAAAAGATCGCCGGGCGACCACAACGGGTGCATTCCGCCACACGCATTCGACACGATCAAGGTCTCGGCGCCGAGTGCCCGCATCACCCGAACGGGAAATGTGACCTCTTGCAGCGTATACCCCTCGTAGCGGTGGAATCTGCCCTCCATCGCCACCACCGCTCTTCCACCAAGCGTCCCGAGCAACAGGCGTCCGTGATGCGATTCGACAGTGGAGACCGGAAACCCGGGGATGTCGTCGTACGACACCGTTGCCGAGACGTCGATCTCGTTGGCCAACCCACCTAGGCCCGTACCCAAGATCACGGCCACGTCAGGCACGTGATTCGATTGGCCACGGACGGTGGACACCGCCGTCTCGATCCGCGAACGGAGGTCAGACGGGGTCATGATGACTCGGGTGGGCTCCCATCCCGTTCGTGCTCGGCCAGGGCGTCGAGTTCGGCCAATTGCCTGAGCAGCAATTGACGGAAAGCGGCAACGTACCCTGTGAACTGACGTTGGGCTGCGACGTGGTCGTTCCGGACTTCGGCCTCGCTCCTCCGCGCGTCGGCGACGATCTCTTCCGCCTTGACGTGGGCTTCCTTGATTGTGACTTCGGAATCGCGCTTCGCCATCTTCTCGGTGTCCTCGCGCATCTGCTGCGCCATGACAACGGCTTCGTTCAAGGCCCGTTCCCGATCCCGAAACGCCCGCAATTGCTCCCGGAAATTTTCCATGCGGTCTTCCATCTTCGCGCGTTCGCGCAGCAAACGCTCGAGTTCGTCGGCCACCCGCTGCCGGAACTCTTCGACTCCTGCGGTATCGTAGCCGAGCGCCCGGCGGTGAAACTCCTGCCCGCGGACGTCAACTGGCGTCAGTCTGAAACCATCGTCATTCATCTTGGCCGTTCTCCAAACAGCACGGTTCCGAGTCGAAGCATCGTAGCGCCTTCGGCCACGGCCGCCGTGTAATCGTTCGACATTCCCATCGAAAGTTCGGGCAGCGCCAAACCCTCGCCCTCCAAGTGTTCCCGCGTTGCCCGCAGTCGCGAAAACGCGTCACGTTGCACCGACTCGTCGTCAGTAAAAGGCGCCATGGTCATCAGCCCCTGCAACCGCAGCGTCTCGAACGCTGTGATCGCATGGGCAATGTCCGAGGCATCGTCCGGATGACAGCCGGTTTTTTGTTCCTCGCCGGCAACGTTCACCTGCAGCAGCACGTCGAGCCCAGCGGTCCCTAGCTTGAGGTTGGCTGCCTCGAGCGCTTCGGCCACCCGCAACGAGTCGACCGAATGCACGGCGGCAAACCGGCCAGCCGCCGCCTTGGCCTTGTTGGTCTGCAGATGACCAATCAAATGCCATGCTACGGGCAAGTGTCCGAGTTCATCCTGTTTGCGCAATGCCTCCTGAACCCGGTTTTCACCGACATCAGTCACCCCCGCTTCGATAGCCGCCAACACCGCGGCCCCCGGGTGGCCCTTCGTCACCGCGATGATCTGAACGCGTTGACTCAATCCGGCCGCCTTCTGTACGTCAGCCACCCGCTCCCGGACCCGTTCGAGGTTGGCCGTGATGCCAGGAAAACTCATAACCATGAAAGGTAGTGGGGCCGGATAGGCCCACCAACCCATGCTAATCGGGTTGGCGGATCGGGGTGTCGCCGATGACACCAATCATGGTGTCGCCGAAGACGGCGGGAGGCCCGCGCCCAATCAGAATACTGTCCTGAATATTCTGGATCAAGGTCAACATCTCGGAAATGGGCTGCAGGTGGTAACCTCGACGCAGATTCTCGAGGGCACGGTCCGGATCTCCAAGTAATTGGTAAGCGTTCCCCAACGAGTAGAATGGGTAACTGAGGTTGGTGGTGATGTTCCGAGCCGTCGGTTCGAGCCGCAGCGAGTCTACGTCGAACAGATCGGCATAACGAAAGACCAGCCATGCAAGGGAGTCGGTACGCGGGACGTTCATCGGCACACCGAACAACCCGGGTCCGAGCTTGGAATCGTCCGGCGGTTCCTTCGCATGCACTTTGAAGACCAACCCCTCTTGCGTCAGATAGCGTTGCATGCGTTCCCAGTTGTCCGGCCCAGCGGTCAGTCCGAAGTACATTGGCCGCTTGTCCCAATTCTCCTGCAGGAGCCGCAACACCAACACATCCTTGACGTACAACGGCGAGTTGGCTTCGATCGTTATTTCTACCAAACCGTGCTTGATGTGGAGATCACGCCGCAGAAGTTGGGACCGGAGCTCGGAAATCTCTCGATCGGTAAGGCTGTGTAAAGGCGGCGGTGGCTCATCAGGTGCCAAGTCGGCGTACCATGGTGACGCCTCGGCATCGAACTCCCGCACCGGGTTGTCGCGAAGCTGGCGCAGATACCAATCGGTGTTCCCCAACGACAGGTTCACCACTGAAACATCCTGCCGGACGCCCTCCACTTCCTGGAGATACCAAAGCGGGAACGTGTCGTTATCCCCGTTCGTGAAGATGATCCCGTAGGGTTCGGCGGACTGCAACAAGTTGTATGCGAAATCCCGTGCGAGTAGCGCGTCAGGCCCGTGTTTCCGACTTGCCGCGGTCAGGTTGAGCAACATTGGCATCAAGGCGATCACGAACACGAACGGCGCCCGCCGGGCGTTCGGATCGAAGACCACGGCGCGTTCTTGAGAGAGCGCAACCGCCCGCTTCGTGTCGCGACGGAACAGAGCCCCGAACGTGCCCAACCACGTCAGCAACGGCTTTATTCCCATCACGTACAGGCCGGCGAGTCCGATGCCTGCCAGCAGGCCCCATACTTGGAACGAGACGGTGAAGAAGTAGTCGCGCTCGCGAACCTCGTGCATCGTCATCGACCTATAGGTATCCCATCCGAGCGAGAACCCGGGCTTGAAATTCATGTACCCCACCAGGCCCGGCCCCGTGGCCAGGAAAAGCAGGATCAGGAGCCAGAACGCGGATCGGTCGCGCTCTCGCAACACTGCCGCTCCGTAAATCCCGAGGCTCGCGACGAAGATGGTCACCGGAAGGCGAATCCTCGCGAACACCGGCTCGTGCGGAGCCAAACCCTTGGACCACTGCCAGTCGAAGTACTGCAGGTACATGTGCGCCTGTCGGAACATCAACGGGATGCTGCGCACGGTGTAACACTCCGGCACTTGCCCGAAAGCGGCCTGCGCATCTGGCACGGGCCCATCGACGAAACGGGGCAGACACGAAACGAACGCGCCTAGTCGATCGATGAAGGTTCCGTCGCGCATGGTATAGATCGGGTTGTCGATCGGTGACCGTGGCGGGTACTGCTCACGCCAGATCACGCTGAAGAGGTTTTCCAGTGTCGACGGATCGGCTTCGTTGATGAGCGGCCCAACGTTGGCTCGTATGTAGAGAAACGCGTACGTCGAGGCACCGACCAGCGCGATCGCGAATACGGCCGACGGCATCGACAGACGCCCTACTCCCAGCGCCGCCACGACGAGCATGGCAAACACCATGGTCGCGTAAATCGACAACTGCACGAGGTCGATGGAGATGGGAACGTCGAATCGCACCATCGCCCACGCCAATAACACGGGCACCGCGACCACCCCAAGCTGCCCCCATGCCAACGACTGCCCCATCGTGTCCGACATCGGGTTCAGCACCAAGAACGCAACCCACACACCCAGGAACGTCGTGAGTCCCAACAACATCGCATTGAGACCCAGCCCGATCCCGGTGAGCATGAGCCAGATCCCAACCATGACCAACCACTGGCCCCATTCCACTCGGCGATCAGCCCGTTCCGGTAGCGGATCGGATCGCATGACATGCCACATGAACCCGAAAATCGCCGGGCCAACGAGCAAGGTCAGCAAGTGATTGCCGATGGATACCGCTAACAGGTAGACGATCAAGAGTAGAATGTGCGGCGCCCGTTCGTCGCCCCGGTGTTTTCTCCATCCCAGGGAGAGCAGGCAGATGGCGGCAATACTCAAGGTGGCCACCATATAGACTTCGGTTTCGATGGAGTTCTGCCAGACCGTAAAAGCGAACGCCGCCATCACGGCGGCCCCCGCAGCGCCCCCGATCACGAACAGTTTGTCGCTCGTGAGCGCATCACCGATCGCTTCGCCCTCGTGCGCGCTCCACCCACGGAGGGCATGGGCCACCACTAGAAACATGAACGCAGCAGCCGCCGCACTGAATATTGCCGTCATCAGGTTCGTGCGGAACGCGAATTCACCGAACGGAAATATCGTACCCCATGCCTTCCCAATCAGCACGAAGAGCGGAGTGCCGGGAGGATGCGGTATACCAAGGATGTTCATCGCCGCGATCAACTCGCCGGCGTCCCAGAACGTGACCGTTGGAGCGAGCGTGATCACATACCCGATCAAGACCACGACGAACACGACCAACGCCGCCCGCGTCAGCAGGCGCTGGTCGTCAACTGTCGCAAGTGGCACCTCGTGCTCCGTCACGATCTCGCTCGTTGGTCTAGAATTGTCGCTGTGATGCCGGTTTAGGCCGGAGAAGCCTTATTAGTCTTGGCCGTCAAAGCAAGTCCGCCGGCGTTCCGGCGCGCCAAGGTCTCCCGAACCTGGTCGGCCGTGATACCCCGTTTGAGCACGCCGTGTTGAGCCAACGTAATGGTCGAACTCTCTTCGGAGACGACGATCACCATTGCATCCGACTCTTCGGACAAGCCGAGTGCGGCGCGGTGCCGCGTACCCAACGTCTTGTCAGAAACGGGAAACTGCGTCAGCGGAAGGACGACACCGGCTGCCACGATTTGACTGCCTTGGATGATGACCGCCCCATCGTGAAGCGGTGAATAGGGTGTGAAGATCGTCGTCAGCAGGTTCGCGGAGACGGCAGCCTGCATCTCGGTGCCCGTTTCTAGGAAGTGGTTGAGGGAGACCTCTCCCTCCAGTGCGATGATGGCCCCAGTACCGCTCCGGGCCAGGCGGTCGATCGCGTCGGCGATCTCGTCGGCCACCTCGCGGCCGGACGTCGGAGCAAGCGCGCGCAGGAATCGCACCCGCCCCAATCGGGCGAACGCTTGTCGCAACTCCGGTTGGAACACGACCACCGCGGCGAACGCCCCGTAGGCGAACACGAATCCAAACAACGTGGTGATCATGTTGAACCGGAGCAGAATGGCGCCGAAGTAGATCGCCCCCAAAATCACGAGACCGATCAGGATCTGCAGGGCCCGCGTACCAGCCAGGAACACGAGGAGCCGGTAGATCACATACGCTACGATCAGGATCTCGACGAGATCCCAGAGTCCTGGAATCAGATATCGGAGTTGATCGAACGACATCAGGCTCCTTGCACCGCTGCAACGACGCGCAAGGCATCCAGAGTCTGTGCCACCGCGTGGACCCGAAAGATGTGCGCCCCAAGAAGATAGGCTGCCCCACACGCCGCGGCAGTAGCGACATCGCGATGCTCCACATCCCGACCGGTCACGGCCCCGAGAAAGCGCTTTCGGGACGGCCCTATCATGATGGGATATCCCAATGCCAACAACGCCGGCAGGTGGCGGAACGCCTCGAAGGTCTGCTCCGGCGTCTTCGAGAACCCTAATCCTGGGTCGAGCACGATTTGCGACCGCTCGACACCCCGACGCGTCGCCTCGGCTAGGGCGCTGTCCAATTCCCTCACGACCTCTTCGATGACGTTGTCATACTGGGCCAGCTCGTACGTCGCCATCGTAGACAAGTCTCCGCGGGAATGCATCATGATGAGCCCTGCACCGCTCTCAGCGCAGCGATCCGCGATCGCTGCATCACTCCGGAGCGCCGAAACGTCGTTGATGGCCACAGCACCGGATTGCAGGGCACGCCGAGCAATCTCCGACTTCACGGTATCGACACTCACAGGAACATCGGGGATCCGCGAGGCGACCCGATCCAGG
>Ga0114949_10003210_pt1 | contig 10360 bp, 9 predicted proteins | sample N074metaG_FD_83505 | JGI IMG/M metagenome (GOLD analysis project Ga0114949, IMG submission 83505) | Deep subsurface microbial communities from Kermadec Trench to uncover new lineages of life (NeLLi) - N074 metaG | ecosystem: Environmental > Aquatic > Marine > Ocean trench > Sediment | place... | reverse complement strand
GGCGGTGGCGGCGGCCCGGGCGCTGGCCGGGCAGGTCGAATCGGATCACCCCGGCCTGGATGTGCGTCTTGCCGGCGTGGCCATGCTCAACAACGCCTTCGTCGAGGCCAGCCTCGACGACCAGAAAACACTCGTGCCCATCATGTACCTGGGCATCGTGGTGGTGATGATGTTGTTGCTGCGGTCGGGCGCGGCCACGGCGGGCGCCGTGATCGTGGTTAGCCTGTCCATCGTCACGGCGATGGGGATGGCCGGGTGGCTGGGCATCGTGCTTTCACCCCCGTCAGCTTCGGCGCCGGTCATCATCACGACCCTGGCGGTGGCGGACTCGGTGCATATTCTCGTCACGATGCTTATCGGCATGCAGCGCGGCGCGAACAAGCACGACGCCCTGGTGGAGAGCATGCGCGTCAACATGCAACCGGTATTCCTTACCAGTCTGACGACGGTAATCGGGTTCCTGAGCATGAATTTCTCCGACGCGCCGCCGTTCCGGGACTTGGGAAACATTACGGCCATGGGTGTGGTGGCGGCGTTCTTCTACTCGGTGCTGTTGTTGCCGGCGGTCATGGCGGTGTTGCCGGTGCACCCGCGCAAGGCGGTTCACTCGGGCACGAAGTTGATGGAGAAGCTGGCGGACTGGGTCATCGAACATCGCAAGCGACTCCTGGTGGTGTGTACCCTGGTGGTGCTGGTGCTTCTCAGCTTCGTGCCCACGATGAAACTGGACGACCAGTTTCTGGAGTATTTCAGCGAGCGCATCGAGTTCCGGCGGGACTCCGAGTTCACCGTGGAAAATCTCACCGGTTTGTACCAGGTGCATTTCTCGGTAAGCGCCGATGGTCCCGAGGGCATTGCCGATCCGGTGTACCTGGAAGCGCTGGACGGCTTCGCGTCCTGGTACCGGTCGCAGCCGGGGGTGGCGCATGTGGCCACTTTCAGCGATACCATGAAGCGGCTGAACATGAACATGCACGGAGACGACCGCAGCTGGTACCGCCTCCCCGGGGAGCGCCCGCTGGCGGCACAATACCTGTTGCTCTATGAGATGTCCCTGCCCTTCGGTCTGGATCTCAACAACACCATCAACATCGACAAATCCGCGGTCAAGGTGACGGTGACCTTCGGTCACATGACCACCAATGAGATGCTGGAAAAAGTCGCCGCGGGCGAGCGATGGCTGGAGAACAACGCCCCTGACTACATGCGAGCCCAGGGCGTGGGGACCGGCGTGATGTTCGCCCACATATCAGCGCGCAACATCCGCAGCATGCTGGCGGGGACCGTGTTCGCGATGCTGTTGATTTCTGCCTCCCTGATCATCGCGTTCCGCAGTTTTCGACTCGGCATGCTCAGCATGATCCCGAATTTCATTCCCGCGGGAATTGCCTTTGGAATCTGGGCTATTACCGTGGGCACGGTGAACGTGGCGGTATCCATCGTCGCGGGCATGACGCTCGGTATCATCGTGGATGACACGGTGCATTTCATGAGCAAGTACCTGCGGGGGCGGCGGGAAAGACATTCCAACGGCGCCGACGCCGTTCGTTATGCCTTTTCTACCGTCGGGATGGCGCTGGTGGTGACTTCCATCATGCTGGTGGCGGGGTTCTTGATCCTGGCCCAGTCCTCTTTTGCCGGTAACGCCGTTGCGGGCAAACTCTCGGCCATGACCATCGCCGCGGCCCTCGTCGCGGACTTTTTTCTGTTCGCACCCTTGCTGGTGATCGGCGATCGCTGGCTGGGTCTCGACGATCAGCCCCCGGGTCCTTAGACCCCGGGAATCAGACTTTAAGCCCGCGTACCGACAGATAATGGTGCCAGCACACCCGGGCCGCCACCGACCGCCAGGGTACCCACGCCCGGGTGATCTTCGCCAGCCGTTTCTCCGTGGGACGCTTGCGCAAGCGCTTCACTTCCCGCAGGGCGTTGTCCAGTGCCAGGTCCCCGAGTGGCCATACATCCGGCCGGCGCAGCGCCATGAGAAGGTAGATGTCGGCGGTCCAGTTGCCGATGCCCCTGATCCGAAGCAGCGTCGCGCGGACCGCCTCGTCATCGAACCGTGCCAGGCGACCCAGTTTCAGTTTGCCCGCGGCGACCGTTTCCGCGAGACCCCGGCAATAGGCGGCTTTCTGGCGGGAGAAACCGCAGCCGCGCAGTTCCGTGTCGTCGAGTTCCAGAAAGCGGTTCGCCGTGGGGCGCCCGGTTCGATCGCAGAGTTTTCGGTACACCGCCCGGGCCGAGGCCAGGGACACCTGCTGTTCCAGAATGATCTGGACGAGTGTGGCGAATCCTGGTGGGCGCACCCACATGGGGGGCGGGCCGAAGTTTTTGACCACCGCGCGCAGATCCGGATCCGCTCGACACAACGCCCGTACCCCACGGGCAAAACTCTGCTCGTCCAAGTCCTCGGTCCTCAGTCTTCGGAGGAGGGATCCGGCAACAGGTCCTTAAGTTCCTGCGTCCGGTAACGGGTCAGTTTGATCCGGCATGCTTTCTGGGCATCGCCAGCGCCGGTGCCCGGTGACAACTGCTCAAAGTACCAGGCGCAATTCAGGGCGCGGTAGTTTTCGAACTCGCGTTGGGCGCCGTCGAAAGACAGCACCGGGTCCAGTCGACCGGTGACATCGGACAGTACGGCCATCGTCTTTTTGGTGGCCGCCACGGCTTCGGAATGTTCCTGTTGCGCCTGCTCGAGCATGTGGTCCAGGCAGGGCCCCACGTCCAACCGGGTCTGGGCTTTCTCATCGCATTCCATGAGGGGCTTGTTCCCGGCGAGACTGGCCCCGGCCAGCAACAAGGAGACGGCGAAAAGGACTGTACGCATGGCCCGCTCCCGATGGTGGAAGCACAGATGGTAGCAGCAACGAAATCCGCGCGGTCAGGCGCTTGCGCGGGTTTGTCGGGATGTTTCCCGGGCCGACTCCCTGGCCAACATGGCCTGTTTGCGAACCCGGTCCCAGCGGTAACCGCCCAGCGCCCCGGAGGCCCGGATAACGCGATGGCAGGGAATGAGCCAGGCGATGGCATTGCGCCCGACGGCCTGACCCACTGCCCGGGAGGAACCGGGCCGGTCGATTGCCTGCGCGAGTCCGCCATAAGTGGCCAGTTGGCCTTCGGGGATGGTCAGCAGCGCCTGCCACACGCTGACCTGAAAATTGGTGCCGGACAGGTGTACCAGCACCTGTCCGTTGCCAGCGGTGGCCTCGATGATTCGCCGTCGGGCGGCATCGATCGCCGCCGCGTCGTGTTTCACGGTGGCGTTGGGCCAGGCGGCATGCAGTTGGGTCAGCGCCTCATCGCTTGCCCCGTCGACAAACGACAAGGCGCAGATACCGCGGGGCGAGAGAGCGATCAGGGCGGCGCCATAGGGGGTGTCACCGACACCCCAGCGCAGGGTCAGGCCGGCGCCACCGGTGCGGTACTCACCCGGGGTCACGGCGTTGACCGCAACAAAATGATCGTGCAGCCGCCCGGGTCCCGACAGGCCGGTTCCATAACTCGCGCCCAGCACGCTTTCCGAGGCGCCGAGCAGCGCCTTGGCATGTTCCACGGTGAGGTACTGGAGATACTGTTTTGGCGAGACACCGGCCCACCGCCTGAACAGGCGCTGGAAGTGGAAGGGGCTCAGGCCCGCCGCGTCCGCCACCGCATCCAGGCTCGGCTGGGCCGGCTGGCGCTCGTTGAGGAAGGCGATGGCCCGGGTAATACGGCGGTAGTCCCGGGACGGCTGTTCGCCTTGCTCCATTTCCAGCGGCTGATTCATGATTGCAGTCTAGCGACTTGTCGCCGCGCGCCCACCCGGATCTTACGCGGCAAGCACGCATTGGTTTCGGCTAATGTAGGCCCCATGGACGAGCGCGACAGCCCCGACCGCGGCCCGGCGGTTTTCATACCGCCGCCCCTGTTCTTTGCCGTGGGTCTGGGAATCAGCTGGTGGCTGGAAGGACGCTGGCCCTGGCCGATCGCCGAGCCGGTGGTCTGGCTGGAAGTGACGGGTGCGCTGTTGGTGGTGGCGAGCATGGCCGGGGTACTCTGGGCCGCGGGTCGTTTCGGTCGCGCGGGAACGCCCATCGTCCCGGTGAAGGCGGCCACCGTCCTGGTGACGGATGGACCCTTCGGCCACAGCCGGAATCCCATGTATGTGTCACTGACGGCGGGCTACGTCGGGGTGGGCCTGATCCTCAATAGCTGGTGGGCCATTGTCCTGCTCCCCGGGGCGCTGCTGGTGATCCGTTTCTGGGTCATCGCCCGGGAAGAGGCCTACCTGGCCGGGCGCTTTGGCGAGGAATACGCGGCCTACTGCCGGCGCGTCCGCCGCTGGTTTTGAGTCCCGCGCCCTGATTTCGCGATCTGAGCCCCCGGTTTGAACCGTGAAGGGGGTTGCAGGCATACCGGTTGGTATGTTACTTTGCGGCGCATGTCATCGGCGAAGAAACAACCCGACGTTACCCGGCAGACTCTGCTGGAGGCGGCTTTTCACGAGATCCACCGGAACGGCTTCCGGGCCGCCAGCCTGGAAGCGATCCTGAAAAAGACCGGCGTGACCAAGGGAGCGCTGTACTACCACTTTCCCAACAAGAAGGCCCTGGGCTATGCGGTCCTCGACGAACTCATCGGGCCGACGCATTACAACAAATGGAAGGTCATGTTCGAGGCCGACGACCCGATCGCCGAAGGAATCCAGATGATCGACGGGCATCTGGAGAACATCGACGAAAACGATCTGGTTTGCGGATGTCCGCTCAACAACCTCGCCCAGGAGATGTCCCCGGTGGACGAGGGCTTCAGAGAGCGGGTGAATTACATCATGCGCCGCTGGCAGGACATGGTGGCGGCGGGTCTGGAGCGGGGTCAGGAGAAGGGGCATGTGCGCCGGGATGTGGAGCCTCAAAAGGCCGCGCTGTTTCTCATTGCCAGTGCCCAGGGGTGTATCGGTCTGGCCAAGAACGCCCAGAGTATCGGGGTGTACCGGGACTGTGTATCCGGGCTCAAGGACTACCTCAAGAGCCTGCGTCCGGCCCCGCATCTGCATGTGGCCAAGTCACGTCGCTGAAAAAATTTGCCCTGTTACATACCGACTGGTCGGAATAATTGTGAGCCCCGGTTGACGGGATGAGGAAAGCAGAAACAATGTTAATCGAAGAATCGAATGACGGTTACAACGGGTGGCATTTCGCCGGAGTGCTGAGCGTGGTGGCGTTATTGCTGGTTATGGGCATCATCCAGATGGTGGGCCTGCCGCATGTGGGTGAGCCTGAAACGATCCAGGTCGCCCAACAGTCGCTGACACCCGGCGATGGGCGTGGCTGATCGTTTTGCGTCAAACCATACCAACTGGTATGCACGATAAGGATGACGGGAACCACCGACAAGGACGGGCCGCAAGGCCCAGAGAATTCGCGGACACCGGTTCTGGCTGTTTGCACCGTTGCCGGTGAGCATCGAAGATAGCGGCACGTCTGACCACCTCCGGCACCGGTGGTGCGGACGGCGCAAGCAACCGCCTGGGGGTCAAGGGGGGGCGTGCACAGGGAAGGACAAGGCGGTTGAGACAGACGCCCGGGCAAATCGATAAAGCGAACGTGAGGAGTCGTCATGAAAAGGACTGTTTTCGCATTACTGACACTGGTGCTGGTTTGGGCGCCGGTATTCGCCCAGACACCCCGGGACCACGCCGCGCCAGACCAGACCGCGGAAGAAAAGGGACTGGCCATCGCCCGGGAGGCGGATCTGCGGGACCAGGGTTTTGCCGATTTCGCCGCCACCATGCAGATGATCCTGCGTAACCGCCACGGCCAGGAGAGTCTGCGCCAGATGCGCACCAAAACGCTCGAGCAGGCGGACGACGGGGACAAGAGCCTGATCGTTTTCGATGAGCCCAGGGACGTGAAGGGCACGGCGCTATTAACCTACAGCCACAAGACGGGGCCAGACGACCAGTGGCTTTATCTGCCGGCCCTCAAGCGGGTCAAACGTATCGCTTCCAACAACAAATCCGGGCCCTTTATGGGCAGCGAATTCGCTTACGAAGATCTGTCTTCACAGGAAGTCGAAAAATACAGCTACAAATATCTTCGCGACGAAGCCTTCGACGGCGGCGACGAACACGCCGGCATAACGGTGTTCGTGATCGAGCGGTTCCCGGTGGATGAAAAATCCGGTTACACCCGCCAGCTTGTGTGGATGGACCAGGACGAGTACCGGGTGTTGAAGGTGGAGTTTTACGACCGCAAGGACTCGTTGCTCAAGACCCTGACCATGCACGAGTATGGTCAGTACCTGGACAAGCACTGGCGGGCTGGCCGCATGGAGATGGTCAATCACCAGACCGGCAAGAGTACGACGTTGACGTTCAGCGATTACGTTTTCGGCAACGGCTTCTCCGGCCGGGACTTCGACCGCAACAGTCTGGGCGCCGCCCGCTAGCCACTGGCCGCTTTCCGGGCCGCATGGCGGCCCGCCAGGACCCGATTCCTGGGCGCGTCTTGGTCCCCCTCTACCAGCAGATCTGCCGATCGGGTCGGGACCTGCAGGCCACCAGCTGAGACTGGTTCCGGCAACCAGACTTATGACACGCGACGAACCGGTCCCGTTCGGGCAATTTGGTCCGTAACGGGTGGTCTTGAACGAACTCGATGACGCAGAAGGGTCCGAGTTGTTGGTGGGTGCAAGCGAGGACCCGGAAAACGGGTCTGTATGGTGGAAGGTGGAAGGAAGTCGGCGCGTCGGCAACAGCTGGAAGCCTTGCCTGGAGGCGCGGATTCTGAGGTGCGAGGCCACCGGACCGGTTGATCCTCTTCGAGCAGGAGAGCCATGTGGGGGTCAACCCGAGTCGGTTTTTCTGACACGGACTGGTCCAGGAACGGTTCGACCCGTGTCCCCGAACCGGCGGGTTACCCCCTTATCCGCCGGTTATTACGAGGGCTGGATGCCCTTTTGTCTCCCCGGGCAGGGATGCCCGCCTTTTTCTTAAGGCCGCCGGGCACACCTCTGGCACCGGTTCCCCTCACCCGGTGCCGGCTGAGGGCATGGGGAGAAGGAACCGGGCCGCTTGTTTTCGATTCGGGCCCCCTCCACCAGACCGAAAGCGAGTTCACGCGGGCAAAACCCGCCCGGGTGGCGGGTGTTGCCTTCGATCAGAGCTCGACGTTCAGCGCGGCTTCGATGGCTTCCTTGAGCCCCGGATCATCCGGTTCGGTTTTGGGGTCAAATCGTGCCGCGATCAGGCCATCGCGATCCACGATGAATTTCTCGAAGTTCCAGGTGATGTCGCCGGGAAACGGGGATTCGCTCCCGGTGAGCCATTGGTAAAGAGGGTCGGCGCCGTCCCCGTTCACTTCGATCCTGGCGGTCATCGGAAAGGTGATCTGGTAGTTGCTCTCGCAGAACGCCTTGATCTGCGGCTCCGCGCCCGGTTCCTGGCCACCGAACTGGTTGCAGGGCAGACCCAATACCACCAGGCCCGAGTCCGAGTAAGCCTCGTGCAGTTTCTCCAACCCCGCGTACTGGGGGGTGAGCCCGCATTCGCTGGCCACGTTGACCAGCAGCACAGCCTGCCCAGTGTAGTCGCCCAGATTCAGGGCTTGCCCGTTAATGGTCTTGACCGAAAAATCGTGCAAGTTCATCAGATGCCTCCCAAACCGCCGCCGCGGCTGGATCGAGCCCCCCACGGAGCCCCGTCATGGAGAAGGATTATCAGGTGTCTTATCCTACGCCTCAACCGGTCTGGCGAGGGTCTGAAGGACTGGGAAACTGCAACCGTGAGCCCCTTCGGACGGAGGGGCTTACTGTCCTGGGAGAGAAAAATGGCGCGACTGTGGCTGATAGGCGTGTTGAGCGTAGCGGGTTTGCCGTTGGCGCTGGCTCAACGCGATTTTTCCGACATCCAGATCACGACGACGGATCTCGGCAATGGCATTTACATGCTGAAGGGTGCCGGTGGCAACCTGGGCGTTTCGGTGGGCGAAGACGGTGTGTTCCTGATCGATGACCAGTTCGCGCCGCTCACGGAGAGGATACTGGCCGCGCTGGCCGAAATCTCGGATGCTCCGGTGGGCTATGTGATCAACACCCATTACCACGGCGACCACGTGGGCGGCAACGAGAACCTGGGAAAGGCGGGTGCTGTGATCGTGGCCCACGATAACGTGCGCAAGCGCATGAGCGCGGATCAGTTCACGGCTTTCTTCAACAGGGAAACGCCCGCCTACCCGGAAGGTGCCTGGCCGGTGATCACTTTCAACGACACGATCCGTTTCCACCTGAATGGTGACCAGGTGCACGTGATGCACGTACCCAGGGCACACACCGATGGCGACGCGATCGTATGGTTCGAAAAGGCCAATGTAATTCACATGGGTGACGCTTTCTGGGACTACTATCCCTTCATCGACTTCGAGGCCGGCGGGACGATTGGCGGGCTGATCGCGGCACTTGACCGGGCCCTGGACCTTGCCGATGCGCAGACACGGATTATTCCGGGGCACGGCGAGAAAGTCAGAGACAAAATCGCGCTGGCTGCGTTCCGGGACGTTATGGTCACGGCGCGGGCGCGTGTCGCCGCCGCGAAAGCCGAAGGCAAAAGCCTCGAGGAGGTCAAAGCCGCGAAACTGACGGCGGAATGGGACGAGGCCATGGGCCAGCGGTTCATTACGCCGGGACAGTTCGTCCACTTCATCTACGTCACTTTGCCGTAGAGGAGACGGTATACGCATTTCTAACCCGGGCTTGGTATGCATACCGTCCCCATGTCCCCTAAGAATCAAAACTTCGACAGGCAGCGACGATTGCTCAGCGTGCCGAAGATCACCTTTCCCGATGATCTTCCGGTCAGTCAGCGACGCGAGGACATCGCGGCGGCCATCCGGGCACACCCGGTGGTGATCGTTGCCGGCGAGACCGGCGCCGGCAAGACCACCCAGATTCCCAAGATCTGTCTGGAAATGGGCCGCGGTATCGACGCCATGATCGGTTGTACCCAGCCCCGCCGGCTGGCGGCCCGCACCATGTCGGCCCGGGTTGCGGCTGAATTAGAGCTAAAGGCGGGGGGCGCCGCTGGTTCCAGCGTGGGCTACCAGGTACGTTTCACGGACCAGACCTCGGACGCCACGCTGATCAAATTCATGACCGACGGGATACTTCTGGCGGAGACCCGCAACGACCCGCTGCTCCAGCGCTATGACACGCTGATCATTGACGAAGCGCATGAGCGCAGTCTGAATATCGATTTTCTGCTCGGCTACGTCAAACACCTGTTGCCCAAACGACCCGATCTGAGGGTCATCATCACGTCCGCCACGATCGATACGGAACGGTTCGCGCAGCATTTTGACGGCGCGCCGGTGATCGAAGTGATTGGCCGGACCTATCCGGTGGAGCTCCGTTATCAGCCTCTGGGCGAGGACGGCTTTGAGGCTGACATCTACCCGGGAATCGGGGAAGCAGTCAGTCAGTGTTTGCGACACGGACCTGGTGACATCCTGGTGTTTCTCAGTGGCGAACGGGAGATCCGCGATACCGGGGAATACCTGGCACAGCAGCGCTTCGGCAACCTCGAGATCCTGCCGCTGTATGCGCGTCTCAGTGCCCGGGACCAGTTGCGGGTGTTCAAGCCGGGCCGGCGACGGCGAGTCATCCTGTCTACCAACGTGGCAGAAACTTCGCTGACACTGCCGGGCATCCGTTTCGTTGTTGACCCGGGGTTTGCGCGTATCAGCCGTTACAGCCATCGCAGCAAGGTGCAGCGACTGCCCATCGAAAGCGTATCCCAGGCCAGCGCCAATCAGCGCAAGGGCCGTTGCGGGCGCATCGGCCCCGGCTTGTGCATCCGGCTCTACGGGGAAAAGGATTTCGAGGAACGGCCCGAGTACACGGAACCGGAAATCCAGCGCACGGCCCTGGGTGCGGTCATCCTGCAGATGAAGGCGTTGAATCTCGGAGACATCGAGTCTTTCCCCTTCATCGACCCGCCGGCGCCCGCCATGATCAGCGACGGGTACCGGATCCTGCAGGAACTGGGCGCGTTGGATGACCGGAGTCGTCTGACGCGAACCGGGCGTGTCATGGCGCGCATCCCCGCCGATCCGCGAATCAGCCGCATGCTGGTGCAAGCGGGTCGGGAAGGATCGCTCAGGGAGGTGCTCATCGTTGCCGCCGCGCTGAGCATCCAGGACCCGCGGGAACGCCCGCTGGAGGCCCAGGAAAAGGCGGACGCGGCGCACGCGGAGTTCGAGGACAAACGCTCGGACTTCCAGAGCATTCTCAATCTTTGGGGTTTTCTCATTGAACGGGAGCGCGAGTTGTCGGGAAACCAGTTCCGCAAGTTGTGTGGCAAACGCTTTGTGTCGTGGCGGCGCGT
>Ga0114949_10003209_pt1 | contig 10361 bp, 8 predicted proteins | sample N074metaG_FD_83505 | JGI IMG/M metagenome (GOLD analysis project Ga0114949, IMG submission 83505) | Deep subsurface microbial communities from Kermadec Trench to uncover new lineages of life (NeLLi) - N074 metaG | ecosystem: Environmental > Aquatic > Marine > Ocean trench > Sediment | place... | reverse complement strand
CGGCGACAACAGCGGGGCCAGTCATGCCGTAGAAATCCCCGAGACGCCTGTACAAATAGCCGTATACGGTGTTCGGCGAACGCGGGCCCATATGTGAGCCCAGCACGCCATCCATACTGACAGCGGCTTTTAACAACTCACTGTCAAAATGTTCGTTGGCCACGTCGTAAATATTGATCAAGCCAACCCGCAACAAATCCCGCATGTCATCCTTGCCCAGTGTGCGAACATCCCAGCCCAGTTTGAGCAGGGACAAGGTATCAGCCAGGCTGCGGTCCACCAGGGTCGGTGGTCGCTTGCTGAAAAAGCCATTGAGTACTTTGGCGAACTTCAGATTTTGCTTATAAAACGCTGCATAGGCATTTTGGTCCTGCGCGGAAACACCGGTGAGCTCAGCGCCGTTGAAAGTAATGTGATTGCCATCTTCCGCCAGTGCCACAGTTTTCAAATCCCTGGCCGCCAGGCGCAGGCCATGGCGTTCCAGCGACAGGTCACTGGCGACTTTGGGATTTAGCTGGGTGAGCAAGTGCGCGCCGGAGGAGACCTTGTAACCCGCCGCAAATTCGCGGGTAGCCGCGGCACCACCGGCGCTAGCGGTGGCTTCCACCACCAGTACTTTACGGCCGCTGCGGGCCAGGTAACTGGCACAGACCAGGCCGTTGTGACCGGCACCGATGATGATGGCGTCATAGTTTGAATCAGTCATCGAGGTAGCTCTCCGGTACAACATTGGTTTTATTCAGGTCCAGCAGAATTTCACGGGCCGCGTTGGCACCGGGAGCCGCCATAACGCCGCCGCCGGGATGCGTGCCTGAGCCGCACATATACATGCCTTTAACCGGCCCCCGGTACTGCGCGTAGCCGGGGAAGGGCCGGTTGAACAGCAACTGGTCGAAGGTCAGCTCGCCCTGGAAGATGTTGCCCTCCGTCAAACCCACCTCATTCTCGATCTCAAACGGCGTACGAATTTCGGTGTGTACGATGAGATCCTTGAAGTTTGGACTGTGCTCGGCAATCTGGTCGATCACCACTTTGCCGAAAGCATCGCGATCTTCCGGCGTCCACTCGCCCTTGGCCAGTTTCGGTGGGCAGTACTGCACGAACACCGTCATCATATGCTTGCCCGGCGCGGTCAGGGTGGGGTCCACCTGCGAGGGAATCAGCATGTCGATGTAGGGGTCGGCGGACCAGGTGCCCGCCTTCCAGTCATCGTAGGCCCGCTCCATCCGCTCCATGGAGTCGATGCAGTGCATGTCCGCGAGCATTAAGGGACTGCTTTTGGGCAGGGCTGTAAACGTGGGCAACCCATCCAGGGCAATATTCAGCTTGCCGGAGGAACCGCGAATCTTGAAGTTCCTGGCCCGGTGTACCAACTGCTCGGGCAGGTCACTCTCGTCGAAGCATTCGAGGAAGGTACGCTTGGGGTCGAGGTTGGATACGACGATTTTGGCACGGTACTCAGTGCCATCTCGCAGAGCCACACCCACCGCACGGCTATTCTTAACGATAATCCGGTGGACATCGGCATCGCATACCACGTCGCCGCCAAACGACAGGAAACTCTTCTCCAGTGCTGCCGCTACCGAGCCCATACCACCCCTGGCAAAACCCCAGGCGCCAACGCTGCCATCGACATCGCCCATATAGTGATGCAACAATACATAGGCGGTGCCCGGAGAATACACACCCAGGGCGGTACCGATAATGCCGCTACCGGCGAGATGAGCCTTGATCAGGTCGTTCTCAAAATACTCGTCGAGAAAATCACCGATGCTCATGGTCCAGAACCGCAGGGTATCCAGCAGACCCTCTTCTCCCATGTCGGTGAAAGACTCGGCCAGCTCCAGCAAACCTTTGAGATCCCGTGGCTTGAAAGACGTTGGATCCGGCGGCGTGGTCATCAGGTATTTGCGAATCAGTTTGGTCTGCTTCATCACATCGGCGGAGAAGCGATCATAGGCATTGGCATCGCGCACCGAGTGCCTGGCCATCTCCCGGTACCTGCGCTCGTGATCGTGGTAATTGCCGTAGTAATCGCCGTCGCGGGTGAACGTCACCCCGCCCAGGTAGGGAATGACCTGCAGGCCGTGGCGGGGCAACTCCAGGTCGCGGGCCAGTTCCGGGCGCAACAGGCTACACACATAAGAGCAGTTGGAATACTTCCAGCCTTCATGTATCTCCCGACTGACGGTGGCGCCACCGATATAGGGATTGCGCTCCAGTACCAGCACCTCGAGACCGGCCTTGGCCAGGTAGGCCGCATTACACAGCCCGTTGTGACCCGCGCCGATGACAATGGCATCGTATTTTTTCATTTCTCGGTTCCTGAAAGCTTCTCAATGGTTGCATCAACAGCTTCTTCAAATGCAGACAAGGTCTCATTCAAGCAGGCCTCATCATGTGCCGCACAGATAAACCAGGGCTCGCGGGAGTCGGGCTCCACGATGACACCCCGCTCGTGCAGCTCGGGGGCCAGCGCCTCGTAATAAGTGTAGTCGGACTGCACCCATTCGCGATAATTAGTTGGGGCCTTGTCCGCCAGGAACATGCCACCCATGGAGGGGTGACCGACGAAACAGTGGGGAATATTGCGCGCGCTGAGAATGCGACCCAGGCCCGCCTGCAGTGTCTCGCCGTAACTGGCAATGTCGGCCAGTACCGGGGTTTCTGCCAGTATGCTCAAGGTTTTCTCCGCCGCCGCCAGCGACACCGAGTGCGCGGTATAGGTACCCCCGTGCACAACCTGGTCGCCGATTTGCCGCATCAGTTCCTCGCGCCCAGCCACCACCGAGATGGGATAACCGTTGGCCACCGCCTTGGCGAAGGTGCAAAGATCCGCCTGCACCCCCAGCAGTTCCTGTACCCCACCGCGGGCAACACGGAAACCGGTTTTAAGCTCATCAATAATCAACAGTACTTGGTAGCGATCACAGAGACTGCGAACACTGCGCATATACTCATCCGTGGCCGTGATCGAGCAGCAATTGCCCATCATCGGTTCTATCAACAAACTGCCAATCTTGTCGCCGTGGGCACGCAACACATCTTCCAGCTGCTCGGCATCATTCATCGGCACCCTATGAATGTGCTGCCTGCAGGATTGGGGCACACCGGCGCTGTAGGGCAGCACCTCGGGCTCGCGGCCACTGCCCGGGGTCCAGCCTGCTTCCACTTCGGAATACCACAGTACTGCGTCGAACAGGCCGTGATAGCCACCCTCGATCATGATGAAGTCATCTTTGCCGGTATAGGAACGCGCCACGCGCAGGGCGGCCATCACCGCCTCGGTGCCGGAATTGGAGAATCGCACCAGCTCTGCCGCGGGCACCATGTCGAATATCAGTTGCGCAACAGTGAGCTCACGTTCGGTGCCAAAGGCAAACACACCGCCCACCTCGATACCCTCTCGTGCCGCCGCATCCACCTCCGGGTGCGCATAACCGAGAATGGCCGGGCCGTAACCGAGTCGGTAATCAATATAGGAATTGTCATCAATATCCGTGAGCCGGGCGCCCCTGCCCTGCTTGATATAAATGGTCTTGTCATCGCCCCAGTAGCGAAAGCTGGAAGCTACGCCAAGCGGCAAGCGCTGCCGGGCTTTTTCGAAGTGGGCGTTGGAGCGGGTCAGCTTCCGGTTCATTGCTGTTATCGTGTTATCGACTTCTGGCTAAGCAGGGAGGATGCCACCGGACATCATATTTGTCTACATAAATGAATGAGCATTCATTCAGTATTGCGATGATCTTCCAGCTGTATTATGGTTTGCGATATGCCAGCCACCAGCCGCAAGCCTGTCACCTCCCGCCGCGCCGCCAGCAAGGAGCAGCGTCGCGAGCAGTTGATCAAGGCAACCATCAAGTGCATTGCTCGCAAGGGCTTGTCAGGCACCACCATGGCGGATGTAACCAAAGCCGCCGGCCTCAGCCTGGGCATCGTCAACCTGCACTTCCAGAGTAAGGAAAAGCTGCTGATCGAAACCCTGCGCTATGTTGCCGTGGAGTATAAGGAAGGCTGGGACGCCATTGTCAGCGACGCCGAACTGGAGCCGGCGACAAAGATCAGGGCGCTGATCGATCACGACTTCAGCCCTTCGATCAGCCAACCCAGCAAACTGGCGGTGTGGTTTGCCTTCTGGGGTGAATCCGGTTCCCGTCCCACCTACCGCAAAATCTGCAACGAGGCTGACCTGCAAACCAGCGCCTCCATGCAACGCCTGTGCGAAGAACTGGGCGGCAAGACGGCAAAACAGGCCCAGTTGATCGCTACCGGCTACACGGCATTGGCGGATGGCCTGTGGCTGGATATGCTGGTTACCCCGAAGGATATGGATAGAGATAAGGCAGCCGCGATCTGCCTGAATTACATGGCGAGTTTTTTCCCCAACCACTTCAAGGCGCCCTGAAGCCTATGGGTATTCAACTGCGCCAAGGTATTTCTAAGCCACCCTCCGAAGCGGCCATGAATATGGCGGCCTACGCCACCGTCGCGGGCACGACTATCGACAACCAGAATTTCCAGCAACAGTTTCGCGTCTATTTCGAGATGATGGTGGCGGCGGAGACGCAATTGCTGGAAAGCTACAGCAAGACGCTGTCCGACCTGGACGCGACTGGTCCATAGCCCCTATCGATCCGCACTAAAACAATCTTGCGGATAGTTGCCAGGCTTATCAGGGCACTGCAGGTATTAACCACAGGTCGGTTCGATTCACGTGCCACCAGCGACAGCATGACGGGCAGATTGCGAGTCTACCCAATCGACAAAAATCACCCTGAAAAACAGCCAACCCAACGCAGCCATGGTAAAAGGCTTGATCGGGCTAATCCGCCAGTTGCACCCTCATCAACGGGCTCGCCAACGCATCCCATAAAAACCGCATATTCAACTGAACGCTCTGCGCCATGCCCCGGGCAAATTCTTCCAATTCCCCCAATGCCCTGCGATCATAGTAAAAGCCGTTATACAGTAATCCATCAATGTCACGGATATTGTTGATGTCTGTCAGCGGATTTGAATTGAGTAGCACAATATCGGCTTGTTTGCCCCTCTCAAGAGAACCAAAATCCTGTTCCAAACCCGCATAAATGGCCGGATTGATGGTCGCTGTTTGCAATGCCTCCAGCGGAGTCAAACCGGCATCCACCATCATTTCCAATTCGTCATGCAGGCCAGACCCGGAGAATACATAGGTATCTATATTGTCGGTTCCCGCTAGTAATTTGACACCCAGTTGGTGGGCACGATTGACCTGGAGCTTTGCGTGTTCAAAAAAATCCCCACGGACATAGTGGCCCTCATTGTCCAATCCTTTGCTGGCGGCTGAATCAGCATCTGGATACCAGATTAGTGATTTGACCACATAGGGAATGTACGCCAGGCGCGGGTCCTCACGAAAGGCGGGATCATTGGCGAGCGCCCCCATTTGCAAAGTGGTTAATGTGGGCACCCACCAGGTGCCGGAATTCGCCATGGCGGCCATTTCCCGGTCACATTTCTGTCTGTCCTGTTGCTGCAGTATCTGGCGCATAAACTGCGCGTTGTAATGCGCAATGGGATCATCCAGCCGACGAAAATCCGCTATCCCCTCATAGCATTCAAACAGGAAAAGCCTGCCGTGCTCTATACTTTTCTGGCCAGACAGAAGGGCGTGGGACAAAGAGACCGAGAGCGGTTTATGGCCCGCAATATCAAGCTTGTTCAAGGCTGCAAAGTGAACAAGATTGTCATATTGCTCCAGGCTCAACTGCGTATAGGGCTTAACAAAATCCACATTTTGCTTCGCGTAGAACTCAACCAGTTCTCGCGCCGCCTGTTTGTTGTGCAGACGGAAGAATTCGGAAAATCCCGGGGGAACCTCATTACCTCCATTGGTTTGATAACTGCTTTGCAACATATAACGTGGGGACACCCGCGTTCCGGCCATGGCTTGCTGAGTCCATCTCTGCCTGTCTTCCGGGCAGGCCCAGAAACTGTCAGGCTGGTCCAGGCAACCGGACATATCACGCACACCCGTAATACCTTTGCTTATAAACAGCGGATGATGAATTTGTGGTGAGACTTTCAGGGCGTGGGTATGCATATCCCAAAGAGCAGGGATGGCATATTTTCCCCCGGCGGGAATTTCGGTGAACTCTTCTCCCGCGCGATATTCTTCACCCGGTAACAGGTCGATGATCAATCCATCATGGATGAGGATCGTCATGTTGTTTTCAATCTCACCATCTCTGATGTCTATAACATTCACATTCCTGATGGCGTAGTTTCCCTCTACCCCAACCAGAGGAGGGGATTTCAAGGGCAACGCGACGATAGCTGCCATGACCAGGATGGCAGTTGTTAAGACAACGAGTATTTTTTTCACAGGATTGGTCAAGGGTTCTAATTGATCTGGGTGGATTCAAATATCTTCATGTCCGGGGGCCCAACCGCCATTCTGCCTATTCTCTCAACAAAATCGCCAGATTCAGGCACTGCAAAGTGCACCTGCAAGGCTGCCATATCTGCCCATTCCTCGAAGAACACCAGGCGCTCCCGGTTCTCCACGTCAATGTGCACACAGTGGCTGATACAGCCGGGTTCCCTCCTGGAACGATGCACGTGTTCAAGGCTCAGTTGTATTGCCTCTTCAATTTTATCCGGCATCGCTTCGATACTGCCCCAGACTACAACCATGTGATCAGCTCCCAGGTGTTAAGTTCTTAAGTGTTGGTTCATGCGCCCAAAACCGCTACATTGGGCGGACCCGGAGTTAACCGAGATATCTGCCTATGAACCAGCAAGCCAGGCGCGCGCGGGAAATGCTGCCCTCAATTATCATTACCGTTTTAAGTATGATGCAGGCGCTAGCGCTGGAATTGTACTGGAACCGATTCCAGGAAAGTGAATTTTTATGGCAGGGTGGTTGGGATGCCTTAATCGGCTGGCTGCAAATGACGGTAATGCTGCTTGGTATTCTGCAGATATGGCTGCTCTACGTAAGCCTGGTGCTGCGCTTCAGCTGGCTGCCCTCGATGGAAGACACCCTGATCCCCTTCGCAATTGGCCTGCTGGAGTTCAGCATGATCGACCTCATGGGCCCGGACACACTGGGGCCCTGGTTCCTCGCCCTGGCCGCGCTCTTTGCCATCTGCACCGGAGCCAACCACTCGGTATTTGTTCGCGCCAGGAAAGACCCTGCCAACGCCTTTTTCTTCAGCAAGATCCCCACTGCCGGTTGGCAAGATTTCGCGGCCTCCATTACAATTATTGTCGGCCTGATCCTCTTTAGCATGGCGCTCTGGATAAGCGGCAATCGCAGTGGCCTGCCAGTGGTCGCGCTGATATTTGGAATGACTGCGCTGGCCTACCAGTTTGTGCTCACCCACCGGTACTGGATGAATACACTGCTGCTGAAAGATCCGGCGGAACAGTCAAAGAAATGATTTTTAACCCGCAGAGATGGCATGAGGTAGCTAAAATTGCCCTATGATTTGAACACGCTAAAAGCCGGCGAGAAACTCGATGCACTGATTGTGGGGGCCGGCTTCAACGGCTTGTATCAACTGTACAATCTGCGCAAGCAGGGATTTTCAGTATGCCTGGTCGATGCGGGTGCCGATCTCGGCGGCACCTGGTATTGGAACTGCTACCCGGGCGCTCGAGTCGACTCCCATGTTCCTAACTACGAATACTCTCTTGAAGAGATTTGGCAAGACTGGAATTGGCCGGAGCGCTTCCCCTCCTGGGACGAACTGCGCCGCTACTTTCAACATGTCGACAAGAAGCTACAGCTCAGTCAAGACATCCAGTTTCGAACCAGGGTCACCTCAGCGCAGTTCGACGCAGATCTCGATCAGTGGCAAATTCAAACAGATCAGGGCATCGATATTCGGGCACGCCACTTTATTCTGTGTACGGGCTTCGCGGCGAAAGCCTATGTGCCTGATTATAGAGGTATCGACCAGTTCAGGGGCGATTGCCATCATACGGCACTATGGCCACAGGAGGGCCTGAGCTTCGCCGGCAAGCGCGTGGGGGTTATTGGCACGGGAGCGAGCGGTGTGCAGGTAGTTCAGGAAGCCAGCAAGGATGCGGCTCATCTCACCGTCTTCCAACGCACGCCCATCCTCGCCCTGCCTATGCGACAGCGCAAACTCGATGAGGCAACCCAGCGTGAAATGAAGAAAAGCTACCCGGAGAATTTTCGCAAGAGGCGGGAGGACTTTGGGGGCTTTTGCGACATTACTCCGGTAGACAAGTCTGCACTGGAGGTTACGCCACAGGAACGACAAGCAGTGTATGAGGAGGCCTGGGCAAAAGGCGGATTTCACTACTGGGTCGGCACGTTTAATGACGTGCTGCTTGATCCAGCAGCCAATCGAACCGCCTATGATTTCTGGCGTGACAAGACCCGGCAGCGCATCCACGACCCGGCACTGGCAGAGAAGCTCGCTCCCACCGATCCGCCTCACCCTTTTGGAACCAAGCGGCCATCGCTGGAACAGTGGTATTACGAGGTATTCAACCAGCCTAATGTCACACTGGTTGATATACGCGAGAATCCGATTGAGGAAATTACGGAAACCGGTGTACTCACCGCTGAAGGCGAGCACCGCTTCGACATACTGGTACTCGCTACCGGTTTTGATGCCGTTACCGGCGGGCTCACCCAGATCGACATTCGTGGTAGCGATGGCATAAGCCTCAAGGAAAAATGGACCGACGGTGTGAAAGACCACCTGGGGATTGCCGTCTCCGGCTTTCCCAACATGTTTATTCTGTATGGACCCTTGAGCCCCGCTGGATTGTGTAATGGACCGACCTGCGCCGAGCTGCAGGGCGAATGGGTAGTCGATTGCCTGAGCTATCTGCGCGATGAGAATCTGAGCCGCATTGAAGCGAGCACGCAGGCCGAAGATGCCTGGACGCAACACGTGAGTGAAGTGGCTGCGGGAACATTGTTCCCACAGGCAGACTCCTGGTACATGGGAGCCAATGTGCCCGGAAAACCGCGTCAATTCCTCAATTACTTCGACGTACCCATGTACATGGAGCAATGCAATGAAATCGCAGCAAAGGGTTACCAGGGTTTCGAGTTGAGTTGAGCAGGGTTACTGACCGGCCAGCCGCTAGGTTTCGCAGCGTACCAGCTGCACCGGATCAATGTTTCCAGCTGGAATAAATCCAAAAATCTGGCCGTAAAAATCCAGCTCGGAATTCAGCGCCTTGATCTTGTTGGCAGGTTGCCGGAAACCATGCCCCTCCCCTTCAAAAGTCAGGTAAGCTGTCGCAATGCAATTCCTTTTCAAGGCATCAAATATCATCTGGGATTGGATTGGTGGTACGACCACATCGTCAAGACCTTGCAAAAGAAGCAGTGGGGAGCTGATTTTATTCACGCTATAAATGGGTGAACGCTCTATATATACAGCCTTTTTTTCGGGAAAAGGTCCGATTAACTGATCCAGGTATCGCGATTCAAATTTGTGTGTGTCCTGAAGCAGAATCTCCAGATCACTGATTCCAAAATAGCTGGCACCCGCCTTGAAGACGTCCTCGAAAGCCATCGCAGCAAGCGTGGTGTAACCACCCGCACTGCCACCTCTAATAGCCACCTTGTCAGCGTCGATATAGCCTTGATCTGATAGCCACGTCACCCCATTCGCGACATCTTCAACATCGACAACACCCCAATTTGGATAAAGCCTTTTACGGAACGCCCGTCCGTACCCGGTACTACCCCGGTGGTTTACGTCAAAGACCGCAAATCCCCGACTTGTCCAAAACTGAATTGCCGGATCGAGGCTGGAGTTGGTCGCCGCAACGGGACCGCCATGCACCTTCACAATCAGCGGAGGAAGCGTATCTTCAGCGCCTTCAAAGTCTGCATTCTTCGGCGGGTAGAAGAATCCATAAGCCTCTTCGTTCTCGCCGGTTGGAAAGCTGACGGATTCGGGGATGGACAGGTACTCCGCAGCAATTTCGGGGCCGCTCGGCCGGTAAACCTCCCGGTAGGCATTCGCCTCTAATAGATAAATGGCATACTGCGAGCGGGGTGTTGAGCCAATGAAATAAACACCTTTACTTGCCGCGGCAATTGAACCCGCCCATGAAAAACCGTCTCCAATATTACTCATTTCACCAGAGTACAAGTCCACCCGTGCCAGCTGTGCTTCGCCGTCCTTTGTGTAGCTAATAACAGCGCTCGCCTCGTTTTCAAAGCCATAGCTGATAACTTCAATTTCTTCATCCAGTACACGTAGCGGATTCCCCTGCGCGTCCAAACGATACAGGGTCGACCAGTTCACAAAATCGGCAACAAAATAGAGGTCGCCATTTCCAGCATACTGAGGGTCGGCAATTGCAACATTCCCTTGCTGCGG
>Ga0114949_10003202_pt1 | contig 10376 bp, 9 predicted proteins | sample N074metaG_FD_83505 | JGI IMG/M metagenome (GOLD analysis project Ga0114949, IMG submission 83505) | Deep subsurface microbial communities from Kermadec Trench to uncover new lineages of life (NeLLi) - N074 metaG | ecosystem: Environmental > Aquatic > Marine > Ocean trench > Sediment | place... | reverse complement strand
TCCAATCCGCTGGACAATATCCGCAATACCATTGATATCGCGCTGGTGATGGCCAATGGCCGTCTATATGATGACGATACCATGGACCAGGTCTGGCCCTTGCAAAAACCGCTGGCCGATTTCTGGTGGTGGGATGATGAACCCAAATAAAATTCGGAAATACTGAAAAGGCCGGGCCATCCCGGCTTTTTTTTGATTTTAAGCAGTTTTTAAGGATTTTTACTTAAAATTAGCTGGATCGGGAAGAGATGAGAAGAAATGTGCCCTGCGGGACACACTTTTTGGCGGAAAACCGCCAATCTAGGAGCTAAAAATGGCCAAAACGGCACGCCAAGCTAATGATATGGAACATGTCTGGAAGGACATTTCCGACATTTGGGGCAAGTTGGACGGCACAAAAGAAAACGCCGCCCCCTTTGCCCTGACCCGCCAAATTGCCAAGGCGGGCCGGTTTACTGAAGCCATTGTTGAAAAAATTTATGCCCGGTTCGAATTTTGCGAAGGCTTTACCAACAAACAACTGGATCGCCTCAAGACGCTCGGCGAAAGCGCCAAGGGCAAGACCGCCGAGACCCCTGAGGAGGTCAAAGAGCTCCAGGAAACCCTGGCGGCCCGGGCCAAGCGCGAAAATGTTGTCAAATTAAACACCCCGGAACCTTCGCACTGGTCTGATACCGCACCCGAACCGGTTCAGAACACGAACGAGGATGACCGGGTCTCCATGTGCTGGCAGTCGTTTAGCCAGGGCTCAAAAAATTCCTGGCCCGAGCGCAAGCAAAACGTCGTTTTCGGCACAACCTTTTCGCACCCGATCTCGGCCCGGTTTGAAAACGGCCAATGGTTCCGCCACGGCACCGGCGACTTGATCAAAAACGTCACCAAATACCTCCACGTGCCACCGCCCGAAGACTGGACCTAAAAAGTATTTTATTGAAATTACAGGCCGGGCCCCTCCCCCGGCCTTTCTTATTCAGGGCCTGACCACCGGGGTGTTGCCAATGGTGCCAAGGATATTGTCATACTTTCTAGTCATATTTTATTTCACCTCGATTGGAGATACCGTAGCCCCGTCCCGGCTTAAATTGGCAAGTGCCCCTTTTTTGTCATATGCAAAAGACAAAACTGGTTCAGAAACATTTTCATAATTATAATTTCCGTTGCCATCATCGGTCATGATTGCCACAGGAAAACTGGCACCAATCACCCATTCTTCGGTTGCCAGAAAATCGTCTAACGATTCCTGGGTCAGGAACACAAGAATTTGCCGGCCTTGCGCAGAGCCAAAAACCGCGCTGCTTTTGGTCGCAATTCTATAATACCCGACCGTTTCCTCGCTCACAATTAAAGCCCCGTCCCCGGCAATATCGCCACCACCTACCATAATCGGGCCAAGGCCAATGCCGCCACCGCGTTTGCGGATGGATGGAAAGACCAAAACCCCGGACGCTGAAGCCAGCAGGTCTTCCGAACCGTTGACCGCTTCATGGAATTCAACCAGGCCCTTTTCTACCCTTTTATCAATTTTTTTCTTTTTCGGTTTGGCCTGGGCATCGGTCGCCAAACCAAAACTGCCAACAAGAACAATCAGTGCGGTAATGAAAATAGAACGAATAGCATGTGTCATTTTAATCTCCTTAATTTGATTCAGAAACTAAAACGGCATCTACCAAAAATTAGAAAGTCGGTTTTAAGCTACGGTTTGGAAAAAATCAAAAGCTATTTCGGATAAGTCCTTGAGACTTTGGTGCCCTCGAGGGTGAGGTTGTACATCAACCCCTTGGCGCCATAAATAAACGCCAGCACCGGATCATCAATGGTTTCGGTATCAATTGTCCCTCCGGCATCGAGGGTGACAATGGCGATCGAGGCATCGGCGCCAATTTCCCAGTTTTCGGAACTCCTGAAATTTTCCAGCGCATCCTGGGTTAGGAAAACAAACATTTGGCGGCGGCTTTGATAACCCAGCTGAAAGCCGATTGAGGCTGAAGAGGTCCGGTAATAGGCAACCGTTTCCCCGTCTATGATAAGGGCGCCTGAGCCGGATTCAGCGCCAATGCCGAAGCCGCCTTTTTTCACCGAGGGGAACAGCAGAATGCCTGCTGCATTGGCAATCAGTTCTTCCGAACCATTTACAATTTCATGAAACTCGACCAGGCCTTCGGCGATCTTTCGGTCCAATTTCTTTTTCTTGGCGGCATGGGCTTCGGTAGCCATACCGAGGCTGGCGATGGCAACAATCATGGCGGTGACGAAAAATGAGCGGAGCGCGTGGGTCATGGAAATCTCCTGAAATTCATAGGCGAACACCCAAGGATACAAGCAAGGCGAAATTAAGGAAAGCGGTTTCGGGCCGGAGTCGCGGAAAATGACAAAACCCCGGTTTTTTCCTTTTTTATGGTCAATTTTATCCAAACCGTGGGGACAAAATCCCTGAAAATGGCCAATAATTGACAAAAAACACCCTTAAAACCCGAAAATCGGCTGATATCTGCCGTTTTCTTTTGACATTTAGTATTTGAGGGGCATAGACTACACCACATATTGATGCTTAAGGCTCAATAGTGTGACTATTAATTTATATACCAAACCCAACAAAAGGGGGATTACCGTGAATAAAAATGATCTTATTGCCCAGGTGGCAGGTTCGACTGGCACGTCAAAAGCGGAAGCCGGAGCAGCCTTGGACGCAGTTCTTGATGGCATCCGTGGTGCACTTGCAGGCGGCGGTGAAGTTCGCCTCGTAGGCTTTGGCACGTTTAGCGTTGGCCATCGTAAAGCGACAACCGGGCGCAACCCCCGGACCGGCGAAGCTATTCAGATTGCGGCCTCTAACCGGCCCAAGTTCAAGGCCGGCAAGGCGCTGAAAGAAGCTGTTAACTAAGACTTTCTTTTTAAAGTTTGAAGGAAGGGTGCGGCCTTGGCCGGCACCCTTCTTTTTTTATGGGCAAAGTTTTTTGAAAAGTTGGTTAGTTAATATCCAGAATTATATCTCTTGGGCACTCTATAGATAAATGTTCCACATTACTTAGCTTTGATCGGGAAAATTATAGGCTGATCTAAATTAAAGTGAAATTGATTTCCAGCCGGCAAAATTTCAGTGAATGCGTGGCTTTATCTATTTCGATTTTGTTCCAGCCAATCTTCTGCCCTTTGTTTGCCCTGGGAAATTTCCATAGCTGTCATCATGTCTTCAATCAAATTCATTCTATTTACAGCCTCATCATGTCCCCGGTCTGCGGCAATCGAAAGCCATTTATAGGCCAGCATAAAATTTTCCTCGACACCTACTCCCATCGCATACATTAACCCAAGGTTAAACTGGGCTTTATCGGCCCCTCGTTCGGCGGCAAGCCTAAAGTACTCAGCGGCCTGTTGAGGGTTTTGCCCGACACCGGTTCCGTTCAAATACAAAACCCCGAGGTTAAACTGGGCCATGGCATGGCCCTGGGCTGCAGCAAGAAGATACCAGCGCGCGGCCCGGGAAAAGTTTTCGGAAACACTCTCCATGCTGGCGAACAAAAGCCCAAGGTGATACTGGGCATCGGCATGTCCCTGATCGGCAGCCAGACGGTACCAGCCAATCGCCTCGGCCCGATTCCTCGAGACCCCCAATCCCCGGGAATATGCCTTGCCGATATTGAACTGAGCCGAGGCATTACCCTGATCTGCTGAGAGGGAAAACCAGAGAAATGCTTCTTCAAAATCCTTCTCGACCCCCCGCCCGGTAAAATAGAGAACCCCAAGATTGAACTGAGCCATCGAATTGCCCTGCTCAGCGTCGGGCAGCCATTCCCGAAAAGCGGTTTTAAAATCGCCCCGGTTGAAGGCTTCTGCCCCCAAATCGACATCAGCCAGGGCCGGAAGGGCAAAAGTGAGGAAAAGCGTTATGGCGAAAATAGACCTGGTGAGATTATGCATAATGTCCTCCCGAATACCGGGCAGGTTACTTTAAAAACCGACACCGGTCAAAATGCCCGCTAAGGCAGCTTGGAAGAAAGAATTTCGAGTGCGGTTTCCATAGTCAGGATTTCCGGCAACAGCACCGGATCGTAGGTCGGGCCGCCGGGCGGGTAAAAGGCATAGACCGGCAGCGCGGTCCGGCCCAGGGCCTCCAGGCTGCCCGCAATTTCATCATCGGGGTTGGTCCAGTCGGCCTCCATATAGACGATATTGTTGTCGGCGAGAAATTGCTGGAACTTGGCCTTGGAGAACACCAATTTTTCGTTGACCAGGCAGGTCAGGCACCAGGTCGCGGTGTAGTTGACAAAAACCCCCTTGCCCTGCAGCCGCAGGTTCCACAAAACCCCTTCGGAAAACTTGACCGCCTCGCCCGCGACCGGCCGCTGGATGGTTGTGCCAAGCGGCGTGATCGTCAACTGGACCAGGGCAATGCCGGACAAAAGATAAACCCCCAGCGCCAGCGGCCGCGCCCGGCCCGGCCATTTTTTGCTTTCCCGCAGGATAACCAGAAAGGCGGCGGCCAGGCCCATATAGACCAGCGGCACCCAGGCGCCGCCGGCGCCGACCTGGCTCCAGAGTACCCACAACAGCCAGCCAATGGTCGCGGCAATCGGGATCACCAAAACCTTCTTGAAGGTTTCCATCCATGGGCCGGGTTTGGGGAACAGGGCGCTGGCGCCGGGGATAAACCCGATCAGCAGATAAGGCGCCGCCAGCCCCAACCCTAACCCGAGAAAAATCAACACCGCCTCAAGCGTTGGCAGCCCCAAGGCAAATCCCAGCGCCGGGGCCATGAACGGCGCGGTACACGGGGTTGCCACCACGGTGGCCAGCATGCCGGTATAAAAACTGCCAAGCATGCCATCCGCCCCCGGCTTGAAAGCGAGTGCAAAGGGCAGGCGAATGTGGAACAGCCCGGCAAAACTTAGAGCCACCAGAAACAGGACCAGCGCCAGAACGGTTATGAAATAAGGCGATTGCAATTGAAATCCCCAGCCGACCTGCTGGCCCATGCTGCGCACCGTCAGCAGCACCAGGGCAACAATAATAAAGCTGAGCAATATCCCGGCGGTATAGGCCAGCGCATCGGCCTTGAGCCGCCGCGGTGAGACCGCCCCGGCTTTGACCACCCCGAACACCTTTAAGGCCAGCACCGGGAACACACAGGGCATCAGGTTCAAGAGTATGCCGCCGAGAAACGCCAGCCCGAGGGCCAGCCAAAGCGTCATATTTTTGAACCCCGGACTATCCAGAGAAAAGCCCAGGTCTTCCTGCAACAGGTTGACCGCCTCTGCCCGGTAAACGGTGGTCCCGCCCTCTTTGCTGGAAATAAATAACAAGGCATCGAGCTTCATGCCGGGCATGAAATCTTCACTAGGGATGGCCTGCAAGAATATCCCGTCTGCGCTCCGCGACAAATCAAGATGGCTCCGAAGATTGCCCTGCTTCATTCCCCGGACGGGCAGGATATAAATACTATCAACCGCCCTGGCGCTGGCCTTATCCATAAAAATTTCAATTTCGATGGTGGTGGCATCCGCGCGGTAGTGCAGCGGCCAGGGCAGCCAGGGTGGGGCCTCGGCACGTGCCCAGGCAAAAATATCGCCGGCCCCGGGGTTGGCCTCACCAAGCCCGAAGGGCAAATTGAGGCTGAACGCGCGGCGCGCGTCATAACATTCAATTTCGGCGCATTCGTACCAAAAGGCGTTGCCGGTGATGGTAAAGGCATCTTGAGGGGCGACGCTGCGATCGACCAGAATTTCCTGCAACGCCCAGAACGCCTCGCCATTTCCAAAGACTATATTTCCCTCAACCGGCATCGGGGCGGGGCGCACCAGCTCGCCCTTTCTAAACCCCGGCGGCAAGGTCAGGTTTACCCCAAGACCCTTATCACCGGTCTCAAGGTCAACCCAGGAAACATAACTGCCGGGTTCGGGGTCGATATAAACCGCGATCCAGATCGGCCTTCCCGGGGCGATCGATGTCACCTCGGCAACCGCACGCTCCTCGCCCTCATCGGCGGCCCTGGCCGGGAAACCCTGAACAAGAAAAAGCCCTGCAAGGCAAAGCATGAGGGCAACAGTCAGTTTATAGGACTGAAATTTCATAAAAAAGGCTATACCATGGACCCTTAAGTTTTTCCCATCAAGAAACCGCGAGGGGGATAAAAAAAGCCGCCACATTCGAGCTCGCTCACGCAAGATAGCCACGATATTTTCTGTGGCTATCGCTCCGCGTGGGCGGCGAACGGTCGCCGGGCGCACGCTTGTGCGCCGGGAGGTTACCATGAATTTCCGAGACGGCTTAACTGCCGCCGAGGCAAGGCCAAGGGCCGCCGCGCGTCGTCGCGCGAAAGCCATCATGGCGTCTGAATGGAATTTATTAAATTACGGCTTTTTTGTTGGCCTCGAAACTTTTTAACGTTTGGAGAACTGGAAGCTGCGGCGGGCCTTGCGCCTGCCGTACTTCTTGCGTTCAACAACGCGGCTATCGCGGGTCAGGAACCCGGCTTTTTTCAGCAGGCCGCGCAAGGGCGGCTCATAAAAATTAAGCGCCTTCGAGATCCCGTGCTTGACCGCACCGGCCTGGCCCGACAGGCCGCCGCCTTTGACCGTGGCATCGACGTCGAACTGGCCTTCGCGGTTGGTAACCTGGAACGGCTGGTTGACAATCAGGCGCAGGGTCGGGCGCGCGAAATATGTCAGCTGGTCACGGCCGTTGACCGTGATCTTGCCGGAACCGGGCTTGATCCAGACCCGGGCGACCGCATCCTTACGCTTGCCGGTGGCATAGGCGCGGCCTAACGCATCAATCTTGGGCTGGACTTCGATGACCGCTTCAACCACCGGGGCGGTTGCGCCTTCTGAAGGCTCTTCGCCATCTTTTACCGGGGCTTCGACCTTGGCTTCCTCGATTGCTTCCTTCAGGTCTTCCAGACCCTTTTTTTCTTCAGCCATGACTAGCGTACCTTCCTGTTCTTGGGATTTTGCGCGCCAATATCCAAAACCACCGGCTTCTGGCCCTCATGGGGGTGTTCAGTGCCGGCATAAACTTTCAAATTGCGAAGCTGGTCACGGCCCAGCGGGCCCTTCGGGATCATCCGCTGGATTGCCATTTCAATAACCCGCTCGGGAAATTTGCCCTCGAGGATCCGCCGCGGGGTGGTGCTTTTGATGCCGCCGGGATAGCCGGTGTGGCGGTAATAAATCTTGTTGTCGAATTTTTTGCCGGTCAGCGCCACTTTTTCGGCGTTGATAACAATGACATTGTCGCCGCAATCCATGTGCGGGGTGAAAATAGTTTTGTGTTTGCCGCGCAGGATCTTGGCAATCTCAGCCGCCATACGGCCCAGAACCAGGCCTTCGGCGTCAACGATAAACCACTTTTTCTCAATGTCCGACGGTTTTGCTGAAAAGGTTTTCATGCGGTGCCGTTCCTTACTGTTTTTTTATAATCTCAAGGTGGCGTTTATACCGACAAAATGCGCAAAGTCAACAGATAAAATGAATGGCAAAATATAAAATGTGTTTATTTTTCAAGCACTTACCTTAACGGTACTATGACACCACATCTTTTTTGCCATTCAGACGCCCCCCTCTTGCACTACAATGCACTTTGGGGCTTTCCGCCGAACGATCGGCGCGCCAACGCTTGTTGGCGGCAGGGGCCAAGCGGCCCCCGCGAACCGTTTCGCGCCCCCGCGGAGCCGTGAGCAAAGCTCACTGGCGTGAGCGACCTAAAATGGCGAATAGGAAGTAAAGTGCTGTCAGAAAAAGAAGAATCCCGAAGCCCTGATGCAAGACTCCAAGGATAACCGGCACATTATAAACCAGCGTCAGGATGCCGAGGATCACTTGCACCGTGACCAGTCCCAAGAGCGCGTGGGCCAGGGTATAAAGGCAGCGCGGGCCGCCGCTGCGCCGGATATTGAAAAACAGACCCAGAGCGCCGAGGAAAACCAGGTAGGCGGTGATCCGGTGCAGAAATTGCACGGTGGTGGCATCGCTGTACCACGGCGCGGTGCCAAAAAGATCCCCGGGGATAAACCCCGAGCCCATCGCCGGCCACTGGTTATAGATCAGCCCGGCATCAAGCCCGGCGACCAGAACCCCAAGCGCCACCTGGATGCCGACCAAGGCGGTAAACCCAAAAAGGAAGGGTTCAAGGGCATCCCCTGCCCCATCGCTAATAACCGGCGCCCGCAAAATTTGCCCTGCGGCCCACAGCAACGCCGAGAGCAGTAATAACGCTAGCGACAGGTGTGCCAGCAGCCGCAGGTGGCTGACCGCCGGCTCGGAGCCGAGGCCCGATTGCACCATGTACCAGCCCAGCAATCCCTGCACCGCGCCAAGGCTGAGCAAAACAAACATCCTGATTTTCATCGGCGCCGGGATCATCCGCCTGGCCATAAAGAACAGCAGCGGCAGCGCGAACGCCAGTCCGATCAGCCGGCCCAATAGCCGGTGCGAATATTCCCACCAGAAAATACCCTTGAATTCGGCCAAAGTCATGTCCGAATTAAGCTCCTGGTATTCGGGAAATTGCTGGTAGGCCTCGAATTCGGCCTGCCAGTCCGCCGCGCTTAAGGGCGGCAGTGTGCCTGATATCGGCTGCCAGTCGGTCATCGACAGGCCGGATCCGGTCAGCCGCGTCGCCCCGCCGACCAAAATCATCAAAAATACCAGCCCCGCCACCGCCAACAGCCACATGCCGACCTTGCGAGTATCCGGGTTTTGTTCGCTAAAAAAGGGCTTTGGGATCATGTCCCGCTTTTGTCATGGGAATGTAGGGATGTAAAGCCGCTTTACCAGCCGCCGCCGCCACCGCCGCCGCCACCGCCGCCGGAGAAACCGCCGCCGCCCGAACCGGATGTGGAGGGCGGGCTTGAGGCCGAGGAAATACTGCTTGAAAATGACGAGCCGAAACCGGCGGCAAAGCCGTTACTACTGGAGAAGCTGTGATAACCGTGGCCGTGGTACCAGATCGGGCGATAGCTGCCCGGGTCGGTACCGGCGCGGGTCATCGAGGCATCAAATGCCTTGCCCCACCTGGTTTCAACCCCGAGCGCGATGGCAAAAGGCAGGAATTTTTCAAACACTTCGGGGGTGATCTCACCGGTGTGGAATTCGAGCCGGTCTTTTTCGGCCACGGTCAGGTATTTCTTGAAGCCCTCGATCTCATCCAGCAACCTGCGGCCCTCAACCGTTGGTCTCTCCATGAGGTTAAAGAACAGCACATTGACGACAATGATCAGAATAAACGGAACCACAATGAAAAAATTTAGCGACGAGATGATAGAGACGGCCATGCCAAAGAAGTGGGTGCTGATAAAGATGATCGCAAACACCGCGCCGATCTTGCGCCCGACCGAGCCGGCGGCTTTGAAGATATGGGCTTTTTTCCAGAGCGCAAACATGATCAGGGCATAAAAGGAAATGAACACCAGGCTGAGCACAACCTCAATGCCGCCTTCCAGCGTTGAGGTCAGTGCGGTCAGGAGGGCCACAGCGACGCTGATCCCCGCCCCGACCCAGAAATGCTTCTGGTTGCGAATGAAATTGATCCCTTCATGGTTTTTTTCAAACACTTTTTTCTGCGCCTTGATGGCCGCAGCAAATTCCTTATGGTTGGTGTGGTGGGTTTCAATTTCATCGCTCCAGGGCCCGAAAAGACTATCGGCAACCGCCTGTTCACCCTCGGCGAGGCGAACCGCCTTCCCGGTTTTTTTCAGGATATATTTTTTCTTGGACTTTTCACTGATCGTCAAATAGCCCTTGGTGGCCATGCTGACGATTGCCGCCGTGAACGACTTCTGGCGGTAGGCACGCGCCAGAACATAACTCATTGCCCCGGGCGAGACCCCCGCCGGCGGGCCATAGCGGGCGTAGATCGGCCCCGCCTTGGGATCACGGCCAACCTCTCGCCAGGCCATGTAAAAATACCCGAAGATCAATAAAAACCCGATGTAGGCAACGATCAGCGGCAGATTATCGCTGAAAAAATTTGCCGCCTTATCTGCCGTCGTCGGCCGCACAACCACGCCCTCAGGCCAGGTGACGACAATGGTCAGGCCTTCGCCGGGTGCGAGGCGCCGGGTGGTCTCAAAGTATACTTGGCGTTCACCGGTGCGGTCAGTGCGGAACGCGGTACCGGTTGCCCCTTGCGCCCCGGTAAAGCCGCGAATGTCCTGGATATATGTGCCTTCGGGCAATTGCACCGAGGCGCTTACATCATAAATGGGGAAATCCCAGCCGTTGCCGGTGACGTTCCAATAAAGCTCGTCCTGGCCTTCACCGAAATAAAGCTGGCGGTCGGTGGTGTAGCTGATGGTGTAGGTATAGGTGCCGGGGTCCAGGAAAACGTTAGCGTCGCCAATACGGACACGAATACCATTGGACCGGCCTTCGGTGGTCCAT
>Ga0114949_10003201_pt1 | contig 10377 bp, 11 predicted proteins | sample N074metaG_FD_83505 | JGI IMG/M metagenome (GOLD analysis project Ga0114949, IMG submission 83505) | Deep subsurface microbial communities from Kermadec Trench to uncover new lineages of life (NeLLi) - N074 metaG | ecosystem: Environmental > Aquatic > Marine > Ocean trench > Sediment | place... | reverse complement strand
GGCGAAATCTGGAGGTTGCTGAGCGGGCATTTTGCGCACCTTGGGCCCACGCACCTGGCTTTGAATCTTGCTGGATTGATTCTTGTGTGGGCGCTTGTCGGCAGCCGCTTGCCAGTCACGGTGTGGCTGGCCATTGTGTCCTTCGTCGTGGCGTTTATCAGTGGTTGTTTTTGGTTCTTCGATCAAAACCTGAGCTGGTATGTTGGTCTGTCCGGGCTCCTGCACGGGCTTTTGATCAGTGGCGCATGTGCAGGCTTGACGCGCTGGCGGGCAGAATCAATCACCATGTTCGCGCTGGTGTTTGGCAAAATCATTTATGAGCAAATCGCGGGCCCGTTGCCGGGATCCGAACTAACATCCGGCGGGTCGGTCGTCGTGAACGCACATTTGTATGGTGCAATCGCCGGTTTGATTATCGGATTGCTGCGCTGGCATAGAGTCGAACGAGGCAGCGATATATAATGTCGGTCCGCACATCGGAGCAATCATTTTGACACTGGCAATCATATTTCCCGGACAGGGATCGCAATCCGTCGGCATGCAGGCAAACCTGGCGGAGGCATTTCCGGAAGTCGAAAAAACCTATGCTCAGGCCAGCGCGCAACTGGGCTACGATCTTTGGGACCTGGTACAAAACGGACCGGCCGAGAAACTCAATGAAACGACCGTTACCCAGCCGGCCATGCTGGTTGCGGGAATTGCAGCATGGAATTGTTGGACTGCTGCCGAGGGTGCAAGACCGGTCCAGGTGGCCGGCCATAGTCTGGGTGAATACACCGCGCTGGTAATTGCGGGGTCCCTTAAATTTGATGATGCGGTCCTGCTTGTTCGGCGACGCGCAGAACTCATGCAAGAGGCCGTGCCGGCTGGCAGCGGTGCAATGGCTGCCATCCTGGGGCTCGATGACGACGTCGTGTGCCGTGTTTGTGATGTCGCCGCGCAAGGAGAGGTGGTTAGCGCTGTCAATTTTAATTCGCCGGGTCAAGTTGTCATTGCAGGTTCGACGGCGGCAGTTGAAAGAGCTGCGGAAGGTGCGAAAGAAGCAGGAGCACGACGCGCATTAATGTTGAGCGTCAGCGTTCCCTCGCATTGTGCCTTGATGAGGCCGGCAGCGAAGAAGCTTGCCGAAAATTTTCTTAACATCGATTTCAAGACACCGGAAATACCGGTGATCAATAATGTTGATGCGACGGCCTACAAAGATGCCGGCAATATTCGTGACGGCCTGACGCGACAAATGTACAGTCCCGTGCGATGGGTAGACACGATTCAACATATGCTTGCCGGCGGCGCATCGCAACTGATTGAATGCGGACCCGGAAAAGTGCTGACGGGCCTGGCGAAACGCATCGACAGATCGTTGCCCGCCATCTGCATTGAGTCGCCGGAAACAATTACAAAAGCGATGACAGGATAAAAATATGAGTGGATTATTAAGTGCAGACAGCTTGTCTGGTCGAGTCGCACTGGTAACGGGAGCATCAAGAGGTATCGGTGCGTCTATCGCGGCGACACTGTCAGCTGCGGGCGCTAGCGTAATTGGCACGGCGACAAGCAGCGCTGGCGCCGATGCGATCAGTGAGGCACTCGCTGGTGGAGGTCGCGGCGCGGTGCTGGATGTTGCCAGTGAAGAGTCGGTTGCCGATCTCATCAAAGACATTCAAGAAAATGAAGGCGCACCGATGATTGTTGTTAACAATGCAGGTATCACGCGCGACAACCTGTTAGTGCGCATGAAAGAGGACGAATGGGACTCAGTAATTGCGACGAATCTATCCGGCATTTACCGTGTCTGTAAAGCGAGCATTCGCGGCATGATGAAGGCAAGGGGCGGCAGAATAATCAATATCGCATCCGTCATCGGCATAATGGGTAACGCAGGCCAGGCCAATTATGCGGCGGCCAAGGCCGGCATCATCGGCTTTTCCAAGTCATTGGCGCGAGAAGTGGGCTCCCGCAATATCACCGTAAACGTAGTGGCGCCCGGATTTATCGATACGGATATGACCCGGGTTCTGCCGGAAGCGCAGCGCGATGGAATGCTGCAGCAGGTGCCACTGGCCCGATTGGGTGACGTTCAGGAAATAGCGGATGCGGTCGCTTTTCTGGCCTCGGACTCCGCGGCCTATATTACCGGCGAAACCTTGCATGTTAATGGTGGAATGTTGATGGATTAAGCTATGGGATTGGAGCCAATGGGACATCAATTAGTGTAGATTGCCCCATTATTTTCACATACAATACGCTGCCACGGCACGACCGGGGTTTAAATATCAATCACTTACGTATCCTGAGCGGTGTCTTGAACGCGCAGGAGCGAGGCTGGAGAAGCAATTATTATGAGCAGTATCGAAGAGCAGGTAAAAGCAATTGTCGCTGAGCAGTTAGGTGTTAAGGGCGACGAAGTTACAAATGATGCGTCTTTCGTTGATGACCTGGGTGCAGACTCACTCGACACCGTTGAGTTGGTAATGGCACTTGAGGAAGAATTCGAAACCGAGATTCCCGACGAAGACGCAGAGAAGATTACGACCGTACAGCAAGCGATCGATTTCGTAACTTCTCGTCAGAAAAAAGACTGATTTTGCAGACGCGGCACTTTCCAGGTGCCGCGTCTCGTTTCACGATTACGTTAGGGTTGGCAGTCCTGCCACCTGATTTCGGATGAATACTTGAGTAAACGACGCGTTGTAGTAACCGGCATGGGAATCGTATCCCCGGTTGGTAGTGAGCTCGAAATCGCCTGGAGCAACATCCGCGAAGGCCGGTCCGGAATAACCCCGATTGAAGATTTCGATGTCAGCGCATTCGCGACTCGAATTGCTGGCAGTGTCCAGGGCTTTAGTGCGGACGATTATCTCGCACCCAAGGATTCCCGCCGCATGGATCGATTCATGCATTACGGAATCGGCTCAACGGAAATGGCGATCGCTCACGCCGGTTTGGAAATCGAAGAATCAACAGCGGAACGAATCGGTGTCGCAATGGGTTCCGGCATTGGCGGCCTCGATACGATCGAAGTAAATCACAACGCCTACCTCAACGGCGGGCCCCGAAAAGTTTCTCCATTTTATATTCCGGGCAGCATTGGCAACATGGTGTCCGGTCACGTCAGTATCCGCAACGGCATTACCGGGCCAAACCTGTCAGTTGTAACCGCGTGCAGTACGTCAACCCATTGCATCGGTATTGCCGGCCGGTTAATACAGTATGGCGACGCAGACGTAATGATTGCCGGTGGGTCTGAATTCGCAACCACCCGCACTTCACTGGCCGGTTTTTGCTCGGCAAGAGCCATGAGTACCCGAAACGACGATCCGGAGGCCGCAAGCCGGCCATTTGACAAGGATCGTGATGGCTTCGTTTTGAGCAACGGCGCGGGAACACTGATTCTCGAAGAGTTTGAATACGCGAAGGCGCGTAACGCCACTATTTATGCAGAGCTTATTGGCTTTGGCATGAGTGGCGATGCTCACCACATAACGTCACCACCACCCGATGGTGAAGGCGCACGCAAGTGCATGGCTGCGGCAATGAAAGATGCAGGCATCAATGCGTCGGAAGTGGACTACCTCAACACTCACGGTACATCCACGCCGGTGGGCGACCTGGGCGAGACGATGGCAATCAAACGCGCTTTTGGCAACGCGGCCGACAGCATCGCGGTGAGTTCGACCAAGTCGATGACCGGACACATGCTCGGTGCCGCTGGCGTCGCAGAAGCCATATTCTCGATTCTGGCCATGCGAGACAATGTATTGCCGCCAACCATCAATCTCGATAATCCAGATCCACAATGCGATCTCGACTATATTCCGCACGTCGCCCGGGATGCAGAAATTCGTACCGTAATGTCCAATTCGTTCGGCTTTGGCGGTACCAACGGCAGCCTGGTCTTTCGTTTGCTGGATTGAGCACGCTAGCGTGAGTCGCTTATCGACTGACAGCCCCGCGCAATGTCGGACGCACACACTAAGTCGACCATTAGATTTTCGGGCGCTGCACAAGTCGAACCCCGACCGTTATCCGTTCTTGCTGCAAAGCACCGCAACAGGCACATCGCTCGGACAGTACGACATCCTGTTCGCATTCCCCGGCGATGCCCTGACGCTGGTAAATTTGAACGATTTGTCGGGACCGGGAAGTGCAGGCCAGAATGATTTTCTGACCGCTCTCAACAATTGGTGGCGCCAGCACGAATGCGACGAGCTGGAACGCGCAACAGCATCACCATTTCATGGCGGCTGGTTTATCTATCTTGGATACGAGCTCGCGGGGCAGGTCGAACCATCACTCCAACTCATACCGGATGAGACCCTGCCGACAGCATTTGCCGTACGCTGTCCGGCTGCATTTGTGCATGACCATCAAAGTGATCAACAGTTTATCGTCTGCGAGGCTGGCAACGAAAGTATCCTGCGCTCAATGATCAATGATGCATCGGACCTGCCTGAGAAAGCAGACTCGAAGCAGACGCATAAACCATTAAGTGCCATGGAAGACGAACCAGGACAATTCATATCTGCGGTTCAGCAAGCAAAAGAATACATCGCTGCCGGGGATGTTTTTCAGGCGAACCTGTCGCGGTGCTGGTCTGCAAGTCTCAACGGTGACAGGTCCGCTGATGACGTATATGCGCGCTTATGCCAGTCAAACCCTGCGCCGTTCGCCGGTATTGTACGCTGGCAGAACGTCGCGATAATTTCGTCTTCTCCGGAACGACTGGTCAGCGTTCGCGATAACAAGGTATCAACCAGGCCGATTGCCGGTACCCGCCCACGGGGCGATAATGAAGCTGCTGACAAAGCCCTGACGGAGGAGCTCATTGCTCATCCGAAAGAACGCGCAGAACATGTGATGCTTATCGACCTGGAACGAAACGACCTGGGCCGCGTGTGCAAAGCAGGTACGGTTGAAGTGAACGAGCACATGGTGCTCGAAAGCTATGCGCATGTGCATCACATCGTGTCGAATGTGCGCGGGATTTTGCGAAAAGGACTGGGTCCCGCGGACGTTATTCGCGCTGTGTTCCCGGGTGGAACAATTACCGGTTGTCCGAAAGTCCGATGTATGGAAATAATTAGTGAACTGGAACAGCAACCGCGAGGCGCGTATACCGGTTCGTTCGGCTACCTGAATCGCGATGGCAGTCTGGATTTGAATATTCTGATTCGAACGATGGTGATGACTGAAGACAAAATTGAGTTTAAAGCTGGATCAGGCATCGTTGCCGACTCGGACCCCGAGGCCGAACTTGCCGAAACCCGGGCCAAGGCGAAAGGCCTCTTGATGGCATTGGCTTAATGGCACGCTGGTTTAAAGACGGCTCTGAGATCGACTCGATTTCCGTTAATGATCGGGGCCTGCAATATGCAGACGGCCTGTTCGAAACCATCGCGGTGAGAGCGGGGCAGCCCAGGCTTTGGGAATTGCACTCCGAACGAATGCAAACGGGGTGCAGACGGCTTGGTATCAAGCTGCCTGGTGCAGACGAGATATTGACTCTCCTGACATCTGCCATCGGCACCACCGGCAATTCAGCCAAGGACGCGCTGCTCAAAATCATCGTCACGCGAGGCGAGGGCGATCGTGGCTACGCACCGCCTCCCGACACCAGTCCAACGATCTTGTTCGGCGTTTTTGATGCGACGCGCCATGCGGCAGAGCGCTATCAGAAGGGAGTTAGCGTTCGATTCTGCACTGCGCGGCTGGCAACACAACCGCAAACTGCCGGTATCAAACTCCTGTCCCGTCTGGACCAGGTGCTTGCGCGCAGCGAGTGGCAAGATCCAAACATTGCAGAAGGCCTGATGCTCGATCAGGATGGCTTCGCGGTTTCTGGCACGATGAGCAATATCTTCGTGGTTCGCGACGACAAGCTGGTCACTCCGGAAATAACACGATGCGGCGTGTCTGGCGTCATGCGTCAGCATATACTTGCACTTGCTGCAAAAAATGATGTGCCCTTTGTCGTCGAACGGATTTCACCTGACGATGTCCGGAACGCAGATGAAATATTTTTGTGCAACAGTCAGTTCGGCATCTGGCCAGTCTCTCATTGTGGTAAGAGACGCATCACCGCATGGCCGCTGACGAATAAATTACTGACGTTACTCAAAGCCAGTGGCGTGAATGAAGGACCTGAATGAAGTACTGGAAGACAATATTAATCTCGATTATTGCTGTTGCCGTCATCATGTCGGCGCTGGCGAGCATGGCGTTCAATCGTTTCCTGGACAGTCCCGCAGCAATTGACGATAACGGCATTTCATTTGAAATCGCACTCGGGTCTTCGTTTACTGCCGTCAGTAAGAACCTTGCTGACAAAGGCATCATTTCCCATGCTGCCTGGTTGCGGTGGTATGCGCGTTACACGGGTGACGCCAGCAAGATTCATGCAGGGCAATATCGATTGGCAGCAGGCGATACTCCTGCGGATATCCTGCATCGATTCGTTAGCGGTCAGGTTGAACTTTATTCGTTTACGATCGTGGAAGGATGGAATTATCGTGAGTTGCTCACGGCAATGTCGGCCTCCGAAGTTATCGAATCCAGCATCGTCTTCGAGGACTGGCCAGCGGTACTGGAATCGTTCGGCGACGCTCATCAACACCCGGAAGGACTGTTCTTGCCCGAAACGTATCGTTTTCCGAAGTATACGAAGGATATTGACGTATTGCGGCAGGCCCACGAGCTGATGCAGCAAACGCTGGACGAGGAGTGGCAAAATCGAGCCGAAAACCTGCCTATTGCGAGTGCCTATGAAACATTGGTGCTGGCGTCCATCATCGAAAAAGAAACAGCCAGGGCAGACGAAAGATCGAAAATCTCCGGTGTTTTTGTGCGCCGATTGCAAAACCGTATGCGGCTGCAAACAGACCCGACGGTTATTTATGGTATTGGCATCGACTACGACGGCAATATCACGCGTAAGCACTTGCGCACCGACACTCCGTACAATACATACACGCGACACGGATTACCGCCAACGCCGATTGCAATGCCAGGCAAGGCAGCTATTCATGCGGCATTGCATCCGGCACCCGGGAAGGATCTTTTCTTCGTGGCGACCGGCCTTGGCGATGGCAGCCACAAGTTTTCCGAGACTAAAGCAGAACACGACATCGCGGTACGGGAATATCTGGCACGCCTTCGGGCAAACAGGAACAAGGCACAGGGCACCTGATGACACAAGGCATGTTTATTACGGTTGAAGGCGTCGAGGGAGTCGGCAAGTCAACCAACATCGAGTTTATCGCCGAGCGCATCACGGCGGCCGGGTTTGAGGTGCTGCGAAGCCGTGAACCCGGTGGTACGCCCATGGCGGAGCGAATACGCAAGATGCTATTGGAACACGGCGACGAAGCTCTGCCCGACCTTGCTGAATTGTTGCTCTTTTTTGCTTCGCGTACGCTTAATATTGAAAACGTCATACGTCCGGCGCTGGCTGCCGGCACCTGGGTGTTATGCGACAGATTCACCGATGCCAGTCGGGCCTATCAGGGAGCGGGGCGAGGCCAGGGCCTCGACAGGGTCAATACGCTTGCCCAGTGGGTCCACGGCGATCTGAATCCGGATCTGACGGTGTTGCTGGACGCGCCCGCCGAAGTCGGGATGGGCAGGGCGAAAAAGCGCGGCGCAACCGACCGATTGGAGTCGGAACAGATGTCTTTTTACACTCGCGTTCGTGAACAATATCTTGCTCTTGCCAGGGACGAGCCGGAGCGATTCGCTGTAATTGATGCGAACCGGCCGCTGGTTGATGTACAAAACGAGATCGGGATCGTGATCGATGCACTTCTTCAGACCTCGAAAGAAACATAAGTAGTAATAATAAACCATTGAATACTTACGTATTATCCTGGCTAAAGTCTATTTCCGAAGCCTGGGTCGGACAACTGGAGCAAGGGCGCGTGCCACATGCGGTCCTGCTGCTGGGTTCGGTCGGCACTGGCAAACGCGCGACGGCGACGTGGATGGCGAAACGGCAGCTTGGCCTGGACGATGAAGCCATGCCAGTGTATCCGTTTGAAGTACCGGCCCACGCCGATCTCCGTTGGTTAAGCATTCCAGACGATAAAAAGTCGATCGGCGTGGATCAGGTCCGTACGCTCATCAACGAGCTCAATCTCACCAGTTATGAGGGTCACGGCAAGGTAGCGATCATCGAGTCGGCGCACGCGATGACAGTCAATGCGTCCAACAGTCTGCTCAAAACCCTGGAAGAGCCTCCTGGAGACGCTCTCATCATCCTGGTCGCCGATCGGGTCGCGGGATTGCCGGCGACTGTGTTCAGCCGCTGCCAAAGAATCAATTTCCGGCGTCCAGCAGCAGCAGAAAGCCTCGCATGGCTGGATCGTTTCCAACCGGGCACAAACTGGCCGAAACCGCTGGAAACCGCTGGTGGCGCTCCTCTGGAGGCCCTCAACGCACTGGAACGCCTCTCAGAAACCGACTCGATGAGCCGCGAGTTTGCAGATCTCGCCGAAAAACGTGCAGCGCCTCTGGCCGTTGCCGCACGCTGGGCCAAATATGAACCGCGATTCGTCCTCGATTGGCTCGCGTCACAGGTTCAATACTGCATCCATCGTCATTCCGGCAACGCCGACGGTGCCGCAGGTAGCAATTTGCATGATCTGTCGGATTCTGTGCTGCGCCGCATAGACAGGCGGAATCTGTTTTGTTATCTAGACATAATCAATCGCTTGCGTGGGCAAGCGGCCGGGTCTTTCAACGTTCTTTTAACCTTTGAAAGCCTTCTTATCGACTGGACAGAAGGACTGTCAGACGTGCAAAGACCGGGTAGTATGCGGACATCAAAAATGTCGTTTATGCGTGGGTAACGAACACAATGACCAAACCAGGATTACTGACACTGACCATCAAGGACAAAAGCGCCTTGTACCTCGCGTACATGCCTTTTGTTATCAATGGCGGCCTGTTCATCCCCACCAACAGCTCCTACAGGCTGGGTGACGAAGTTTTCATGTTGCTGAACCTGATGGGCGAAGACGAGAAAATCCCGGTTGCCGGTACTGTTATCTGGATGACGCCAAAAGGCGCACAAGGAAAACGGACGACGGGTATAGGCGTGCAGTTCAGCGATCAGGACCAGGGTAATACCCAAAAGAAGATTGAAAACTACCTGGCCGGTGCGTTAGGTGGGGACAAGCCTACTCATACGATGTAGAAGAAGCTCACCGAATATTTGAAATTGGTGCCAGATCCAGGCATACAATCTCTGTCAATTGCGGCTAGTGCTTTAAAGCACTTTTTCGGCGATGTAGATATCGAGATTGCCGATACCCCCTGGTCGGTCAGACGGAAAATAAATAATTCGGCCATGATCGAAGGGTGATGGGAGCTGTTCTTCATATTTCGTATTGATAGAGTCCCCCAGATTTATTGGAGGCAACCAGTTACCCTCATCGTTTCGATCGGAATGCCAAATGTCACCACCTCCGAATCCGCCTTCCCTGTCCGTCCAAACGTAGCCTTCCTCAGGGTCGAGGTGCCCTTCAAAGCCTGGGCTACTCACGGCGAGGACGTTTTCTGCGTCGGTATAGACATCGCTCCCGGGGTCGTAGCCGATGCGCCATGAATCCATACCGCCGATACTGCCCTCTCTATTACTTACGAAGTACAGAGTGGCCAGATCGGAGTTCTCTTCTTGCTGATAGATAACGCAAACATCAGCTTGCGCGGTGTTTACATCACAGCCTAGGTTTTCTGGATCTCCCCACGCCAGATCGTCACCAACGTCGTTACGGTACGATCGAAATATATCCAAGCCGCCACATGTATCTAGCTTGTCACTTGAAAAGTACATCCAGTGACCGTCGGGTGACAGACTTACACTATGCTCCTGCCCATCAGTGTTGATATGGTCAGGGAGCCTGTGGGGCTCGCCCCACGGCGCATCCAAACTTGACCTCGTAGACACGAAAATGTCCCAGTCATCCACATCCCACCAAGCCTCAGCCACGCTGCCATCCGCTTTCCGAACATAACCGCGAGCAAAATATAATGCCAATCCATCTTTAGTGATCGTTGGGAATGCGTCATGGTCTGCGGAATTAATAATCTCCCCAAGATTCGATACGCTCCACTCGCCCTCACTATCCGCATAGGATGTGCTTGTCAGCATGGCTATCGCCGCAGCACATAAGACTGCCACACTGATTTGAATTAAGAATTTTTGTTCTCGCATTGATGATTTCCCCGCCCGAATATTGAGGAATTGCCTCAATGCCAACACAAACATCGTATTCTGTCAATGTCGGCTTTGGGTCAAAGGACTAAACCGCTCGCGCGGTAGGGGCGTCGGAGTATACTGTTGTCGATGAACTAGCGATCAAGGTTTGTCCTGTGTTGAGG
>Ga0114949_10003200_pt1 | contig 10377 bp, 6 predicted proteins | sample N074metaG_FD_83505 | JGI IMG/M metagenome (GOLD analysis project Ga0114949, IMG submission 83505) | Deep subsurface microbial communities from Kermadec Trench to uncover new lineages of life (NeLLi) - N074 metaG | ecosystem: Environmental > Aquatic > Marine > Ocean trench > Sediment | place... | reverse complement strand
TTGATTTCCGGCAGGCGCTTAACCACTGTTTGCTCAATTAGCACCTGTACAGGTGTAAAGTCACGTTCGGCCTGGGGCATCTCATTTAGCCGTAGTGCAGCCAGTTTCATCTGTTCGTATTCCAACAATCGACGCACTAGTTCAGCACGTGGATCGACATCGTCTTCGTTAGCTCGGACAATAGGACGCGGTAGCAGCATGCGTGACTTAATTTCGATCAGAAGTGCAGTCATTAGTAAATATTCTGCCGCCAGTTCCAGTTGACTAGCGTGCATGATCTCAACATAGGCCATATATTGACGCGTGAGCTCTGCCATTGGAATATCTAAGACTTCTAGGTTATGCTTACGAATAAGATAAAGTAGTAAATCTAGTGGCCCCTGAAAAGTATCGAGAAACACTTCTAGAGCATCCGGTGGGATAAACAAACCCCGTGGCACCTCCATCAGCGGTTCGCCGCGGATATTTGCAATAGGATTAGTAGCAGTAGACTTGAGAAATTGGCTCACACTGAAATGAAAACTACATTATCTAATCTGTATTATACCGTACCAGCCCATAGTTACATTTCTTAATAAAATACGAGCATTAAGAATAACTTAACCCCACTGCCTCTCTTACGTCTCGCATGGTTTCCTGCGCTAGCTTATCAGCTCTTTCACAGCCATCTGCGATAATATTGCGTACTAAAGTAGGATCATCCTCGTACATTCTGGCACGTTCATGCATAGGCTGCTGTTCTACTAATACCGCTTCAATCACCGGTTGCTTACATTCTAAGCAGCCGATTCCCGCACTCTTGCAGCCCTGCTGTACCCAATCCCTGATCGTATCATCTGAATAAACCAAATGAAATTGCCATACTGGACATTTGGCGGGATCACCCGGATCCCCACGTCGTATACGTGCTGGATCAGTTTGCATGGTACGAATTTTATTTCTGACACTATCAGCCCCTTCTCTCAAACTGATAGTGTTATTGTAGGATTTGGACATTTTCTGGTTGTCCAAGCCTGGCATTCTTGACGCCTGGGAAAGCATCGCTTCAGGTTCAGAAAGAATCATTTTTCCACCACCCTCAAGATACCCGAATAATCGCTCGCGATCTCCCATACTCAAGTTCTGCTGTTCGTCAAGCAATGACTTTGCCGCATCTAATGCTTCATTATTGCCTTGCTCTTGGTAACGATTACGCAGTTGTCGGTAGACCTTGGATTTTTTGGGACCAAGTTTCTTAATCGCTAACTCAGCCTTTTCCCTGAACCCATCCTCTTTACCATAAATATGGTTGAAACGACGCGAGATCTCGCGTGTGAATTCAATGTGCGCTATTTGATCTTCGCCAACCGGCACACGATTAGCACGATAAATAAGAATATCTGCACTCTGTAATAAAGGATAGCCTAGAAAACCGTAAGTACTTAAATCCTTATCGGTTAGTTTTTCTTGCTGATCCTTGTAGCTAGGAACCCTCTCCAACCAACCCAGTGGCGTAATCATAGAAAGCAACACATGCAATTCAGCATGTGCCGGTATCCGTGACTGGATAAACAAAGTTGCCTGAGCCGGATCTACCCCGGCAGCAAGCCAATCCACCACCATGTCCCAGGTATTTTGCTCAATAATTTCGGGTGTATCATAATGGGTGGTAAGGGCGTGCCAATCAGCAACAAAAAAAAGACATTCAAACTCCTGCTGCAATTCTACCCAGTTCTTCAGTACACCATGGTAGTGCCCTAAATGTAAGCTACCTGTGGGACGCATCCCAGATAAAACTCGATCAGCAAACATTCTACTTTATCCTTGATAATCCCGTGGCTAAATATATTGTCAAACTTACAGCCCAACAGACCATTCCACCATTATTACCATAACCTTAATAAAAGGTAATATGACAGCACCGAGTACGCCGGTGAACAGCAGGACCAGTAAAATCATAAAACCATAAGGTTCAATCTGTGCAAAACGATGTGCAATGCGGTGAGGTAACAAGCTCACTGCAATACGACCTCCGTCCAGAGGTGGCAACGGCAGTAGATTAAGAACCAATAGTACCGCGTTTATTACGACACCAGCTTGGCCCATTAACATCATTGGCATGGCTAAATCGCTTTCTGGCATAGCAAGGCTAAGCTTGATAATAAAAGCCCATAGAAATGCCATTAATAGGTTAGCCCCCGGGCCGGCAGCAGCTACCCAGAGCATGTCCCGTTTGGGGCGGCGAAGGTTAGCGAAGTTGACCGGAACCGGTTTTGCCCAACCAAATAAAAACCCTGACCCAACTGCCGACGTGCTTAAGACATATATTCCCAACGGGACGATAATCGTACCTATCAGATCGATATGTTTCAGGGGATTCAAAGTAACGCGCCCCTGAGCATAGGCGGTAAGGTCACCGTAGTGCTTGGCTACATAACCATGTGCGGCCTCATGCAATGTAATAGCAAATATCACTGGAAGCGCATAAATAGCAATACCCTGAATAATACTATCCATACACCATCCCAAGGGGGACTAGACTACCTCGACCGTTCCGTACTAATTCTGGTTTATCCCCAGTTAAGTCAATCACGGTTGTCATTTCTAAGCCACTGGAACCACCATCCAGTATCAATTCCACTTGATGTTCGAGACGATCACGGATTTCTCTTGGATCATTGAGAGGAAGCTCGTCTCCAGGCAGAATCAACGTGGAATTCAACAACGGCTCATCTAGCTCCGCTAGTAGTGCCTGAACCATGGGGTGATCAGGAATTCGAATACCAATAGTACTACGTTTAGGGTGCTGCAAACGGCGGGGAACCTCACGAGTAGCCTCAAGTATAAATGTATAACTACCTGGTGTACTAGTTTTGAGTAGCCTGTATTGACTATTGTTAATCTTAGCGTAATGCGATATTTCAGTCAGATCTCGACACACTAGTGAGAAGTGGTGTTGCTCATCCACCTGTCGTATGGTGCGAATACGAGTCATGGCGCTCTTATCACCCAGCTGGCAGCCAAAGGCATAACAAGAATCGGTCGGATAAACAATAACACCCCCAGCACGCACAATTGCCACTGCTTGACGTATCAGGCGTGACTGTGGATTGTTTGGATGGATGGAAAAGAATTGAGCCACGTAAAAAAGTCTATAGTTTCAATGTTGAATAATTGTAGCGAATTGCCTGTGCTACGTTATCCTATTCCAATCATGCCATACAGGCGTACATCCTACAGGCAATTCTGGCATCTGCCCCAGATCAAAATAGCTTTCGCCTGGCCCATGAAAATCCGAGCCACGAGAAGCAAGTAAACCTAGCCGTTGGGCATGGTGTGCAAACAACAAAGACTGTTCAGAAGTGTGGCTGGAAGTAATAACCTCTATGGCTGCGCCACCAAGTGCACGAAATTCAAACAGCAACTCGTCCAGTACATCTTTACCCAGTTTATAGCGCGCTGGATGAGCAATTACAGCCCTACCGCCACTACCAGATATCCAGGCCAGGACATCACTTAATGGAGCCCATTGATGCGATACGTATCCAGGCTTACCCTTTACCAGATATTTTTTGAATACAGACCTCACATCCTTGGCATATCTCCGCTCAACCAAGAAACGAGCAAAGTGGGTGCGCCCTATCATCCCCCCCTTCCCTGCATAGGAGTAAGCCCCCTCTAAGCTACCGTGAATACTAAATTTATCGAGTTGTGCGGCAATATTGCGCGCACGCAATATTCTTCCACTGCGAATAGCTTCCAAACCTTGTGCCAATGGGGGATATTCTGGGTTAACATCGAGACCGACAATGTGAAGTGTCTTGTTACGCCAACTAACGGATATTTCCACGCCATTGATGAAAGTGATGCTCTTTTCAGCAGCAGCACGACGAGCCTCACCCAGTCCAGCCACATCATCATGATCAGTTAGTGCCAGCACACTCACCCCTCGTCTAGCAGCATGCTCCACCAACTGTGTGGGCGTCAACAAGCCGTCAGAAATCGTGGAATGGCAGTGCAGATCAATATTGAGCATGAAGAAAATTGTTCGTACGAGACAAGGCTCTCATCATAACATAAGGGGGAGATGAAAAATTGATTGCATGAGAGTGTGCTAAATGCAGAATTCCATTGTAAAAATCATTGCTACCTTCAAAAATTAACGTTCTAACGACACATATCAAGTTAGACCTGATATCTAAATTAATTCCACTTATACTGCAATTGCTTCTTTTTTTACGCATCATCTACCCACTCTCGCCATCCCTTTAGTAGCGGAAAATACAACCCTAATTTAATTGGCTGGCCATCAATCTCGCGCATTAATGCAGCATAGCGATTGAGCTGGGAACGGTAGCGCTCCTGCTCACGGTCAAGAAAAAACTCCACGTCCGTACCTTCATGGATACTGGTCTTATAGTCTACGATCCAGCGCTGACCCTCTATACTGTGAAAAGTTCGATCGATCACCAGACTCATAAGCTCCCCACCAATTATAGATGTCATACGTAGCTCGTTTTGAGCATCCTGCTGTGGACCAAATAGCCACTGGCCGCGTGTATCACTTACCGTATGGATGAGCGCCTTTGTTATGCGTGCAACTGCAGATTCCATGTCGCTGTCACCACCACTCATGCCGCACGCGATTAGATTCTGTTTGAATGTATTGTGTAACCCTTCAATCCGAACCATGTCCCACCCGCTTACCTCATCTTCGGCGATATGCTGCAACCACCGATGCACAACGCTTCCGATATGGCGTGCAGTTTCTCCAGCCCACGAGAATTCAATTTCTTGCGTACGTACCATGTCCTGTGGTGGGCTCCATTTCACACGCGAGGGCGCGGAAGGCAGTACCCAACCGGACGCAAGACGACGTAGTGATTGGTCGATTGAATGGTCTCCTTCACCACTAATTTCTTTCTTGTCAAGGAGAGATGTATTCGGAAACTTTGCCAATGAAGCAGCCTCGGCAAAAATTGGTTGAACCACTGGCCATAACTTACTCAACAGTGATTTTCCGGCAGGCAACTTTGACTTGATCACGCCGTCGATGTCGGAACTAAGACCCGTGTTACCCAACAGGTGTAGGAACTTTTTTGCACGCGTTGCTGCAACATAGAGAAGACGATTCTCCTCAAAATGCTCTTTCTCACGGTCAAGTTTCTCCAGCCAGGGGTAGATGAGATCACTGGCTGCACCAGTTTCTTGAATCGGCGCAAGTAACAAATCAGCATGATGCTCCATCCACATGAACAGCTTTTTTCCGTTGCTAGGTGGCGGACGGCCAAGGCCAGGTACGATCACGTAATCGAACTCAAGTCCTTTGGACTTGTGAATTGTCATAATTTGCAGCGTGTTGTTAGTCTCCAGGTCAGGCAACGCATAGAGCTTGGCAAGCCCTTTTTCAAATGCCGCAAGCTCGAAGATGCCGCCTGCTTCCTCATGCGTCTCAAGATAATTAAGATAAATTTCGGCGTCTTCGAGATCAGTTGCATCTTTTACGCAAGCAGGGCCTCCAAGTGACAGCCACGCTGCCTCAACGGTTGCACGCAGAGACTGTCGATTACGGTTGTCGATACAGCTACTTAACACATCCCGCATGCGCAGTAATCGAGCAGCGCCATCAGCAGAGACTGCCGATATGCGCGCCTCATCGTTGAGCGATTCCCACACTGTCTGAGTGCCTTCTCCTACACTATTCTCTGCACCGTTTACAGCGTTAGAAACATGGGCAGTTTGTTTTGAGACAAGCAAATGGAAATCAGCGAGCATGAGACCACACCACGGTGCACGCAGCACCGCAAGCCACGCTAACCTGTCTGCCAGATGCGCCAATGCACGCGTTAGTGCCAGCAAATCCTGCACCACTGGTCGGTGACCTAGCTCTTCAATCCCAATTGCGCGAAAGCGCAGTCCAGCTTCTCTTAGCTGCGGTAAAATTTCATCACGCAGGTGGACACGGTTGCGAACTAGAATAGCGACGGTGGCAGACGGGTCATTGCGCTGTGCCTGCTCAACGATCTCCACCACTTTCTTAGCTTCTGCTGCATGATCCTTATTAAAGAATGGATGCACGCTGACCGCATCGCCAGCCAATGCCGTGTGCGTTGCAACCGATTTCGTGTAGGATACTGCGCCGACAGAAATATCTTTTTCATTTGCTGGCATTACCTGCGCAAAAGTGTTGTTGACCCAATTGACAATACCGTGCTGTGAGCGAAAATTAGCATGTAGAACAATCGGCTCCAATGCAACACTGCCAATGCCCTCCGCACGGGCACGTAAAAATAATCCTACCTCGGCTTCACGAAAACGATAGATTGATTGCATCGGGTCGCCAACCACGAATAGGGTACGTCCATCACCTAACTCCCATCCGGCAGTAAGTTTAGTAATTAGCTCATATTGACTGATCGATGTATCCTGAAATTCATCTATTAACAAATGCTGAATACGGTAATCGAGTGCAAGCGCAAGATCAGTTGGCGCATCGGACTCCCCTAGTGCAAGCGACGCACCCTGCGCTACTTCGGTAAAGTCCACCTTACTCTTCACTTGAAACACAAGCTTGAGCTGTGCGACAGCATGCGGTAACAAACGGGTGATTGAACCCAGCACTTCCCACTGAGTATCGGTGTAAGTAGGTGGCGGAAGATCGCGCAGGTCATGCAACCCTCGGCGCAGTATGTCATTTTCCTTGAGCTTGTCGATCAGCGAGAGTACGCGGTCTTTCCATGCTTTCGCACCTTCTTTCTCATCCTTGGATTTGCCTGGAGGAAAACCATTGCTTTTAGTATGCTTTGCTCGCCAACCTCCATTTTCTTTTGTAAGCAGCTCGGCTATGCCATGCCAGAGGGGAACATCATCTTCTTCGCTACCAGGTAATGTGCTGAGTTTCTCGCAAGTAACGAGAGGCGAATTGCTACCACTATCTTTGAGATTAGTAGCTGCATAACGTGCAAGATTGATCAATTCATCCTTCATCGATTCAGGATAGATGCTGGATACACGCTTAAGTGCTTCATGCCGCACATTCTTTAGCCCCACTTCCAACCCTTCACGATCCTTACCTTTATGAATATGACGCAACCAGTGATCTCGCTGCTCAAGTATTTTGGAGAGCAGTTTTTCGATTCGAGTCACATCGTTGTCAAGGTGTTCTAGTAACTGCTCAACATCCTGCGTCACTTCATTATTTTCATTGACTAGATCAATGGTCGCACGCGCTGCTTCAAGATAAAGATCAGATGCGTCTTCGATGCTCTGCAGTTGGAAACCAAATTCCGACAGTATCGGCATCTGTCGCGTAAGCGAAGCGCACAGTGAGTCAATAGTCTGGATGCGCAGCCGTGCTGGATTCTTTACGATCTGCCAACCCGCCTGAGTGTCACGCTGCAAAACCGCACCAGCTAACTTACAAATTAATTTTTCGTGCTCATTTTTAGAAATATTGTTAGTCTTTGCAAGTGCTGCAAGCACTCGTTCGCGTATCTCTGCCACAGCTTTATTTGTGAATGTGATCACAACTATCTCTTCTGGCGCATCAACATGTGCAAGTAGCATAAGATAGCGCTGAATCAGAAGCCCAGTCTTGCCTGATCCTGCTGGTGCCTGAACGATAAACGAGCAAGCAGGATCAAGCGCACGGCGACGCTCAGCAAAATCTGAAATGTGTGTAGCATTACTCATTCGCCATCCTCCTGCTCTGTATACACACTTTCAGCCCGCTCATAGATACGGCAAAAAGGCTGCAAGTCACAGTTGCGGCATGTGTGTGGATATTTTTTGGGGTCAACCCGAGCATCGCCTTCGGAAAAGCTCACAGCGATGCGAGCAAGATCAACTCGCCAGGTAGCGACTTGTTCTTCCCATTTGGAAAAAGCTTTCACACCAGGCAAAAGATCGCTGTCACGCGCCAACCCGATGAATTTCATCTTTCTCGTTTTCACTTGTGCAAATACTGCTGCTGAAGCATCCGGTTCAGAAGCGACAAGATATAGTGGCAGTTGTGGCTCATCCGGGCGCTCGCCGAGCATGGCACCAACTGATGAAACCCCAGTCTTGTAATCGATGATGATACGTTGTCCATTACTGAGCTTGTCAACGCGGTCAAGACACGTAGTCAATGCAAGTCCTCCGAGTTCAATGCTACGTTTGTCTTCGATCGAAATGATCTCAAAATCGCTGCTGCGCTTCTCTTCTTCATTCAGCCATCCAAGTGTCAATCGCACCAAACGCTGTTGTTCGATCTTCGTAAAACGCTTTGAGAGTGTTGTCGGACGATCTCGCTGAATAGCCGCAATCGCTTCTTTAGCCGCTTCCAAGAGCATCACTTCAAGATCGCCATCACTGATCACATTGAGCGCGCTTTTGGTCTTGAGCTGACTCCATGCTCGTGCCAGAACGTGATGCACCAACTTCCCGCGTTCCATCACATCCAGCCCAGTATGCGGAGTCTTCAATCCTTTCGCACCCAAACGGTGCAGAGCCAGTGCACGGAACGGACAAGCTGCCTGATCTTTTATTACCGCAGTGCCACCACTTACGCTATTGGTCATTACTGCTTGATCAAGCGCTGGCGCTTTATTATCTTCCCTATACTCGAGCTTCTGCGCATTATGAATCAGTTCACGATGACTCATGTGAGAGGGCAGTACCAACTCACTCTGGACAATGTCTGTGATCAATGGGCTGGGAGTAAGTTCACGGTCGTCATGTTCATCACCATACCGTGGGTAACTGAAGATAACTTCATCCGCGCTGTACAACCATTCACCAGTAAAACGACGTGCGAGCTCAAGCGACTCAGTAGCGGACCCTTGCGGTAATTTTGCTGAACGCTGCAGCTCAATCGAAAGAAGCGGATTCGTGCGCGGTTGGAACGGCCACACTGTGTCTGACAATCCCATCACCCATAGATGATCAAAATCCATGCCAGCAGCATCGAACACGCCCAAGATCTGGATTGGAACATCGGGCGTTTCTGGCTGGAAAAGTGTTTCTGCTGCCATACGATGTAGGCGTGATACCCCTTCAATATATCCGATTCGAGGAACAACACGATCAAGTGCCGCAAACTCAGCGACAACTTCGTGCCATTTTTTCAGAATCTGATATTCCGAGGAGTCAAGAGCCCGCTCACCTGGAAAACCGAAAGTCCGAAGCACTCCGGAAATAGCTCTGGCTAAAACCGATGGTGCCTGTAGACCGAACAAATTTGCTTTACGGAATTCTGCAAGGGCAGATATCTGCTGTAAGAAGATTGAACAATTTGCACTGCTATGTTTACGCTTGATTAGCATAAGTAACTGTTCGAGCGTAATCCTTGGTTCGGCTTGCTTGCGCAATTGTTCGTCGAGCAGCGCACGATTTGCCATTTCAGTCTCCCCACCGGCAATAAACGGCGACCGAAGCATATGGCTCACACGCTCAAATTCAATCTCCTTTCCGGCTAGTTCGAGTATTAGGAACGCTGTGCTGACAAGTGGATATGAAACCAGGGTTTTGCCAAGCGAAGCATTAAAGGGAAATAAGAAACGGGTTGATCCCGGCAACGCCTGCTGGACATCGGGCTCCATCACAGAGCTGAAGATACGCAAGACCTCACTGCGATACTTGGTAAACTCTGGAACAACAACACCAATACGTACTGTACTGTCAGCCTCAATTCGTGCCCGTGCCCACAACGCAGCATGGTAAATTTCATCACGATTGTCTTCACAGCTGATACGCTGCACGTTGCCATTACGTAATCGAAGTTGCGACTGTGGCCGCGTCATCATTACCTCACAACCGGATTTCACAAGTTTGGTCAGCAATGCCATCTGCTGCGGGGTAACAATGTCAAAACCGTAGCAAACCAGACGTTTTGGTTTCTTGACTTCAGCGTATTTCCATAATCCGATTACCAGATCACAAATACGTGCGCTGTCGATTTGCTTTTCACGCCATGTGGAGCCCTCATAGCTCTGCGACCAGGTTTGAAAAACCTTACCATCTTCATTTAAAGGAAAATTCTTAAGTTGTGGAATGAGTTGCCATGCGTGAATAAGCTGCCACGCCTCGCGCGCAAGCTGTGCGGCCTCTGGAACAGCAAGTAAAACTTTTGTATCAGAGTGGCGAATGGTATCTTCCCACAAAGCCTGCTCCTGCTCGGGAGAAAGCAAAATGGGTAATTTGGTTGCGTGCTTGGAATAAAGTACTTCTTCGTAGGCTCGTTCAATAAATGCAGTGATTGGAAGGAAATCAGGTGTGCCCCAGGTGGTACGTCCCTGAGCAACCTGGGTACTGTCGAACTCGCGTTTAAGCACCAATGCAAGCCGTCGGTTGGGGGTGACGACTGTAACACTAGCCTTTAGCCCAGCAGAAAGGTACGAAAAAACTTCAGTGAGGGCG
>Ga0114949_10003197_pt1 | contig 10383 bp, 9 predicted proteins | sample N074metaG_FD_83505 | JGI IMG/M metagenome (GOLD analysis project Ga0114949, IMG submission 83505) | Deep subsurface microbial communities from Kermadec Trench to uncover new lineages of life (NeLLi) - N074 metaG | ecosystem: Environmental > Aquatic > Marine > Ocean trench > Sediment | place... | reverse complement strand
CTGACCCTCACTCTTTCCGACCCGCCCACCGGCACCACGATGGCCCGCACCCCACCCACCGCGGTGCCGACCAGCGGGTCGGCAAGATTGTCGGTGTGATCGGGCATTTTTTGATCTCTGTGGTTGACACGAAAGTCGTGAGTTTCAGGGTGCAGTCATTCTAGCCTCTGGCGCTGTTGGCGGCCTGGTGGCGGCTTGAGAGGGGGCCCACTTTTTTCGTACCCCCGCTAACTTAGGCCCCCCCGGCTCCGCCGCACTTGACCCACGACCCCCTCGCACCCAGTAGTAGAGCGCGGTGGCGGCGGCGCCCAGCGCCAGCGCCAGTCCGAGGAGGGGGCCGGGCGTCAACCGGTCCTGAAGGATGAGCAGGTACAGGTGGTCCCCGGCGACGAATCGGGTGGCGTAGGGGATGATGCTTGCTGCCAAAGCCAGCGCCAGCGCCGGGTATACGCACGGGCGGCGCTCGCGGGTGAGCTGCGGCAGCAAGAAGAACAACACCGTGGGGGCGAGCAGCTCGAACCAAGCCCGGTGTACGTCGGTGGCCAGCGGCAAGGGAAACAACAGCAAGAACACGGTGATCGACGGGAGCAGGGTGTCGCGTTTGGTGCCATCGCTGCCGAGTGCCACCCAGAGGGCGATGAAGCAGATCCCGCCCCAGGCAACGAATAGATCCAGCGGCGCCAGTGGCGAGAGGTTGCTGGCCAGCATTTCGAGCATCGCCGTGCCGCTGAGAACTCCGTCCGTGTAGGGGGGGACGGCAGCGGTAGGAGAGCTCGCCGTGCGCACTATGAGGTGGAGGGTGACGAAGACAGCGCCCGACGCTCCCGCCTTCAGCAGCGCGCCCCGGTCCCGTGGGAAGGCGATCAGCGCCAGTGCGCCCAAGCTCAACAGCATGCTTTCCTTCAGCAGGGCGCACAGTGGCAGCAGCACGAAGTACAGCGATGAATTGCGGCGCAGTGCCAACCCGACGAACCCCAGTTGCACCGCCAGCACGACGATGTCGAGCCGCGCCGGGTTGGCGGCGGCGAACAGCACCTGGTAGTTGAGGAAGAGGACGGCCACGACGCCGTATCCGGCGAGGTGGTCGTGGGCCAGCGAACCTACCGTAAAGAGCGCCAAGAACATGGCCACAGCGCACACCACGGCGAAACCCAGCGTCAGGTTGCCAGGGAACAGCGCCCCCACCAGCAACGGTACCGCCGGCCGATAAACGAACGGGGCGCGCCCCTCGAGCTTCATGCCGGCGGCGATGGTCTGGTAGTCGGCGCCGTCGCCGGCGATGCGGATGCCGGTAGAGGAGGCGTAGTGAGCGCGGGCGAACGCCAGCGTTACCAGCAGCAACACGAAAACTGCCAGCGCCACGCGGTGGCGGCTCGAGCTGTCGGCAGCGGCCATCAGTGCCTCTCCGCGTCAGCAAACGGCACGTAGAGCCGCTGGTATTCCTTCAGCGCGAAGGAGTCGCTCATGCCGGCGATGTGATCGGCGATGAGGCGCACGAAGCCGGGCTTGCCGTGGTAGCGGGCGCCCACCTCCGCGGACACCCGATCCGCGGGCAGGTCGCGCAAGTAGGTGCCGCCGAACATCGTTCGGTAGCGCAGCAGCACGTAGTTGTCGAGCTGCAGGGGGTCGCGGTAATAGGCGGCGAAAAGGCCGCGCAGGAAGTTGCGCGCTCGAGCGTCGAGGCGGCTGACGGTGAACGAGCGGTACACCTGCGCCTCGACAAAGCCCTCGAGCTCATCAGCCATGTCGTTGACCTGCGGCGAGAGCTTGATCACCTTGCCCGGCGCTCCGGGGTCGCTGGCGAGCACGCCGGCGGACTCGACCACGGTGTCGGAGACCAGCAGGTGGATCATGCCGCGGATGAGCGCGTTCTGGCGGCCGAAGCGACCCTGCCGGGCCTGGTAGGAGTCCCCCAGCTTGTTTACCACGGTGGCACCGATCTCCAGCCGCTCGGTGGCGCGCAGCGAAACCTGTCCGGCGCGGATGCCGTCCTCGAGGTCATGGGTGAGGCGGGCGAGGCGGTCGGCGAGCTGCACCACCTGCCCCTCGAGGAGCGCCGTGGCCCCCGGGGCGAGTCCTTCGTCGACCCAGTCCGGATACGCGAGGCTCTCGTCGAGGGGAGCGCGCTTCCAGATTCCTTCGCGCACCGCGTCGGTGAGGTTGAGCCCAGGGTGATCGTAGCGTTGCTCGAGGCGGTCGACGACGCGCAGGCTCTGGTAGTTGGGGCGAAAGCCGCCCGATGCGGCGAGCACCGGCGCGTCGATGGCCTCCAGGTGCTCGGTGCCCGCCAGGATGGCGGCCAGTATCTCTCGCCCTGCCGCCCCGAAGGGCGGTTGACCGAGGTCGTGCCCCAGCGCCGTGGCCTCCACCAGGTCCTCGTTGAGACCGAGGGCGCGGGCGATGGTACGCGACAGTTGCGCCACCTCGAGCGTGTGGGTCAGCCGGGTGCGGTGATGGTCGCCCTCGTAGGGGACGTACACCTGGGTCTTGTGCTTGAGGCGGCGGAAGGCGAGCGAGTGCAGAATGCGGTCGCGGTCGCGCTGAAACGCCGTTCGATAGCTGAGTGTGCGCCCGCTGTCGACGAGGACGTAGCGGCGTGTGGCGTCGGCACTACGGGTGGCGTAGGGAGCCAGCGTCTCGGCTTCGAGCGCTTCCAAGGCGGCGGTGTCTCGACCGCTGAATGACTTGGGCATCCGGGTAGGCCGTGCGAACGTTGCGAGGCGTAGTCGTAGTCGGTACAGGGAGCATCGCAGCATCCTGACTCCGGCCGTGCTTCCACCGCAGGCTGCTAGGCTTGCTCTGAACGCTACGGATAGTAACGCCTCGCCCGTGACAATCCACCGAGACGAATCACATGGGGAACGCACGACATGGCCGCGGAGGCGGCGCCCGGGCGGTTTCCACGGGGCCGTCGTGGGTTCTAGCCTGGCTGGCACTGCTGCCGGGGCTGCTTGTCGTGCTCGCGGCGACGGGCTGCGCGCGTCCCGACAACTGGGTGCAGACGTACCCGGATATCGCGGCGCGGGCGCGCCGGGATCCACAGTCGGTTTTTGCCGAGATGTACGCTCGCTGGGACGATCTGCACGGCATGGTCGGTTCGTATCAAGTGCGCGCCCGTCGCGGCCTCAGCAGCCGCACGATCGACACGCAGATCTACTTGCTGCGCGATGCCTTCGTCGAGATCCAGGTGATCGCCCCCACCTTCACCAGCGAGGGATACTTGGGCGTGGGAACGAAGGAGGTGGGGCTTTGGATCGCCGGAGATCCTTGCCTTTACCGCGGCCCCAACGAGCCCGGCGCCTTCGGCCGCGCATTGGGTATCCCCCTTACCCCGGCGAACATCGTCGCCACGCTGATGGGATACGCGGTGCCCGGCAACGCGACGGCGACATGGGACCAGCGTGCACGCCGTATCCGCGTGACCGCTGAGGGTGTTACAGCGTGGCTGCACCCGGTTTCGGGGCGGTTCGAACGGGTGTTGGTCAACACCTCGTCGGGCCCCATCGACATCGAGTACCGGGAGTGGTCGGGCAACAACCCGCCGGTGCCGGTACGCATGGACATCGATGTCGCCGCCGAGGGCATAACCCTGCAGTTGCGCCTCGCACCGGCATGGATCGCCAATCCTGAGGGTCTGGACCGGGCGTTCTTCGATGACATGTCCGTGGCGGGCGCCGTCGATTGCCCGCTCGAGCAGCTCGCCCTGGAGGGTGGGCTGCTGCGCCGCGGCCTGGGCCGATGAGCCCACGGGTTCGCATCCGGGCCCACGCTAAGATCAACCTGGCGTTGCGCGTCGGCAAGCCCGGCGAGGACGGCTTCCACCCCATTGCCACGGTCTTTCAGACGGTGAGCCTTTGCGACCTTCTCTACGCCGAGGTGGTCGAGAGCGCCGGCGGGCCGGGTGCACCCACGCTGGGCGTATCGCCGACGGCCCACCAGGCTCCCCGCCGGGCCCCCGACCTGGGGGTCCACCAGGTGCCCCGCCAGGGGCTCCTGCGGCTGCGAGTCGAGGGCGCCGAGCTCCCGATGGACAACACCGTCAGCCGCGCCGTCGGCCTCTTTGCCGACGAAGTGCGCGCCCACGGTGTCGAACCCGTGCCCCTCGACATGCTGCTGCTCAAGCGCGTGCCCTTGGGGGCTGGGCTGGGCGGCGGCAGCAGTGATGCGGTCGCCGCGCTGGCGGCGTGCGCGCGGCTGTGGCACGTGAGCGAGGATCTACTGGAAGCGGACGGCGCGCTGCATCGCATAGCCGCCGAGATCGGCTCGGACGTGCCCTTTTTTCTCACCGGGGGTACCGCCATGGGCACCGGGCGCGGTGCGTGCATCGAACCCCTGGAGCCGCTGCCTCCCACCTGGTTCGTACTCGCCGCCCCGAAACTGCAAGTCTCGACGGCGGACGCCTACGCCGAGTTCGACCGCCTGGTCGCCCCTACGTTGCCGCCTGTTCCGGCGTACGAGCCGCGCCTCAGCGACCGGTGGATGGGCAACGATCTGGCCGCGGCGGTGGGGGCCCGCTACCCGCAGGTTGCGATGGTGCACCAGCGCTTGCTGGAGCTGGGTGCGGACACGGTGCAGATGAGCGGCAGCGGCGCCGCCACTTTCGGCGTATTCGCGCACCGCCACGATGCCGCGCGGGCGGCGTGGGAATTGCGCGGCGAGGGGTTGTGGGCCGGTGTAGTTGTTTCCATAACGAGCAACCAGCATTGTCGCACCGGGTGTTGAAGAACTCCGTTCAGGAGTTTGGCAGGGTGCCCGGATCGCGGCTATAATGAAATACTCGTGATCCACGCACGTCCCGTGATCGACGCGGTTTCCAACTGTAACGAGTTTTCTTGGGGCGTCGCCAAATTGGCAAGGCACGGGACTTTGGCTCCCGCATATGCAGGTTCGAGTCCTGCCGCCCCAGCTTCGTTTGCAACCCCGAACCCGACCATCTCGATAGCTCCCCGCTCGACCCATGCCCTCTGCAGACCGTTCGCTCAAGCTTTTTGCGGGCAACGCCAACCCTGAGCTCGCCCGCAGCATCACCGATTACCTCGGCCATGCACTCGGGGACATCGAGCTGACGCAGTTTTCCGACGGCGAAGTACGCTGCCAGCTACAGGAAAACGTTCGCGGCACGGACGTGTTCCTCATCCAGCCGACCTGCCGTCCGGTGAATCGCAGCCTCATGGAGCTGCTCATCATGTGCGACGCGGCGAGGCGTGCGTCGGCTGCACGGATCACCGCCGTGATGCCGTATTTCGGCTATGCGCGGCAGGACAAGAAAGACGAGCCGCGCGTGCCGATCACCGCGAAACTGGTCGCCGACCAGCTGGCGGCGGCGGGTGCCGAGCGGGTGCTGGCGATGGACCTACACGCCGGCCAGATCCAAGGTTTTTTCAACATTCCGGTGGACCATCTGTTTGCCGCGCCGGTGGCGGTGCGGCATTTTGAGTCTATGAACCTCGACAACGTCGTCGTGGTGGCGCCCGATGCCGGCGCCGTGGAACGCGCCCGTGCCATCGCCAAGCGGCTCCACGCGGGCCTGGCGATCATCGACAAGCGCCGCCTGCGCGCCAACAAGGGGGTGGCGATGCACGTGGTCGGCGATGTGGAGGGCTGCAACGCGATTCTCTACGACTACATGGTCGATACTGCCGGCACGTTGACCCAGGGCGCCAAGGCGCTCGTGGATAATGGCGCCAAGGCGGTCTACGCTTTCTCGACACACGCGGTCTTGTCCGGTCCCGCAGTCGACCGTATCGAGGAAGGACCGTTCGCCAAGGTTATCGTCACCGACACGATTCCATTGCGTGGGGCGGCAAAGAAGTGCTCCAGCATTCTCGTTTTGTCGGTCGCCGAGCTGTTGGGCGAAGCAATTCGAAACATCCACGAAGAGACAAGCGTTTCGAGCTTGTTTATCTGATCCCTGAAGAGAAAGAGTCATGGCTGAAATCCTCATTGAAGCAGCGCCACGGGAGGCTGGCTCCAGCAACGAGGCGCGCCGCATGCGCCGCGAGCGCAAGCTGCCGGCGGTGGTGTATGGCGGCGGCAAGGAGTCCCACACCATCACGCTCGATCCGGGCGAGATCGTTTCGATCCTGAAGTCGGAGTCGGGTCAGAACACTATCTTCAAACTCAAGATTGCCGACGGGTCAGAAGAGAACGTCATGATCTTCGACGTCCAGATCGACCCCATCAAGCGCAGCCTGGTGCATGCCGACCTGTTGCGCATCGCCATGGACGTAACCATCGAGGTTTCGGTGCCGCTGCTTATCGTCGGTGAAGCGGTGGGCGTCATCGAGGGCGGTGTGCTCGACCACTCGTTGCGCGAGCTCGTTATCACCTGCCTGCCCGCCGACATCCCGGAGAGCATCGAGGTGGACGTTACCGACCTCGAGATGAACCAGTCGATCAAGGTCGAGGACATCCAGGTGCCCGCCAACGTTACCGTGGTGACCGAGGCCGATCGCTCGGTTGCCTCCGTGGTGCCGCCGGTTTCAGAAGCCGACCTGGAAGCCGACCTCACCGTCGAGGGCGAGGAGCCCGTCGAGGACGCAGCCCCGCCGGAAGAGGAAGGCGTGGCAGCGCCGGACGAAGCCGCTGCGGAAGCAGAAGAGAAGACCGAAAAAACTTCGGAATAGCGGGTGCGCGCTCTTGCCGGCCTGGGGAACCCGGGCGACGAGTACGCGGAGCACCGACACAACGCCGGCTGGATGTTGTTGGCCGCTCTCGAGCGGCGCTATCCGGTTGTCGAGACCAGAAAGCTGAACAATGCGAAGCTCTCGCGCATCCGGATGAAAGGACGGCGGGAGGACGGCGGGCCGGCGGAGCTGTGGCTCATCCGCTCGCGGACGTACATGAACGACAGCGGCCGGGGGGTGTCGCAGGCATGCGACCAGTTGCGCCTCGCGCCGCGCCAGGTTCTCCTGGCGTTCGATGATATCGATCTGCCCCTGGGCAAGATCCGCTTGCGTGAAAGCGGTGGGTCGGGGGGGCAGAACGGTATGAAGTCCGTCATCGACGCCCTGGGAACCCAGAAGATTCCCCGGCTGCGGCTGGGGATTTGTGGCGATCGCGCGCCGGCGGACACTGCCGACTACGTGTTGCGCCGCTTCGACAGGGACGAAAAGGATACGGCGGCGGAGATGGTCGAAGACGCAGCGGACGCCGTGGAGATGGTGCTGCGCTCGGGGCTCATTGCCGCGATGAATCGCTTCAACTGAACTAGTTGGACTACTTGAACTCGTTGAAACACAGGAGCTCGTTCGAATGGATATGCTGACGCTGACGCACTTGGCACCGGTGTTCGGAGCCGTGGGGCTCGTCATTGCGCTGCTGATCCTCGCCTACGTCAAGCGCATGCCGGTCGCCAGCGAGGAAATGCAGGATCTCGCCGACCAGATCCACCGCGGTGCGATGGTCTTCCTGCGCCGCGAGTACAGCCTGCTGGTGATCTTCGTGGTCGTTGTTGCCGGGCTGCTCGCCGCGTTCGTGAATCCGCTGACCGCGCTGGCGTTCGTCAGCGGCGCGGCGTCTTCGATGGCGGCGGGGTTTGCCGGCATGACCGCGGCGACTTCTGCGAACGTCCGCACCACCAGCGCCGCGTTGGAGAAGGGCAAGAACGAAGCGCTGATGGTCGCCTTCATGGGCGGCTCGGTGATGGGGCTTTCGGTTGCCAGCCTGGGGCTGCTCGGTGTCGGTGTGTGGTTCTACCTGTACGGTGTGCCCGGGCAGGCGTCGATCATCAACGGCTTTGCCATGGGCGCTTCGTCGATTGCGCTGTTCGCCAGGGTGGGCGGCGGCATCTTCACGAAGGCCGCGGATGTGGGCGCCGATCTTGTCGGCAAGGTCGAAGCTGGCATACCCGAGGACGATCCGCGCAACCCGGGCGTCATCGCCGACAACGTTGGTGACAACGTCGGCGACGTCGCCGGCATGGGCGCCGACATCTTCGAATCGTACGTCGGCTCCGCCATCGCCACGATTGCCATCGGAGCCACGTTGGGCGCCACCCAGTTGTCGGCGTTGACGGCCGAAGGTGGTGGGCTGTCGGGTGCCGATGCCACCACCGCGCTGATGGGTTTGCCGCTGGTGATGGCCATGATCGGGCTGCTGGCCTCGCTCGTCGGCATCGCCTCGATGGCGGTCTTCAAGAACACCAATCCTGCGGGAGCGTTGCGTTGGTCGGCGCTGGTCGCGGCGGTTCTCTTTCTCGGTGGCGCCTATCTGTACATCGGTAGCTCCGGTTTGAACATCAGCATCTGGTTCGCGGTTCTCGCCGGCACCTTCGCCGGCCTGGCGATCGGCTGGATCACCGAGTACTACACCGCCGGCAAGCCTATTCGAGACATCGCCCTTGCCAGCGAGACGGGCGCGGCTACCAACATCATTCAGGGTCTGGCGATCGGCCTGCAGTCGTGTGCCGCGCCGGTGCTGATGATCTGTTTCGCCATCTGGGCGGCCAACGAGTCAGCCGGTCTGTACGGCATCGGCATCGCCGCCGTCGGCATGCTGGCCACCGTCGGCATCACCATGAGCGTCGACGCCTACGGTCCCATCGCCGACAACGCCGGCGGCATCTCGGAGATGGCCGGCCTCGGCCCCGAGGTGCGCAAGATCACCGATAGTCTCGACTCGGTGGGCAACACCACCGCGGCCATCGGCAAGGGTTTTGCCATCGGCTCGGCGGCGCTCACCGCATTGGCGCTGTTCTCGGCCTACACGCAGGCCATCAACCAGCAGCTCATCGCCGCCGGCGGTGAGGCGCTCACCATCATTCTCACCGACCCGATCGTCGTCATCGGCTTGTTCATCGGCGGCATCATCCCGACGCTCGCCGGCGGCATGACCATGACCGCGGTGGGCCGTGCCGCGTCCGAGCTGGTCGAGGAGATCCGCCGCCAGTTCCGCGAGATCCCCGGCATCATGGAGGGCACCGGCAAGCCTGATCCGGAGCGCTGTGTGGACATCGCCACCAAGGCGGCGCTCAAGGAAATGGTGGCGCCGGGAATGCTGGCTGTGGTCGCTCCGGTAGTGGTGGGCTTCGGCCTCGGCCCGGCGGCGCTCGGCGGCATGCTGGCCGGCGCTACGGTGGTGGGCGTGTTGCTGGCGCTGATGATGTCCAACGGCGGTGGCGCCTGGGACAACGCCAAGAAATACATCGAAGAGGGACACCACGGCGGCAAGGGCTCGGAAGCGCACAAGGCCGCGGTTGTCGGCGATACCGTCGGCGACCCATTCAAGGACACTTCTGGCCCGTCCATGAACATCCTGATAAAGTTGATGGCTGTGGTATCGCTGGTCATCGCTCCGCTGATTGTCTAGCCGATTATCCAGAAGACCGGCATCCTTCCAACAAACAAATCTCGTAACTCCTCGCCCTGCCAAAGCAGGGTCTGAGACCGAGAGGAGATCCATGCAGAATCTCTACGAAACACTTCTGATCGTCACTCCGGAAGCGGATGACGAGAGGGTCAGCGCCGTCATCGGCGACCTCCGCGCCACCATCGAGAAAGATGGTGGGACGGTACTGCAAGCCGGCGTCTGGGAACGTCGCAAGCTCGCCTACCTGGTACAGGGCAAGTCAGAGGGCATCTACGTGCTCATCTACGCCGACGGCAACCGCACCCTGCCGGCCGCCCTCAAGGACCGCATGAAGCTCGACGAATCGGTGATTCGTTCGATGGTGGTGCGCCTCGAGGACCTGCAGGAAACCGACGTGCGCAAGCAGCTTGCCGAGGTCGATCACTCCGGTGACCTGGCCCAGATCGAGGCGCAGCAAGCTGCTGCCGACAAGCGTCACGAGGCCGACGCGGCCACCGCGGCGATGTCGCTGGACGAGATCGCCGCCGCCGAAGCTGCTGCCGCAACCGAAACCGCCGAGTCTGCGGAGGATGACGACGCCTCCCAGACCGTCGAAGCAGGCGAATTGGGGGGCGTCGACGAAGTTTCCGAGGCTGGAGAGACCGCCCAAGAAGGTGAAGGCGGGGAGGTCGCCGAAGCTTCCGGGACCGCCGAAGCGACCGAAGAGGCGCCGGTCGAGGAATCGGCCGCCACAGACTCAGCCCCGCAGGCCGCGGACGCCGGAGATGCCACGGAAGCCGGGGCCGCCACGGAAGCCGGGGATGCCGCCGAAGCCGCGGACGCCACGGAAACCGGGGACGCCACGGAAGCCGGGGACGCCACGGAAGCTGGGGCCGCCACGGAAGCCGGGGACGCCGCCGAAGCCGGGGACGCCGCCGAAGCCGGGGATGCCGCCGAAGCTGGGGATGCCACGGAAGCCGGGGATGTCGCGGACGCCGCGGACGAGACGCGGACGGACGCGGACGCTGCCGAGGGTGCCGCGGGCGAGCCCGGCGATAATGAATCCGACGAAGACGAAGAGAAGGAGAGCTAACG